>JGI1357J11328_10002674_pt1 | contig 12733 bp, 9 predicted proteins | sample Subgrocontami54m_FD_11328 | JGI IMG/M metagenome (IMG submission 11328)
CTGTCACATAAATTTCCTCCCTGTCCTAAAAGAGTGGTGGATGCTAAGTTTAGATCTTTCCATATAACATAATTTATGTCCCCGCCTGAAACCAAATTCCTGTTAGTTAAATTAAAATCCAAAAGAATGTTATGTGATCCCTGTGGATGGGACATTGAAACATTGAAATCGACCTGGATGTTTCCATCCCTAAAATAGCTCAAAAAACCGCTGTTAAAGTCAAAAGTAGCAGAAGCCCCAGTTCCTCCTGGGGAATTAGTTACAAATCTTAAAACATTTACGTCAACAGACCCAGCTGAAACTAAGGGAGCCAGAACAAAAATGCCTAAAAAAATCAAAAAGAAGCGTTTATCAAAACCAGTCAATTTATCACATCTCAAAAATCTTAAAAAGTAGAATAATAATGTTTTAAGAGTTATATAAATCTTTGTTTTTGAAAGAAAGCTTGTTATTCAAAAAAGCAGTTTTTCCGCTTTATTTCTTTTGCTTGAACTGGGCGTAAGCGTTAAGGGCTTCCATTAATTCAAGCGGCAAAGCAATCACAACCGTGTTTGACGCAGTCGGGCCAAGCCCATCAATTGTCTGAAGCGTCCTTAGCTGCATGGCGCCCTTGGTTCTTGCCATTATTTCGGCTGCCTTTGCAAGGTTTTCCGCGGCCATCCTGTCACCTTCGGCCTTGATGATTGTCGCCCTTTTTTCCCGTTCAGAAGAAGCCTGCCTTGACATGAGCCTTTTCAGGTCCTCTGGCATGTCAATGTCCTGCATCTTGATGTTTGTGACCTTTACGCCCCAGGCAGTGCTTTCGCGGTCAACGATTGCCTCAATCTGCTCGCCGACCTGCTGGCGTTCAGCAAGAACTTCGTCCAAAGTCATCTGCCCGATTACATCCCTAAGCGCGGTCTGTGCATACTGTGAAACAGCGTAAACATAGTCCTGCACGTTGATGATTGCCTTTGAGGCATCCTCTACCTTGAAATACAAAACCCCGTTGATTGTCACAGGCACGTTGTCTTTTGTGATTGCCTGCTGGCGCGGAATGTCAATTGTCAGGACACGCATGTCAATGATTTTGACGGCTTCAACCACTGGAAAAATAAAATTAATTCCAGGCTGCAGTGTCCTGTCAAGTTTTCCAAGCGAAAAAACCACTCCCGTCTGGTATTGCTGGATTATCCGGACAGAAAACAAAAAAATCAAAACAACATACACAAGCAAAACAAGCGGGCCGACAAACGGAACCACGAAAAAAAGTGCCACTGCGATGACAAGCAGGATTAAGCCGACAATCACCTTTACTTCTTTGTACATTAAATTAATTTATGGCTTGCAACAATTAAAAAAACAATCCTTGTGCAAGCCAACTTGATTTATGCCCTAGTGCTTCATGAAAAGCGCGCTAACGCCCCAAAGCAATAGATACAGCCCTATTAATGTCCATCCGTTGAACCAGGGAGCCACAAAAAGCCCCAAGGACGCGACCAGGAATAAAACTCCAAAAATCAAATTCACTGTTCCGCATTTCTTGCAAATATTCATTCCACAAACATTTTCCATTTGATTCATCCTCCAAAAGTGTGCAAAAATACACACTACTTTAGTTATGTTTAATTAAACTAGAATATAATGCTTGTGCCTGGAAAAAATGCACATTTTTAGGATGCCCTAAAAGCAGAAATTGAAAAAGAACAGCCACACGCAAGCCAGTGCAGCGCGGTCAAGCCTGAAAGTCAGCTCGTTGACGCTTCCAGCGTTTATTAAGATTGACTGCGGCATTGGCGTCCTGAACTCGCTGTGAAGCACGCTTGCAGTGTAAGCCGTGTTTGGCAAAACCACAAACGTAACCCTTCCGGTGTCATCAGTAAAAAGCGTGTTTATTGTTTCGCCAGTCGTTTTTTTCAGCGTGACCCCTGCATTGCGTACAGCCACAAGGCTTTGCCTGTCCCGAACCGTTACAAGCAATGTGTTGTAAGAGGCGCTAGACCTTGGCACAAGATTCACTTCAACCGTTAAAGGCTGGGTTCCTGTTACCGTAACGGGTTGCGTTTTGACATTGAACCCGTTTTTATATACGATAAGGTTTCCGTTTTGCCTAGCGGAACAGAAACCGTGTCAGAAAACCCCACAGAATTTGTTACCCCCAAAGATACGGTTTGATTGTTAAAAGAAAAATCAACTGTTGCTCCTTCAATTGCTTGCCCGTTAGAGGCATTTTTTACAAGTGCCCAAAGATTGATATTGTTGCTTCCTGGGATTCGCGCAATTGAAACCGTCACATTATATGTTGACTCGCCTGATGAAACAGTGTATTCCTGGCTTGTCAAATCCTCATAGTCTGCTTTTTGCACTTTTACCCTGAACTTTTGGCCAGCCTGGAGAGTTACTGTGTTTGCCAAGCCGCTTGAAGTGGTTTCTCCGCCAGGATAACTTGTTTGCCCGACAAGGTAAGTGACGCGCGCGCCTTCAACTGCTGTTCCACCGCTTTCAACTTTTGCCCTGACCTGTACGCTGTTGGCGTTTGTGGGAACAATGTTAATGAATGGAGTCTGGGTTGAAGCAGTTGTGACAGTGTAAGAGTAATTGTTGACGCGGTACCCGCTTCTTGAAACATTGATTGTTCCTGCCTGCCCTTGCTGCAATGTAACTGTGCTTGCAAATCCTTCATTGTTTGTTGTTCCGCCCGGATAAGTCACTCCGCCAAAAACATAAGTAACGCCTGCCCCAAAAACTGCATTCCCAGTGGCGCTGTCAAACACCCTTGCCTGCACTGCTGCGTTTGTGGTTGGTGTTGGCTGTGCCATTGTCACAGTGACAACCTGTGTAATGTTACTGGTTAGCACGGTAAAAGTCTGGCTTGTAGTTGTCGTATAGCCTGCTTTTTCCACCCGCACCCTGAAAGTTTGGCCAGGCTGCAGTGTTACTATGCCAGCACTTCCCTGGCTGTCTGTTAACCCGCCTGGATAACTGTTGTTTCCGACAATGTAAGTCACACTTGCACCCTGCAATGCAACCGGGTTATTTACTCCAACAAACACTCTTGCCCTGACAGATACTCCAACTCCCTGAACAAGGTTTACAAACGGTGTCTGTGTTGCCGCGCTTGTGACCGTGTATTCCAATGTTTTTGTCAAGTAGCCGGTATAGCTTACAGTAATTGTCCCGGTCTGCCCTGCAACAAGGCTTACTGTATTTGCATATCCATCGTCATTTGTTGTCCCGCCCGGATAAGTAGACCCACTGAAAGAATAACTGACTATTGCCCCGTTTACAGGAATCGCGCTTGAAGCATCAAACACGCGCGCTCGGACTGTGACATTGCTTGGAGTTTCAGTTGGTGCCGTGATTCTAACCCTAACTGCACCAATTCCTGTTGCAGCAGAAACTGTAATTGATTCCACATACGCTGTTTTGTTTATCGCTTCAAGGCCGTTGACAGTCAGCACCTGGTTGAGATATTGCCCTGCCTGCACCGTCTTTGTTACTCTTGCCGTTCCCTGGCCGTCAACCAGTGTAACTGTTGCGCTATAGGTTGGTGCAGGGCCTGTCCCAACAATGCTGTCAATCCTTACAGAAACAGTCTGCCCAGCCAAGCTGTTTTTTCCCGGCAAACCCGTTATGCTTGAACCTTCATTGTAACTGGAAGTATCTTGGACTTGCCCGCAATCTGCCGGGCAGGAATATTGTGTCTCGCTTCCGTTGCATGAACTGTCCCCGCAACTTGTCGGAACTTGTGCAAGATTAATGAAAGGGGTCTGCTCTGCAGCAGAAGTAACTGTGTAAGGAATTGTGTTTGACTGGTGCGTTGAATGACTTGCAGTAATTGTCCCGGTCTGGCCCTGCTGCAGTGTGACTGCTGTTGCAAATCCTTCACCGTCAGTTGAGCCGCCAGGATAAGTCGCTCCGTTAAAAGTATAACTCACGCTTGCATTTGGGATTGCAAGGCCGGTTGAACTGTCAAACACTCTTGCTTTCACTACAGTGCTTGAATTTCCCATTGAAACATTTACTGTCTGCTGGAAAGGCGTGTAAGAAACAGTGTATGTCTGCGTTACTGGAGAATATCCGTCCCTCCATACATTTACCGAAATGCTCGAGCCGGCATTCAGATTGACAAAGGTCGAATACCCTTGGTTGTCAGTGATTCCGGATGAATATTGTGTTCCATTGTAAGTGAAAGAAACAGTTGCCCCTTCAAGTGAAGTGCCGTTTGATTTGAGAACCTGTGCGCGCACCTGCACTATCTGGCTTGTAGTCATGTTGACTGATGCAGTCTGGCTGCTTGGCGAACTGGTCGCATTGTAGGTCTGCGTTGCAGTTGTAAACCCTGGCTTGCTTGCAGTGATTGTCACAGAACCAGGGTAAACGTTCAGGTAATTCGTGTAACCTTGCCCGTCAGTTGTGCCGACAGGATAATTTGTCCCTTGCGAGTTTACATAAACAGTAACTCCTTCTTGCCCGCTTCCATTCAATAACGCCCTAACCCTTAACTGGACAGTTGGGGTGTAAGCAGTCATGTTGTATGTCACAGTTTGCTGGGCAGGAGAGCTTGTGACATTATAGGTTCCACCTGTGCCAGGATAACCTGTCTTGGTAGCGTTGACTATTACTGAAGAACCCGCATTCAATGCAACATATCCTGAATAACCTGAACCATCAGTTGCAGTCGCGTTGTAGACATTGCTTCCCTGCACAAAGTTGACTGCAACGCCTGAAATGCCTGCTCCGCTGGAAGAGTCAAGAATGCGTGCACGCACTTGCGCGGTTGCTGCATTTTGCGTCATATAAATGTTTATTGTCTGCTGTGTAGGAGAGCTTGCAAGAGTCCGCGTTACCGGCACTGCCGTCCAGCTAGTCTTTGTGGCATTAATTGTAACCGTTTGCCCTGACTGAAAGCCTGCATAAATTCCTAGCCCGGTTGAACTGTTGCTTGTTCCGCCAGGGTAAGTGTATCCGTCAGCGCTCAATGTGATGCTGGCTCCGCCAAGCACGGCATTGGTTGCCTGGTTCAATACCTTTGCGCGTACGCTTACCTGAACGGCCATTGCGCTTGAAGCAAACAAGACCACAAACGCCAAAGCGACAAGTAGGAAAAGTTTTTTGTTGGGAGAATTCATTTTGCTCATTAATTCTACTAAAACCTAGTATAAAAGGATTTGGGTTATGTAGATGTCTCTATTGGATTCATCACGCCACAGTTAAAGTCGGGGATAAACAGCCCCCTAAGTTAAAACAAAAATGCCCCGAGCGGGATTTGAACCCGCGTCAATGCCGTGAGAGGGCATGGTCCTTGGCCGGGCTAGACTATCGGGGCAAACCCTTGCGTGGGTTTACGGCGCGTATGTGCACCACCTGCAGTGGTGCGGTAATACTAGTTTACGATTGCTAACCAGATAATGATTTATTTGGCTCCGGCAATACAACTCTTTTCCAGAAAAAGTTATTAAAAGCCGCTATTTGGGGTGGGCTTATTCACACGATTTCTTCCAGTTCAAGCCTGATTTTTGAGTCTTTTTCAAGCATGACCTGGTCAATGCTTTTTTCGGAGTAAACGCCATTTATGTAAAGCGCCCAGTAACTGCTTTGGCCTGCGTCCCTTCCAGCAACTGAAGTCACAAAAACCCCAAAATCGTACTGTTTGAATTCCACGTCTGTTGCCTGCTTGAGTGCCTCAAACGCGTTTGTGCCTTGTTCAACTTCTAGAGTTTTGCCTACGAGTTTTTCTTCGCCTGCATTTACTTCAACCAAAATGCTGATTTTTTCCGCCGAACTGTTTTCTGGCAAAACGACTTGTGCCTGCTGTGCGCAGCCAGCAAGGAAAAAAAGTGCCAGAAAGATTGCAAAAATAAATTTCCGCATAAAAAAAGAATCCTGTGGCAGGGTTAATAAAAGCATTTTTTCAGGTTAGGCTCTTTAGCCTGCCTGTGCGATTACCTGCATGCTTGCCTTGAAAATGTTTGTGCCTGGCCAGTAAGAGCTGACAGTAAAAGAAGATTCGGGCATTGTGAACTCGACTGAATCGCTTTCGCCTGGCGGGATGCGCGTAACATCAAACAACCCATTGAGTGCCTTTACCCTCATGCCGCCAAAAGACACGCCAGTAGTTGGAACGCTGAAAGATATTTTCACGAGGTCCCCTGGAGCGGCAGAAATGCTGTTTGGCTCAAACATTGAATCGTTTGACAAGACCTCAAACTCTACTGCTTCCTGCGGGGGTGCTACCTGCGGCGAAAGCGTTACCTGCATTTCTTCGCTGTAACCGTGCCTGTCGCCAACAACCGCGTGCACCCTGAAATAAAAAGTTGTTTCCTCTGAAACTTCTGGCATTGAAATGCTTACAGAATATTCCTCGTTTGTCCTGCCCTGCTTTATCTCGCTTGCATTCGCGTAAGCGCTGAAGTCTTCCCCGTGCGAGCCAACCAAATCCCAGTGAACTGCGGTGTGCGGCACTTCCTCGTCCCCGCCAAACTGGACCTTCCACCTGAACTCAACTGCCTGCCCGGAAGTTGCAGTTGCCGGAAAAACAACCTGTGTTATTTTCACTTTCTTGTTTTCCTGTTCCTGCTCTTCTTTTTCTTCCATTATTTTTTCTGCCTTACCTTCAAACTCTGCAACCGACAAAAGCTTAATGTTCGGGCGCAAAATATACTTGTCGTTTGCAAGCACCACAGAATACGGGTCAAAGTCAATCACCAGCTCAAGTTCCTGTCCTTCAATAACATCAAACGGTTTTGAAAGCTGGATTTTCCCGCTTGGCACAGTCACTTCATAAATTTTTTCTTCCCCGTTTTCTTCTTCAATCAGTTCAACACGTTCAACCAACAGTCTTATCCCTGTGTATTTTCCTGCATCCAGCTCTTTTTCGCCAAACAGTTCCTTTACCCCGTTTAGCTCAAACAGGTTGAAAGTTTTTTCCTCATCTGAAAACTCAATCCATGCTCCGCCGGTTTTGTGCACTTCAATCCCAGAAATTGTCACATTGAGTTCCTTGTACGCATTGATGTCAGCCGGGGTGTCAGTCACGCTCAAAACAAGCGTCCCAGTGCCAGGCTCTCCCGGTCCCCTGTCAGGGCCTCCATTTCCCACAGGCGGAGCCTGAGAGCAACCGCTCAAGACAACAAAAAGAAACAAAAAAAAGGCAAAGAAAAATCGTGAATCCATAAAATCTTTAGAATTAGAAAAGAAATTTATTTAATTCATCCTGTAGCCAATATATTTTGATTTTTAATCATTTTTTGGCCTATTTTTACTAGTTGCCGGTGTGGCTTAGCGGTTAAAGCACCACACTCATAATGTGGGGATCGGCAGTTCAAATCTGCCCACCGGCATTTCTCTTTTTGTTGAAAAATCAGGCTTTCAGCAAGTGCGCCCATTCAGGCCCCTTGTGGTAGTTTTTTGAATAGTCTGTGCGGTCAAGCACCCTTACTGTCCCATCATGCAAGACAACCTTGTCTGCATAGCCCAAAAAAACCCCTGTTTCCAAAACGCCTGGAATTTCTTTTGCCTTGAATTCAAGGTCTTCAAGAGAAAAAATCTGGTCGCATTCCACGTCCACAATGTAGTGGCCTGTTTCTGTCTTGAATTTTTTTTCCCCGTCAGCGCGAAGCCTTGCGTGCCCAAATGCTTCAAGCTGGTGAACTGTCCTTTTCCAGCCAAAAAACGCGATTTCAAACGGGATTTTTCCGCGGATTTTTTTCACAAAATTCTTTTCCTCAGCTACAACCATTAGTGTGTGCGCGCTTTGTGCAATCATTTTGTCGCGCACAAGCGAATACGAATTCCTTTTCACAAAATTAAACTGGTGGTCGACCTGGTCCACAAATTCAACCGCAAAATCTATCTCGCGGTCGTTGATTGAAACAATCGGGATTCCAAGCTGTCGCGCAATAACTGCAAGAGAGGTTGAAGTGGGAATGAACTCAATTGAGTCAAGCGGGATGTGCTCCAGTTCAAGCGCCAAGGCAAGCTTTTTGAGGAAAACCTCGCCTGCCTTTGACGTGCCAACGGATACAACATCGCCGTTGTCAATGTATTTGAGAATGAACCTTTCGATTACCTGTTCTGAAAGCATAAACCCATAATGTAAAGAAAAAAGATTTATTTAAGACTTGCCATAGAAGAAAAAGCGGTTTTAGGGTTTTATGTGGCTTCAAGTACAACTGTGTAAGTGCCTTGGTCAAGCCCCGCTGAAACTACTCTCCAGTGCCCGCCAAAGAACGGAATCACGATGTTGTCGTCAGACCCATCTACAAAGTTTCTTGGTATTCCTGCGCCAAGCTGGACCTTGTATTTCATTTCGCGAGTCTGGATTAGTCCTTCAATGTCTGCTACAGGGCCACTCGTTGTATAATCAAACAACTGGTCAAAGCTTCCTTCGAGCCTTTCTTTAAAAGTCCGCGCATAGCTTGTTCCATCTACTCTAATTACAACGCTTTCATTTATCAGGCTTGGAAATACGGCATCATTGATGAAAAAATTGTTGTATTCCTTTCGGTCGGCCAAAGAACTGAAATTGTTTGTGCCTGCTGATTCGCCTGAAATGAAGGTCTTTGTTTCTGTCTGGATGCCTGTTACTTTTGCTACTTCAAAAACTCCGTGCCTTGCGTTGTCTGGGATAACTGCAGTAAATGAACTTCCTCCTTCATCAAGAACCAAGTACAAGCTTCCCGTTGGCTGCGCGTCAGTAAATACTTTGTACCTGTATAACCTGTCATCTTGTCCAGGCAGATAAACAAAAACTGGGTCTGTTTCTGAACTTCCGTCCATCCAGTACATTGTATGCCTTCCATCGCTTGCAGTAACAAGGAAATCTGATGCTGTTGAAGTAGGAATGGATGCCCTTGAGAACGTAGAGTTTCCGTCCCATGTTCCATAATCGGTTGTGTCTGAAGCATAATAAAGTGTTCTTTCGTCAAAAATGAATGACCCGCCTGCTACGTTGTCTTTTGGCAATTCGATATAGGCTGGTATATTTTGGTTTATGTCCGGTAAAAGTTCAAAAAATGCCCCGTAGTCGTTGTATGCCTTTTCTGGCTGAGTTATTGTGTTTGGGTCATTGTCCATGTTAAAAGAAACAATTCCTCCCACGCTGTTTTCCGAATATCTTGCAGAATAAGAGTAGTAAGAAAGCAGTAAATTTGGCAGGGTAGGCACTTTGCCGGTGCGTGTGTCCACAAATACTTTTGTGTCAAAGTCAGGAATTGGTTCTGCTCCCTGAGTATAGCTTCCGCCTGTTTCAATCTGGAAGTGTGCGATATACTGTTGTCCTACTGCTCCGCCGCCGAAATCAGAATGGTTTATCCAATAATATGGGACATCTAAACCGCCGTCTTCATTTGTGTCTGTCCCTAAAAATTTAATATCTGCGTCAAACAGTCCATCATAATTATATCCAGAAAATGAAATGCTGCCTGCGTAAAAAATAAGGTAAAGGTCCCCTGCTGTTGAGTTGTCACCATAAATTCTATATCTAAACAACTTGTCATCCAATCCTGGAATGTCAACAAATGTCGGGTCTGATTGAACGCTTCCGTCCATCCAGTACATTGTTCTCCTTCCATCACTAGCTGTTACAAGGAAATCTGAAGACGATGAAGAAGAAATGGGTGCCCTTGAAAAGGTAGCATTTCCGTCCCACTGCAAATAGTCGGAAGCATCTGACGCGTAATAGATTGTCCTTCCATCGAAAATGAATGACCCGCCTGCTACGTTGTCTTTTGGCAATTGAATATAAAATGGGATATTGTGCTGTCTGTTGTTTGAATCCGTAAAAGCTAAAGTGTGTGGTTCCACTCCAATAATTATATCTGTTAACTGTTCATCCGTTTCAAACCCCAGATTCTGGTATTTAAAAAAGCTGTATCCCGGATAGCTTGTGTCAATGCTGTCAAGGAAATTTGCAGTGTCTTCGCCAGCTTGCCCTGTTGGTGTGAGCGCTTGGCTTGGAACATACAGTGGGGGGCTTGTGTGGTTGCCTGAGCCGTCTCTCCACCTGCGGTTGTCGTTGAAAATTGTAAATCCGCAAAGTGTGTCTGTTCCGTTTGAGTCACAGCCGCTGTTTGAGTCATTAAAGTAGAACTCAACCATCCAGGGGAAATCCGAGGTCTGGTTTGGGTCAAACGGGTAGCCCCTGTTTTGTTTTAGTTCGATTAGCTGGACTTCTTCCACGCAGTCCTGTGGGCAGGTTGTAGCGTTTTCGTCAACGTCACATACTCCGTTTCCGCACAACGTGTATATACAGCCGGTTGTGTTGAACTGGCAGCCGTTTGGGCCGATTGAGCAAGTGAGTGTTCCTCCGCCTGGGAACCCAAGTGTTTGGCAGGTTTGCCCGCCAAAGTTTGTTCCGTCGCATTGTTCGTTGTTTTCAATTATTCCGTTTCCGCAAACAGTTTGTGGCGGGTTGCATGCCCCGTTTGCGCAGGTCATTCCGTTTGGGCAGTTGGCTTGCTGTGATTGAATGCTTGTGCCCTGGCAGAAAAATTCCTGCAATACTGTGCCTGAAATGCAGTTGTCTGTCCTTGTTGAAAGGACAATGTCTTCGTCCTGGGTTTCCCTAGCGGTTCCCTGCAAACGAATGTTATTTCCGCCATCCGTGTCAGTGCAGACAATTCCGGTTGGTTCAGGCCTGATGTCAGCATTTATTCGTGCAGGCTGCAGTGCCCCGCCAGTGCCGTCCGTAATGCACCCAAAAATGACAAGAGCCAAAACAAGAAAAAAACCAATCAGCAATTTTTTAGGCAAATTTTTCACGACCTTTGAAAAGATAAGCGGCAGGTTATATTTAAACCTTTTTTTTTATGTGGAAATGCATCTTCCTTCAACACAGTCCTGTCCTGGCTGGCACTGCAGAGGCGTATAGCATTGCGGTTCAATGCATGAGCCGCCTTCACAAATATCCATGCCAGGGCACTCGCTGTCTGCCTCGCATAATTTCTGTATTTGGGTTGGCGCCGTTATTTTTGTGGGGCTAATCGGCTGGCCAGAACTGTTAGTGCACCCAAAAAGGAAAAAAACAACAAGTGAAAGAAAAATTGCTGAAAACAGTTTTTTTGCCAAGTTTTCACCCGTGGCAAAACATAAGCCAAAGGTAATATTTAAACTCTCCATTTTATGTAGCAGAGCCAGAGGGGAGATTTGAACTCCCGGCCGGTCCATTGCAAACCCGCACCGGAAATGCACTTCCAATAAGCTTGAATTTTCAAATTGTATACTTTGTTAATGGAAGAACGCTTTTTCTTTCAAAATGAAAACGACAGGAAAGAATTTTTTTCTGCTTTGCGGAACGCGGTTGGCGTCTCGAGTTGGAAGGAGGTTGCAAGTCATTTTGGCATGACAAGAACTTCTTTTCAGTATTACCAATATGGAAAGGTTACTATTTCATCTAAAAGATTTGGAATTTTTTTAGCAATTTTTCCAAGAGATAAACAGGAATACTTTTTATTAAAAGCTTCAAAAAAGCCTGCTAATTGGGGGCAGGTTTTAGGTGGAAAAATTCTTTACCAAAAGTATCCGCAAGAATTTGAAAAAAGAAAACAAAACGGACTCAAAAAACTTTTCGAGTTGAGAAAACAAGAATTTGTAACTAACTTCAACCTTGAAATTCCACTAACTGAAAATTTGTGCGAATTTATTGGGGCTTTTATAGGAGACGGCAACCTTTATTTAAGCAAAAAAGGCAGGTTTAATGTAAACATTGTAGGGCATTCAAAACTTGATTACAATTATTTAACAAAAACTATCCCGAACTTGATAAGCCCTATAATAGACAGAAAACCTAATGTTACTATTAGAAAAAATACAAATGCAATGCGGGTGGGATTTTCTTCAAAGTTGTTAGGGAAACTTCTAACAGAACGTTTTCATTTTCCTTGTGGCGCAAAAACTTATTCAGTAAAAATTCCAGAAGAAATATTAAACGCAGACGAAAAATTTGTATTTGCAACAATTCGTGGAATTTTTGATACTGATGGGTGTGTTTTCATTGACAAAAGAAAAATTTATCAAAAACCTTATCCAAGAATAACTCTACAAGTGACAAGTGAAAATCTTGTGAATCAATTAAATGAATTTTTGTCAAAATATTTCAAGGTTTATACGCTGAAAAGCAAAAGGAAGTTTAAAGATTCAGCAAAATATAACCGACATGAAATTTATATACTTGAAATCTATGGTTTAAAACAAGTGGAAAAATGGATGCTATTAATCGGTTTTTCTAACGATAAACACTTGAGTAAGATAAGCCAATTATTAGAGAATAAGCCTTTGGCGGGAATCGAACCCGCGGTCTCATCATCTTTGTCCCCTATTTGAGATACCAATGATGTGCTTTGCCAGGCTAAGCTACAAAGGCGATTAATAACTTCATATTTGCATATATTTGCCCCTAAAAAACCCTTAAATTAGTTTCTTTAGCTCTTCAAGTTCTGAAAACTTTATTTTTGTCTCTTTGCCGGTTTTCATGTTCTTTGCCCGAAACGCTTTTTCCTTTAGTTCGTTTTCTCCGACAAAAACAACAAAAGGGATTTTTTTCGAGTCGGCGTACTCGACGTTTTTTGAAACATTTCTTTCCATCAGGTCCGTTTCAGTGTTTATCCCAAGTGCCCTGATTTTTTGCGAAAGCGCAAGCGCGTCTTTTTGGAATTCTTTTGAAACAGCCGCAACAAAAATTTTTGCAGAAGAAATTTCTGGCGCTTTTTCTTCAATGAGTTCCAGAATCCTTTCAATCCCAAAACTTATCCCG
>JGI1357J11328_10002687_pt1 | contig 12701 bp, 13 predicted proteins | sample Subgrocontami54m_FD_11328 | JGI IMG/M metagenome (IMG submission 11328)
CCCTCGCCTTTCGGCTCGGGTCGTTTCTGCTCGCACCTCTTGTATCGCTACAGACTGGTGTTACCAGCTACCGTTCTGTCCGCCCTTGGCAGACGAGTGCTCGGACTTTCCTCCCTTGTCCAGATACCCGAACAAGAGTAACTATCTAATTTACAAGACAAAATGATTATACCACAAAACATAAAAAATTAAAAGAGTCGGCTTGCCTGCCTATCTAAAACCTCATTAACGATTCTATCGGCATCTCCATTTTTCTCCCTTGGAATATGCTTGAAAGAAGCCTTGCCGACATCAAAAGTCAAATTCCAAATTTCAATAAAAAAGTTTTGGATGTTTTTATCTTTGAGTTTATATTCCTTATTCAATTGTTTAACCACGAGCTCGCTATCCAACAAAAACTCCACCGAACTGTTTTTACATTTTTCAGAACCAAGCTGTTGTTTCAATTTTTTAAATGCAAATATAACTGCCCAATATTCAGCTTCGTTATTGGTGGTCTCGCCTATATACTCTCCATACTCACTTTTAATGCCATCAACCGAAATAACCACTCCAACTCCAGCCGGTCCGGGGTTTCCTCTTGCGCCACCATCCGTATGTATCGTTATTTTATTTTTCATTATAACTTGCTGATCGCTCTCGCCTTCCGCCAGCTGGCGGATTACGGTGAGCTACGTTCTAAACGTCTTTTTTTATTATTTTCCAAGGAAAAGGATTGTCTGCCAAAATTCTAAAACCGGCGGCGGCACTATGTCCTCCCCCACCATATTTCTTGGCAATTTCTGAAACATCACAAGTCCCGTCTGATCTTAATGAAACCACAAAATTACCATCTTCTTTTTGGTGCCACACTATCGCTATCGGTGACAATTTCTTGCTCAACATATTTCCCAAATCACTGGCAAAAACCGAAGATGCGTTAACGGAATAAGTCCTAATTCCTTCAAATTCAACCAAAACAGCATCATCTTTTATTATATCTTCGCACAGATTATTCCACTGAAGCATCAGTAAACCTCCATTAGCGACAAATCCCTTTCTCTTTTCATCACTATTGTCAAAATCCAAAATGGCGCTGTCCCAAGACTGAAAATCTTGACTTAAAAGGTCAAAAGAGGCCAAAACTTCACGCGTTCCCGACATATTCCAGTTCCACAAATCCCTGTCTTCTATGTGTCTGATGATCGTCGGGATTTCTTTGTCGGGATGAAAATACTGCCAAGATAAAACTGCTCCGGAGTTTTCCATATCAAAGAGTTTTTCGTCTGCCAACTCAATAGTATCTGAAGCAGTCTTGTGGTGATCAATTATTATTATTTTTTTATTCGCTTTTTTCAAAACTTCCATAATTGGTCTCGGGTAAACAAAATCAATAAAATAGATAACTTTATCTTTGAGTTCTTGCGGTGGTTCATCGCCATGATGGGCTCCAAAATAGTCAGCACTTTCGCCAAACTTTTTCCATGCCGACCAAGCACCACCAAATCCGTCCGAACAATCTCCATGATAAATTATAATAGTATCTTTATTCATAAAATCCTAAAACTTTAAGCCCCGGCATTTCTTCACCTGCCAAAAAGGCAAGCATCGCCCCGCCCCCAGTTGAAATGAAAACTTTTCCGGAACCAACCAAAGATTCAAATCTGGCCAACATGCCAAACCTATCCAAAGCAGAAATGGTATCTCCACCTCCTATAATTTTAATAGCGTCGGATTCAATTATGGCTTCGGCAACCGCCCTTGTGCCTTCCTCAAATCTATCATCTTCAAACATCCCCATTGGCCCATTCCAAATAATCATATTAGAGTTTTTTATCTTTTCTGTGAAGTTGCTAATTGTCTTTGCACCAATATCTAAAAACTTATTGTCATGTTTTTTGTAATCTTCCGGCATTACCAACTTAGGACTTCTTAAATCCAAGCCGGTCAATAATTCACTTGCGTTATTATCAACGACCGAATCATCAACATTTTCTCCCCGTGCTTTCATAATATCATTGGCAATTACTCCACCTAAAAGTATGCTGTCGGCTTTGTCTAAAAAATTCTTTATGACAGGAATTTTTGTTGACGCCTTAGCACCACCCATTATTAAAATTTTGCCTTTTCCTGCGATGTCCATGGCCTTACCAAGATTAGAAACCTCACTTTGAACAAGAAATCCGGCATAGCTTGGTAATTGTTTAGCAACCCCTGAAACAGAGGCGTGATTGCGATGGCAGACAGCAAAAGCATTGTTTATATAATAATCAAAACCTTGAGCCAATTGTTTAGAAAACTCTTCGTCATTATTTTCTTCACCAGTATTCTGACGAATATTATCAAGTAATGCCGGTCCAGAATAATTTTCAAGATGATCCCCCATTTCTTCAATCGTTTTAATAAAAACAATCTCATGTCCAAGCAAGATGTGAAATTGGGGTACCAATGAAGCAAATGACCGACCAACAGACTCGTCAGAGATGTGAGCAATCATAACCACATGAGCACCATGCTCAACAAGATAATCCAATGTTTCTTTCTGTTTTTTGACTCTAAAAACTTCTTCAATCTGACCTTTATCTGAAATCGGAATATCAAAATCAGCCCGCAATAAAACATTTTTATCTTTTAAATTTGGGATGTCTCTGATGCTTCTCATATCTATACATTCTATTAGATTAACCTTTGACAAGCAATTTAGTTGACAAAGTCGTCTTTTCATTATATATAAAAGGAAGCTTTTTTACATCAAGCAGGAGTTTATCCCCATGGAAATCCTCTACATTTTAGGTGGTATTCTTGCCTATTTTACAACGGGATTTATCATCGGCTTCATGTCTAATGCAATCTACAGAAACAATACACCTACCGAAAAATTGGGTTGGTTTAAAAGACTTGTGAGAAGATTTATGTTCCCAATGGTAAGTTCAAATTGGAAGAATAGACAAGAGGACATTGCTGAAAACGGCCCCAGTATTATGGATCTGTCTAGTAATAATCATCTGAATACCGAAGAATATGTGTCTACTTACTGTTTCATGATGGGAATCTTATGGCCTTTAAAAATAGCCCTTGGCTTAATTTATGTAGTTGTGTCATATGCAACAGATGCATTACACGAATTACTCAAAAGAATTACCGGCCTACTCAACCTTATTACTTCTCCAAAAAATATGGTAGGGCGAAATAAGTACGACTCACTGAACAAGATTTTTTCGGAAAAAAAATCTCTTCTTGAATCTTATCTGCAAAAAATCGAATCCGACATGTCCTCCCTCAAACAATTAATAATCAAATGGGAATCACTGGTGGCAGAGACACGGAATTCAAATCACTCTACTAATTTTTTGACTCGTTACAAAGCAGTCTTGAACCGTCTTCAAGAAGAAAAGAGGGCAATTGAAAAAACTAAGGTTGATCTTGCAAGAGCCTTGGACCAAATCTATCAAAAAGAATCCGAGCTTACTTTATCGGTAAAGGCTTTTGAGCTCTACAAGGAAACCAAGGAAATAGTTCCAATCTTAGGAGACAGTGCTGATGATATGCAGAGACAAATCGAGACCTCACTGGCTTTCGTAGAAGAAGTAATGCAACGTGCAAACAGTTCCCTCTATGGTTCCGAAACTGAATCATTGGTTCAAATGGAAGTCCCAATAGAAATTATCGCCAAACAAGTCTCGGAAGGATTAGAACGAAATGAAATATCCAGAGCTTATGTTGGAGGATTAGTTAGTCAATAAGTTATACCCCGTTAAAACGGGGTCTTATTTTGTGCAAAATATCTAAGGATTTTGAGAAATTCTTCTTTGTTGACACTAGCGCTTCCCACCAACACACCGTCTATCTCCTTTTGACTTACAAAATCACCGACATTTTTTGAAGTAACAGAACCACCATACAAAAATAGAGGCAAGTTTTTAGTTTCTAGTTTACAACAACCGTGCGAAGCCAAGCAGTGGCCTTTATGGCCATTTACAGTTAAAGTCTCCCCTATAACCGCAATTGATTCAAGGGCGCTATCTGGGGTATCAGGATGGGCGTCAGGATTGGTGCTAATTGCCCAAACAGGCTCATAAGCAATTAAACATCTACCCAACTCATCAGCGGTTAATCCGTCAAAAGTAGCCAAAACTTGTTGTTCCAAAAACTCTTTAAATTTTTCATCTCGCACTTTCTCGCCAACACAAACGATAGGTATCATACCATCTTTTAATACGGCTTTTAATTTTTTATTGACCACCTCATCTGTCTCACCAATCCGCCACCTTCTATCAGAATGGCCGACTATAACATGCCTGACACCTAAATTGCTCAACACAGAACCATTGTTCTCCAAGAAAATATCCTGCGCGCCCAGTCCGGAATAATGCTCCAAATGAGAAGTCTGCAATATTTTTGACACCTCTTCTACGAACTCAAACGGCGGACAAAAAATAAGATTTGGAAACATCTCTCTTTCATTCAGTGAACCCAGATATTCATCGGTAGCGTCCAAAATTTGTTTGGCTTCAGCGAGTGTGTCGGGATGGTTCTTCCAATTAGCAATAATGTACTTTTTCATAGGTTCATTTTTTAAAATGCCTCCACACATACCAACAGAAAAAGATTACTATTAAAGTTGCGATGACCACATCGGCACTCCTAAAATAATCATGCAAAATATTCCAATTCTCTCCGGCTTTATAACCAATAATTGCCAGGCCAAAATTCCACGGTAAAGATCCTAAAAAGGTAAGGGAACAAAATTTTAAAAAATTCATTCCGGAAACTCCGGCTGGTAAAGAAATAAAGGTTCGAACAACCGGAAGCATTCTTGACCAAAAAACCGCTTTACTGCCGTATTTAGCAAACCAAACATCCCCTTTATCCATATCCTGTTTATTTATCAAGACATATTTACCGTAACGCTCAAGTATCCATCTTCCTCCACTTCTACCCAATAAAAACAAAACCATTGAGCCAATAAGATTAGCAACGGTCGCCACCATAATTACTACCCAAATATTAAACTTGCCACCAACGGCCAAAAATCCTGAAAATGGCACAACTATCTCTGATGGAATCGGAATTGCAGAGCTTTCCAAGGCCGACAAAATAAAAATCCCGACATACCCGGTTGCGTTAATTACCTCTAATGCCCAATTACTAACATAGGAAGCGATTTCAAACATTGGTATTGCGAAATAATTCAGCCGCCTCATCTGGATCAACAGTGTTCACAAAAACATTTGCCCCTAGTTCTAACCCGGCGGCTATGGAAAAACGGGGCAAAATTTCAATATGCCAATGATAAAAACTGAATGGGCTGGAAGCGTCTTTTTTTGTAGGCGCTGTATGTATAAAAAAAGTATAATCGGGATTATTAAGAGCCAAATGCAATTTTTTCAAAACTTTATTAAGCATATCTGCCAAAAAACTGATATCTTCTTGTGGGGTATCGCCGAAACTTGAAATTTTCTTTTTTGGAAAAATTCTCATCTCATATGGTGTCCTACTTGCAAAAGGACAAAGTGCTATGAATTTTTCATTTTCACAAATGACTCTTTTTTTTTGTTGGATTTCCCACTCAATAAGCATCTCATGGACATTTTCACCGTTTTTTTCAAAAAATTCCTTAGTCCTGTTAATACTCCTAAGAACTCCCGGTGGAACTACTGGTATAGATAATATTTGAGAGTGATTATGAAATACACTTGCCCCAGCAAGACGACCATGGTTGTGGAATATTAAAACATAGTCTCCACATTCATCTTTGGAAATGGAATTATAACGCTCCTTGTAGGCATTTAGAACCTCTGAAGTTTCTTCGTTGGTAAATTGAGCGAAACTTTTATCATGGTCCCGAGTAATAACCAGTTCATGAAAACCAAAACCATCAGCAACCAAAAATGGACCGACATTTCTTGGTGGCATACATAAACCCTGAACAATGGCCGGATATTTATTTTTAACGACCTGAGTTGTCCACTCTCCGGAAAAAGAATTTTCCCATACAATTTTTTGCCCTCTATTAAAAACCAGCACCGGATCTTTATGGTCAGACTTTTGAGGATCTTCAAATGGACAACTCATTTTATCCTTATAAAGAAGGTCGTGTATGCCGGATTCCTGTGGATTTGGTTTTTTAGATCTTTCTGTTGAAATCAAAACCCAATCTCCCGAAACCACATCTTGCCTAAATTCGTTTAACATATTTATTTATATTTACCGGTAATTAAATTCCATCTTATTTTAACTGTTTCCAACAAAACCTGAAAGTAAGCGCTAAGTTTTACATGCGAGTTGGAATCGTTTTTCCAAAAAACAGGAACTTCTTTTATTTTGTAGCCAAGTTTTCTAGCTAAAGCAAGCATTTCAATATCAAATCCCCATCGATCAATGGTCATCTTAGTAAAAATTTTATTAGCCACTTCCCCGGTAACCATTTTAAATCCTCTTTGAGTGTCACTAATTCCCGGAACAGCCATTATTTGAATAAATAAATTACCCATAATACCAAATAATCTTCTCCAAATTGGTTCTGACCCACTGGCAACAACACTGCCCTTTGCGGCGATAGAACCAATAACAACACCGTAGCCTTCATTAAAAAATGGCATCATTTTCTCAATATGATCTATGCTTGTTGCATTATCGGCATCAGTAAAAAGGCGATATTGTCCGATAGCCTTAAGCATACCCTGCCGAACGGCAAAACCCTTCCCCTTATTGGATTGATAGCTCAATAACTCAAGATTCTGAACTACCGGAAGCATTGAAAGGACAATATCATTGGTTTTATCGGTTGAACCGTCTGTAACCACGATTATTTCATGGTCTATTTTTCTATCCGAAAGATATCCATAAATGGACTGGATAGTATTTTTAATATGTTTTTCCTCGTTATAAGCGGGAATGATTACCGATAAATACATTGCAACCTTAAATTATCATTATTTGACCTATTACTCAAACTCAATTAATCTAAACGTGATGGATTGGCCTATTAAACAAATCACCACGGGAGAAAAAGTTTATCCAAAATTTTTGGCTCAAATACATAATCCTCCAAAAAAACTTTACTGTCGAGGAAACATTTCTTTATTAAACAGCAATTGCTTTGCTGTTGTAGGAACTCGAAAATTGACAAGTTATGGAGTGGAAACGACCCAACAGATTGTTAAAGATCTGGCAAATAACGGATTCACTATCGTAAGTGGTTTGGCCCTGGGAATAGATGCCATCGCGCATCAAACAACCATAGATTGTGGAGGTAAAACCATAGCTGTCCTCGGAGGAGGAGTTGGCGATAAAAATATCGGGCCCAGAACCAATTTTCCATTAGCCAAAAATATTCTCAAAAGTGACGGACTTTTGATTTCTGAATATTCGGAACAAGAAAGTATTCGTGCTTTCAATTTTGCCCTAAGGGATAGAATAATCAGCGGATTATCTTTGGGGGTCTTGGTCATAGAAGCAGATGAAAAAAGCGGAGCGCTTATTACTGCCAAATGCGCTCTCGATCAAAACCGAGATGTTTTTGCCGTACCAGGAAACATTTTATCTCCAAGGTCTACTGGCCCAAACTCTCTAATTCAGAATGGTGCCAAGCTTGTTATGAACGCTTATGATATTATTAATGAGTATCATGAAAATTTACAATTATTTCCCGAAAAGAAAAAATTGTCTTTAGTTAAAAATCCGACCGAGAAAAAAATCATGGACACACTTAATGAACATGGAATTTTATTTATTGATGACATAATAAGAATGTCCGGTATGGAAACATCGACAATTTCCGTATCCTTATCTATGCTTGAAATACGCGGTATTATAAAACACATAGGCAACGGAAAATACAGAAAAATATAAAATGAATCCCGTTAGAGACACAATGAACCAAGGCATAATAAAAGTAGGGTTCGGAGTATTTTTGACGGGTATAAACATTTAGCTAATTAGGCACGTTTGCGACTTGGTCGCAAACTGTCTCTAACGGGATGAATCTTGTTATAGTTGAAAGTCCAACAAAAAGCCGCACCATCTCCAAATTTTTAGGAGATGGTTTTTCTGTCCGCGCTTCAGTCGGACACATCAGAGATTTGCCCAAAAGCAACAAAAAAGCGATAGATATAAAAGGCGGTTTCATTCCCCACTATGAAATAGATAAAGACAAAACGGACATTCTGGAAGATCTAAAAAATCTAGCCAATAAATCTGATGAAATCTATCTTGCCACTGACCCCGATCGAGAAGGAGAAGCAATTGCATGGCACGTATCAGAAGTGCTCGGTTTAAAAAATCCGAAAAGAATCGTATTTCACGAAATTACCAAAGACGCTATAAAAGAAGCCTTGGAACATCCGCGTAAATTAGATTTAAAACTCGTAAAAGCCCAAGAAGCACGAAGAGTACTTGACCGACTTGTCGGTTATGATCTTTCCGGCCTAATTTGGAAAAAGGTTCGTTATGGTTTATCAGCTGGACGTGTTCAATCACCAGCACTTCGCATAATTACTGAGCGTGAAAGAGAGATTCGAGCCTTCATGAGTGAAACTTTTTATGTCATTCAAGCTGATGTATTTGGAAACAATAAAACCGTATTTCATGTTACTTGCGAAGATGAGCCGAAAGACGCCAAGATCTCAGAAAAAATTATTGAAAAAAGTAAAACTGGATCTTGGTTTGTAAAAGATGTTACCGAAGGTGAAGTTAAGCGTTCACCACGTCCCCTATTTACGACCTCTACCCTACAACAGACAGCGAGTTCACGTCTTGGGTTTACTCCCTCTAGAACAATGGGTATTGCTCAAAAATTATACGAACAAGGTCTTATTACCTACATGCGTACAGATAGCGTCAACTTGGCATCTTCAGCACAAGGACAAATTCTCAACTTTATTGAAAAAAATTACGGTAAAAACTATGCTGAGCCACGAACTTACAAAACAAAAAGCAAAAATGCTCAAGAAGCACATGAAGCAATTCGTCCAACCGACGTAACCAAAGACAAAGCCGGTGCAAATGAAGATCAAAAAAAACTATACAGACTAATCCGAGAAAGAACCATCGCCTCACAAATGACTGATGCTAAACTTATGCGCACCAAAATTACCGCCACCATCAAGGAAGGTGACATCCCAGATTTCTCCGCTACCGGCTCAAGAGTCATTTTTGACGGTTGGCTCGCCTGCGATACCAGAGCAAGAGGAGAAGACGTTGAATTACCTAAAGTTGAAATAAACGAACTGTTAACTCTTAAAGATATTGTAAACGAAGAAAAGCATACCGAACCTCCACCTCGGTATTCAGAAGCAGGTCTCATAAAGGAGTTAGAAAAACGTGAAATCGGCAGACCATCAACCTATGCCTCAATCATAAAAACTCTTTATGATCGAAAATATGTTGAAAAAGAAGGTCGCGCTTTAAAGCCAACCGACACGGGAGAGGTGGTTAGTTCTTTTCTTGAAGAAAATTTCATGAACTATATTAATGACACCTTCACGGCTGAAATGGAAAATGAACTTGATGAAATCGCAACAGGTAAAAGAGAATATGCAAAAACACTTCAAGATTTTTATACCCCTTTTCACAAAGACGTCAAATCAAAAGAAAAAATAGAAAAGCTGACAAACTTGGGGCCGGCGCCCACAGAATGGAAATGTCCAACATGTAATGCTTCAATGATCATAAAACTCGGCAGAGGTGGTAAATTTATGAGTTGTGAACGCTATCCTGATTGTGATGGCGCAAGAAGAATAGATGGTTCTGTTGTTGAACCAAACAAACCAATTGGAACCGACCCAACTACAAATTTGCCAATATTTGTTATGGATGGGCGTTTTGGACCATATGTACAAATTGGAGAAAATCCCCCAGCCGGTGAGAAAAAAAATCCCAAACCGCGACGTTCCAGCATCCCCAAAGAAAAAGATCCAACGACCATCACCATTGAAGAAGCTTTGAAGTATTTAAGTCTACCCCGAACTCTTGGCACACACCCCGAAACTGGAAAAGAAATTATTGCCAACATAGGCCGTTTCGGACCATATGTCATGCATGATGGTGATTTTCGTTCGCTCAAAAAAGATTCCGGCGATGATGTTTACACCATAGAACTTCCCCGTGCCCTTGAGATATTTAAAGAAGAAAAAAAGAAGTCGTCTCGTCGACGACCCGCCGGAGAGGTGGGGAAAAAGAAGGAGTAGTAACTCCACCTTCCCACTTTTCTCACGGCCGCACTTCTTTTATGTCACTCTGACGAAGCGAAATACTCAAAGCGAGCCAGCCACGTACCCACTGGGAGAACTTGCGCAGGCATTTCGGCTTGGTTCTTCGAAATGCCGAGCATGTAGCTAGCGCCGAGCTCGTCCCGACTGAAAGTCGAGGATCCTCGATTGCCAAGCAATCGGGACTGGAGCGAGGCGACTATCGGTCGAGTCGGGGGTATGTGGCTGGGAGCGAGCGATTTATTTTATTTTTTGTTATACTAATTATGCGACATGGCTGATATTAAGATACTCAAAATACAATACCTGGAACATCTGGAGATAGAAAAGAATCGTTCAACTAAAACCTTAGAAAACTATGGGCGATATTTAGATAGGTTTTTGCAATTCGCCAAAGCGGATAATCCATCAGATATAACTGAAGAACTGATAAGACAATACCGTCTTCATTTAAACAGACTTCGGGATACTGAAGGAAACCAACTGAAAAAAGTCACTCAAAATTACCATATCATTGCCTTAAGAAATTTTTTAAAGTATCTGGCAAAAAGAGACATCAAATCAGTTCCGGCTGAAAAGGTCGAGTTAGGAAAACAAGAAGATAGGGAAGTCACCTTCCTTGAACAAGACGAACTTCAAAGGCTTCTCAAATCACCACAAGGCGCGGAGCTTGATGTTTTACGGGATAGAGCAATCCTGAACACATTATTTAGCACAGGGATGCGTGTTTCTGAACTCTGCTCCTTGGACAGAAACAAAATAGATGTAACGAGAGGTGAATTAAGCATAAAAGGAAAGGGTGGCAAGATAAGAGTGGTTTTTTTATCAGATCAGGCAAAAAACGAAATTGCCAAATACTTATCTAAACGTTCTGATGTTAACGAAGCATTATTAATAAGAATATCAAAAAAAGGATTGGCTAAAGGCGAAAAAGAAACTAATCTGCGACTGACACCAAGAAGTATCCAAAGAATCGTCGCCAAATACGCTACCAAAGCCGGCATAGTCGGAAAAAATGTCTCACCGCATTCACTAAGACATACGATGGCCACCGATCTTCTCCGTAATGGTGCTGATATTCGTTCAGTCCAAGCAATGCTTGGCCATTCTTCAGTCACCACCACCCAAATCTACACTCACGTAACAGATAAACAATTAAGAGAGGTCCACCAAAAATTTCATAATAAAAAAAATAAATCCCGAGATTGACAAACATGTTTTATGGGTATATGGTAATTTTAATTAGTTTTAGGAGTTTAAAGTGTCCGAACAACGCTCATTTACATTATACTTTTTAGCAAGTCTGACGGTACTGATAACATTGTTTCACAACACTGTCTTCGCTCAAAAACCCCGAGAGAATTCAAAAAATGTCATTCTTGAAGGATTTTCCTCTACACGACTATTGCCAATCAATGAATTAGTGAATTCTTCTGCCAAGATTTTTACAGGCAAGGTCAGTGAGGTTGTCCTTTCTAGACTCAATTCCATTAAAGTCATTAAAATAACTTTTGATGTTAATGAAATTCTATATAATGAAAATCAAGATGAAACGCCTAGACAACTAACAATTTATTACCAGGTTCCAATTGTTTTTTCTCATGTTCGAAAAGGGGATGATGTTCTGTGGTTTCTTTCAGGGGAAAGTATGGCGGGTTTATCTATGCCGATTGGCTATTCCAGCGGATACTTCGTAAAAACCCCCGCCGGACTATATGAAAACCTATTTGGAAATCATGGGCTCTGGAAGAACAATTTATGGGAAATCGTTTCCCGAGAAAAAATTGAGTCCTTACTCTCCGAACAAGCAGAAATAAAGAACTCAAACGCTCTTTCAATCCTTCTTGAAATAGGGGACAAACCTCCAAACGGACCCCTACCGATTGATTTATTAAGAGTGATAGTTCTTGCCCTTAAACCTTAAGAAGCTCAAATCTAAAACCCCAGATATCTGGGGTTTTTTGATACTGGTGCCCGGGGAGGGACTCGGTCACAAATATCAGCTCGCCGTCGCTCGCTGATTTCGCGACCCCGCCTCGCGGTTACAATCTACTGATTGCAACATCGCTCCGGCATTCTCGTCTAGCACAAACAAGCAGTTGTTTGTGCTGTAATTATACACTTTGCGCGAACCTTCTTTGAGCGGGAAAACGACCCCGAAAGCGGAAGCCAGCCCGCCGCCGCTCGCTGACGCTCGCCACCCAGCAAAAAAGTTTTCTCTGCATTTCCGATTTTGCGCGCGCCGGATTTTTTCTTCTAAAAGGAAAAGAAAACTTTTTTGCTGGGCTTTGCTTTGACCGAGCAAGGCGGAGGGCTTGGCCTCTATTTTTTGCAAGGGAATGGCGGAATTCCCCCCACACCCCCCTTCCGCCATTCCCTTGCTCGGACGGACGGGATTTTTGGCGGCGACAAGATTCTTTTCCTTGCCCCACCCTCCCTGCGCGGAAAAGTTTAAGGAACTCCCTAAATCAGTATATGACAATTTGGAATATAACACAATGGAATACTATC
>JGI1357J11328_10002689_pt1 | contig 12697 bp, 13 predicted proteins | sample Subgrocontami54m_FD_11328 | JGI IMG/M metagenome (IMG submission 11328)
GGATGAGCGCCGTGTCTACTTAGAAAGAACGGCTGCCTCGCTACGCTCGGCAGCCTGACGGAATCTCAAGGTTTGGGTTGCGGGCGGAGCCCGCGCTGGGAACTGGGATTTCGTTGGGATCTGGGTTTTCGGCTCGTGTCCCCATCCAACCACCAGGATTGGCCCTGACGGGTCACCAGGCTACTTGCAGCCGACCCGCACGATGTGAACCTGCGCGGGGTCGATGCCGTCGTCGCCGGAGAGTCTCTCCTCCCGCTCACCGATCCCGTCCGTCGATTTCTGCGCGGACCAGTACTTCAGCGCCTTCAGCTTGCCGTCGCCGCCCTTCTTCCACTCGAGGAAGACCACCGAGTGCCCCGTGCCGTTGTTCCGCCAGAACTGCACGAAGTCGCCGGGCCGCGCCTCCTCGATCCGCGTGATTGCCCTCCCCAGCCCCCGACAGACCACCGCGTGCTGCAGCGTCGTCCGCTTGTCCCCCGTCGACCCGAACCAGTCCGCACGGAAATCGACGATCCCCTCGCCGTCGACCCCAGGCATCGCGAACGGCAGCTTCTTCGCCTCGCACCAGGCCTTCCAGGCCTTCACGAACACCTCGAACGTCAGCCCGCAGCAGTAGCAGCGCTTCTCAGGGTCCGCCTCGCAGGCCTTCGCGCCCTGGTACTCGAGGTCGCACGTCGTCCCCGGCCAGGAGTCCCCCTTCGGCCAGTAGTACTTGTGCGTCCCGTCCGTCGGATACGACTTCACGACCGACAGCACCAGCTTCGAGAAGTCCGCCTCGCTCGGCACCGCCTCCTCCGCGCGAACGACCACGATCAGGGCCAGGAGCGCCAGGGCGACCCTCACGCGCGCCCCCCGCCAGACGGGCGATGCCCGTCCCCGCGGAACTCCGCCGCCTTCTCCGCAAGGCCCCGCTGGAGGGCGTCCTCCTCGGAGACCCCGTGCGTCGCCGCGTAGTCCCGCACCTCCTGCGTGATCTTCATCGAGCAGAACTGCGGGCCGCACATCGAGCAGAACTGCGCGATCTTCGCCCCGTCCCCCGGCAGCTCCTCGTCGTGGAAGTCCCGCGCCGTCTCCGGGTCGAGCGCCAGGTGGAACTGGTCCTCCCAGCGGAACTCGAACCTCGCCGCGCTGATCGCGTCGTCCCAGTCCTGCGCCGACGGGTGCCCCTTCGCCAGGTCCGCCGCGTGCGCCGCGATCTTGTACGCGATCACGCCGTCCTTCACGTCCTTCCGGTTCGGCAGCCCCAGGTGCTCCTTCGGCGTGACGTAGCAGAGCATCGCCGTGCCGTACCAACCAATCAGCGCCGCCCCGATCGCGCTCGCGATGTGGTCGTAGCCCGGGGCGATGTCCGTCGTCAGCGGCCCGAGCGTGTAGAAGGGCGCCTCGTGGCACCACTCGAGCTGCTTCTCCATGTTCTCGCGGATCAGGTGCATCGGGACGTGCCCGGGCCCCTCGTTCATCACCTGGCAGCCGTGCTCCCAGGCGATCGTGTTCAGCTCGCCCTGCGTCTTCAGCTCCCCGAACTGCGCCTCGTCGTTCGCGTCGGCGATTGAGCCCGGGCGCAGGCCGTCCCCGAGCGAGAAGCTGACGTCGTACGACGCCATGATCTCGCAGATCTCGTGGAAGCGCGTGTACAGGAAGTTCTCCTGGTGGTGCGCCAGGCACCACTTCGCCAGGATGCTCCCCCCGCGGCTCACGATCCCCGTGACGCGCTTTGCCGTCAGCGGGACGTAGCGCAGCAACACCGCCGCGTGGATTGTGAAGTAGTCCACGCCCTGCTCCGCCTGCTCGACGAGGACGTCGCGGAAGACCTCCCAGGTCAGGTCCTCGGGCTTCCCGCCGACCCGCTCCAGCGCCTGGTAGATCGGCACGGTCCCGATCGGCACCGGCGAGTTGCGCAGGATCCACTCGCGCGTCTCGTGGATGTCCTTTCCGGTCGAGAGGTCCATCACGGTGTCGGCGCCCCACCGTGTCGACCAGAGCATCTTGTCGACCTCGTCCTGGATCGACGAGGCGACCGCGGAGTTGCCAATGTTCGCGTTGATCTTCACGAGGAAGTTGCGGCCGATGATCATCGGCTCCGTCTCGGGGTGGTTGACGTTCACGGGGATGATCGCGCGGCCACGGGCCACCTCGCTGCGGACGAACTCGGGCGTGATGACGTCGGGAATGGCGGCGCCGAACGACTCTCCGCGGCGGCGCGAGGGACGGTCCATGCGCCCCAGGTTCTCGCGGATCGCGATGTACTCCATCTCGGGGGTCACGATGCCCGCGCGGGCGAGCTGGAGCTGCGTTACCGGGCCGCCCTTCCGCGCGCGGATCCACGACTCGCGAAGCCGGGGGAGCCCCCGGTGAACGTCCGCGACGAAGCCGGGCTCGGTGTACGGCCCGCTCGTGTCGTAGACGCGGAGGGGGGNGTTCGGCGTCGGGGCCGCGCCGTTGTGGCCGCGCGTCGGCGAGAGCGCGATCTCGCGGAAGGGCACGCGGACGTCGGGGAACAGCGTCCCCTCGACGTAGACCTTCCTCGACGAGGGGAAGCGATAGTCGACCTCGTCGTGCGTCTCGGCCTTCGGGGCCGGGGCGCTGACGGTGGCGGCGGGGTTGCTCTTGGACACGGCTCACTCCCTCCTACGGGCGTGTGGTGCGGCGGAGGGAGGAACGGAGGTGCCAGAGGGGAGGGACTCCCTCCTCCTGCGACCTCCGTGAGCGCTTCCCTACGCGAGCACGACCTCGATCAGGTTCAGGGGTATGATCTCAGGGCCCATCGGGGCCCACCCCCAGCGACTCACGATCGGCCTGGGCCGAACGAGGCGACATGGTACGTCAGGCCCCCCGGCGGGTCAAGGGGCGCAACGCGGGCCCCGCTGTGGTAGGATGGGCTCTTTCCACGGAGACGTGCATGCGCCGACTCGCGCCGTTCGTCCTGCTCCCGGCCATCGCGGCGTCGCTTCGCGCGGAGGAGGCGCTGGTCCACACGGAGCTCGGCGAAATCCCGATCGTGCTGACCGCCCCGCACGGGGGGAAGCAGCATATTCCCGGCGTTCCGGACCGGGAGTCCGGGGTCACGACCCGCGACATCGCCACGTATGAGGTTGCCATCGGCGTCGCCGAGGAGTTGGAGGAGCGGCTCGGAAGGCGGCCCTACCTCGTCGCTGCGCTCTTCCACCGCGCGTCGGTCGACGCGAACCGCGGCGCCAACGACGCGTTCGAGGACGAGGATGCGAAGCCCCACTACGACGCCTACCACGACGCCGTCGCAAACGTCGTCGCCGACGTGCAGCAGCGGTGGCCAGGCCGCGGGCTCCTCCTCGACATCCACGGGCAGGCCGCATTCGACGGGATCCACCGCGGCACGAAGGACGGCCGCACCGTGCGCCGCCTCGTGAAGCGCATCGGCGAGGAGGCCTTCCTCGGGCCCGAGGGCCTTCTCGGCAGGATGGAGGCCGCCGGCTACGCGGTCTTCCCCCCCGTGGGCAAGCCGTTCGGCGACCCCGAAGAGGACTCCCGTTTCAACGGCGGATACACGGTGCGGACCTATGGCAGCGAGCACGAGGACGGGATCGACGCCATCCAGCTCGAGTTCGGCCCGGAGCTCCGGACGAACGAGAAGCAACGGGAGAAGCTGGTGAAGGACCTCGCGGAGGCCATCGCGGCGTTCCACAAGGACGCACTCGCGCGCTGACGCTTCTGCACTTCCGATCCCGCTGAGCGGTCCCATGGGACCGGGACGCAGACCGCCGCCGGATCGGAGTCAGATGTCGCGCCCCCCGTTGACCAACATGGCGCCCTCTGGTAGCGTGAAGTCGGCCATAGTGAGGTCCGATGAAGCTCTCCACTCCAATCGAGGCGCCCACGACCGTCGCCGACCTGCTGGAGCGACTCGACGGGATCCCGCCGCATCGTATCCGCCTCCGTCCCGCGCCAGGAACGGCGCGGGAGGAGGATGTCGTCGCGGTTCATGACCACGAGGGTCTCCTCTGCGAGCTCGTGGACGGCGTCCTCGTGGAGAAGGTCATGGGGTACTACGAGTCTCGCGTCGCGGCCATCCTCATCCAGCTCCTCGGGAACTTCCTCCATCAGGCCCGGCTCGGTATCGTCGCGGGCGCGGACGGGATGATGAAGCTGGCGGCAGGTCTGGTTCGAGTCCCAGATGTGTCGTTCGTCTCCTGGAGCAGGCTACCGGACGGGCAGGTCCCGCGTGCGCCGATCCCGCGCCTCGTGCCCGACCTCGCTGTCGAGGTCCTAAGCGAGGGCAACACCAAGGCCGAGATGACGCGGAAGGTCGCCGAGTACTTCGCGGCGGGGACACTTCAGGTCTGGCTCGTCCACACTGACCCGCCGGCCGTGGAGGTCTTCAGCTCGCCGGACCAATCCACACGCCTCGAGGAGGCCGACACGATCGACGGAGGGGGGGTCCTACCGGGCTTCTCCCTTTCGATTCGCGATTGGTTCGAAAGGGTGGAGCGGGGCTAGCTGCGGGCGCAGATCTCTACTGCGCGGGTTCCCAGGACAGCAGCTCCACCCAGTTGTCCGCGGAACCGTCGAACGTGCCCTGGCGCCAGAGGTCCAGGTGGAAGGCGTCGATGCCCGTCGATTGGCCGTAGGTCGGGTCGATCTGGAACCACCCGACGCCCGGCCCGCCGTGGACCTCGACCCAGTGGTGCTGGCCCAGCCGCTGGGACCCGCCGAGCGAGATCCCGCCGATCGTCCGCGCGGGGACCCCGCGCGCGCGGAGCAGCGCGATCGTGAGGCGCGAGTAGCTCAGGCAGTCCCCCACGCGTCCCTGGTGCGCCGCGAGCGCCGAGACGAGCTGCGTCTCGTAGCGCATCGCCCCGTGGACCCACTCCGACGCCAGGCGCGCCGCCTCGGTGGGCGCGACGCCGTTGGGGATGACCTCCTTCGCTCGCGCCACGATCTCGGGCGCGTCGGACTCGATACCGTCCTCGGGGGCCAGGAACGCCGCGAGGTCCTCCTCGACGGTCTCGCGAGCCTCCCGCACCGTCAGCGTGCCGTCGACCCAGCCCGCCTCGGCGCCCGCCGCCGCCTCGAACGCCTGGTGCGAATTGGAGAGGACCGCGTCGTCCGTGCGGTTCTCCCCGACCTTCACGTGCACGCGGAAGCGCGCCGCGCGGACCCCTCCAGTCTCCCGCGCCTTCGTCCCGGGCTCCTCGACGCCCTCCGCGAGCCTGAGCGGCACGGAGAAGCTCCGCATGAGGTCGGCGGGCGAGATCTCGAGGTCCTCGACGCGCTTCGTCGTGCGGATCGCCTCGAAGGTCTGGCTCGGGACCTGAAGCCGCACCACGCGCCCGTCGGCGTCGAGCCACGCCCGGTAGAGCATCCCGATCGCGCTGAACTCGATCTTCGTGGCGCGCACCGTGGCCTCGTCCGCGGCGACCTCTTCGACCTCCCCGACCAGACCGGCGATCGGCAGCGCGGCCATCATCTCCACGACGCCGACGAAGCACTGGAACTTCCCCGGCGTCTTCCGTCGTTCTCCGAGGAACACCTCGAAGTGCTCGGGCGCGTTGTGGTCGAGGAGCCCCGCAACGGTCGCGAGGGGGAACTTCACCTGCGTTGGCGCGCCGCGGATCGTCGCCTTGAGGACGATCGCCTCCTCGACGCGCTCCGCCTCATAGGTTGACTCGTGGTCGTCGCGCGTCGTGCTGGCGCGGTAGGTGCGCGGGACGGCGTCCCCGGGCCCGATCACCGTGGTCCGCTTCGACCGGAGGACGGTCTCCGCGCCGCCCTGTAGCAGCTTGAGGAGCGTCTCCCCTTCGATCGTGCGCGTTCCGTCCGCGGCGACGGACTCGCGGTAGGTCGCGTACCCGGCGGAGGCGCCATGTACCTGTAGGACGAATCGGCGCTCCGTGGGCTCCTCGGCCAGCGCGGCCGCGCACGCCACGAGGAGGAAGGCGAGTCTCATCATCCGCGCATCATACGGCGCGAACCCGCTTCCGGCCAACGGGTTCAATACCGCGCCCAGCGCCCGAATTGACACCCGCCGCGGGCGCGGGTACCATCGGCGGCCCGCCGAGGAGCGTGAATGACGAAGGCCTTTTACGTTACGACGCCGATCTACTATGCCAACAGCGAGCCGCACGTCGGCACGGCGTACACGTCGATCGTCGCCGACGTCCTCGCGCGCTACCACCGGCTCCGCGGGGAGGAGGTCTTCTTCCTGACGGGGACCGACGAGCACGGGCAGAAGATCTTCCGCGCGGCGAAGGAGCTCGGACTCACGCCCAAGGCCCTCGCCGATCAGCTCTGCCCCAAGTTCAAGGAGCTCACGCCGACCCTCTCGCTCACGAACGACCACTTCATCCGGACGACCGACCCGGCGCACGAGCACGCCGTGAAGACCCTCTTCTCGAGGCTCATCGCCAGCGGCGACGTCTACAAGGGCCCCTACAAGGGCTGGTACTGCACGGGGTGCGAGCGCTACGTCGACGCCCCCCCGGGCGCGAAGCCGGCCTGCGACCTCCACGGCGCGGTCGACTGGCTGGAGGAGGAGAACTACTTCTTCCGCCTGTCCAGGTACCAGGAGCGGATCCTCGCACACTTCAAGGCGAACCCCGGGTTCGTCGAGCCCTCGAGCCGCTACAACGAGGTCCTGAACCGCATCAAGGGCGGCCTCGAGGACGTCTCCGTATCGCGCTCGTCGTTCGACTGGGGCGTGCCGCTCCCCGGGGACGAGAAGCACGTCATCTGGGTCTGGTTCGACGCGCTCATCAACTACATCAGCGGCGTCGGCTTCCCCGACGACCCCGAGCGATTCCAGCGGCACTGGCCCGCCGACGTCCACCTCGTCGGGAAGGACATCGTGTGGTTCCACTCCGTGATCTGGCCCTGCATGCTGATCGCCGCGGGGATCGAGCCGCCGCGCAAGGTGTTCGCCCACGGGTGGTGGACGATCGACGGCAAGAAGATCTCGAAGTCGGAGGGAAACGTCGTCCTTCCGCGCGATGTCACGTCCAAGTACGGCATCGACCCGCTGCGCTACTTCCTGCTGAGGGAGCTGCCGTTCGGGAACGACGGCGACTTCTCGCTCGCGGCCCTCGCGCGGAGGTACAACGCCGACCTCGGGAACGATCTGGGGAACCTGGTGAACCGCGTGCTCACGCTCGTCGAGAAGCACTTCAGCGGCGTGGTCCCCGAGCAGGGGGCGTACGAGCCCGTGGACGATGCACTGCGGGCGACGTTCGTGGCGCTCACGCCCCGGTACGAGGAGACCCTCGGGCGCTACGAGTTCAACCTGGCCCTCGAGGAGATCTGGAAGGCGGTGCGCCACGCGAACGCGTACGTCGACCAGACGAAGCCGTGGGTGCTGGCGAAGGACCCCGCAACTCGCGGGCGCCTGGGGACCGTCCTCGGCGCCCTATGCGAGGGGCTGAGGGAGCTGTCGTGTCTCCTCGCGCCGTTCCTGCCGAACGTGAGCGAGGGGATCCGCAAGCAGATCGGCGCAGAGGGGCCCGTGCGCCTGCCCGAGGGCCTGGCTTGGGGACTCCTCCCCGCCGGGACGCGCATCGCGAAGGGAGCGCCGCTCTTTCCCAGGCTGGACACGCCGTGACGAACCCGATCTTCGAGAAGCTGATGGAGGTCGTCGAGAGCGACCGTCGGTTCGGTCTCGGCGGGTACCAGTTCGTCTTCGAGGGGCTCGAGTACACGCTCCGAAAGCTCCCCGTCCGACGGCACATCACCGGCCGCGAGCTTGTCGAGGGGCTGCGCGAACTGGCCCTCCAGCACTTCGGGATGCTCGCGCAGGCCGTCCTGCGCCAGTGGGGCGTGACCCGGACGGCCGACTTCGGCGAGATCGTCTTCCGCCTCGTCGACGCAGGGCTCATGGGGAAGACCGAGACGGACTCCATGGCCGATTTCACCGAAGTCTTCGCGTTCGACGAGGCGTTCGGCCAGGGGGCGCTCGCGCTCCCGCTCTTCGCGCAGGGCAGCGAAGAGCCCTCTGAGGCGGTGTAGGCGCAGCACGATGCAGAAGCGATCGAAGAACATCGGGATCCTGCTCCTCGTCCTCGCCGTCCTCCTCTTTGTCCTCTACCGCGCGCGCACGGTCTTCAACCCATTCCTCCTCGCCTTCCTCCTCGCGTACGTCCTCTACCCGCTCGTCGAGTGGCTCGAGCGGAAGCGGATCCACCGCACGTTCACGATCATGGCCCTCTACGTCGTCGGCCTCGGGGCCGTCGCGGCGGTCCTCTTCATCGGCATCCCGCTCGCCGTGGAGGAGGCCATCAGCCTGTGGCGGTCGGCGTTCGAGGGGGACGGCTTCGTCGACGCCAACGCGAACGGGGCCTGGGACAAGGGCGAGAAGGTCCGCCCCGACCTCGACCACGACCGGAAGTGGGACCCCTCCTACGTCTCGCGCGCGGAGACCTGGATCGAGGGACGGGTCGAGAGGTGGAACGCCGACCACCCCGACAAGCCGCTCTACGCCTCGACCCTGCTCCAGAAGGTCAAGGAGGTCCTGCAGCAGGACCCACAGTCCGCGGCCGAGACGGGCGCGCGAATCACGACGTGGGTCGCGGAGACCACCACGTCCGCGCTCTCCGCGGGGTGGGCCCTCCTGCAGTACGCGATCCTCGTTCCGCTCTACATGTTCTTCCTCCTCCGAGGCATGAACTCGATCCGCGAGGGCGTCTACGCCCACCTCCCCGGTCGCCAACGCGGGCAGTTCGTCCACGTCCTGCACCGAATCCACCTCGCGATGTCGAGCTTCTTCCGCGGGAAGGTCCTCATCTGCCTCGCCAAGGGGATCCTGACCGCGATCGGCCTCGCGCTCCTCGACGTGCGCTTGCCGCTCCTCTTCGGCCTGATCCAGGCGGTATCGAGCCTCGTGCCGTTCGTCGTCCTGATCGTCGGATGGCTCCCCGCGATCATCTTCGTCCTGCTCGACATGGGCATGTCCTGGGGCACGCTGCTCGGCGTCACCGCCGTCTACCTCATCGTGGAGGGGCTGGAGGGGTTCGTCCTGACGCCCTACATCCTCGGAAAGGAGACGGGGCTCCACCCGGTCGCCCTGATCCTCGCCCTCCTCGCCGGGGGCGAACTGTTCGGGATGTTCGGCCTCATCATGGCCGTGCCGATCGTGTCGATCCTCAAGATCCTCGGCCAGGAGTACCTCCTGCCGCCCATCCGCGAGCTGGCGGCCGAGACGGGCAAGGAGCCGTCGGCGTCGTGACGCTCCCCGTCCACCGCTTCCCCTCGCTCGAGGCGGTGCCCGGCCTCGGCCACGCGTTTTCCACGCGGAGCGGCCCGGGCGGGCGGCCGCTCGCGATCAGCTTCCGCTCTTGCCCGGAGCCCGACGTCGTCGCGGCGCACCGCGAGGCGGTCGCCAACGAGGCGGGCGCGTCGCTCGACCGCCTCGTGTTCGGCGAGCAGGTCCACGAGGCGGGCGTCGCGGTGGTCTCCGATGAGGACGCCGGCCGCGGCGCGAGGATGCCGTGGACGGCGGTGCCGCGCGTCGACGCCCTGGTGACCCGTGCGCCCGGCCTCTTCCTGGCCGGCCTCTCCGCGGACTGTCCGATGGTGTTCCTGGCCGACCCGCGAGGCCGTACGTGCGCGCTCGTCCACTCGAGCTGGCGATCAACGGTGAAGGGGATCTGCCACACCGCGGTCGGGGCGATGGCGAGCGTCTTCGGCACGCGGGCGCAGGACCTCGCCGCGGCGATTTCCCCCTCGATCGGCCCGTGCTGCTTCGAGGTGAAGGAGGACTTCATCGCGCAGGCGATGCCGGCCTTCCGCGCCCACCCGGAGCTGCTCGTGGCCCGGGAGGGTCGCACGACGTTCGACCTGTGGGAGGCGGTGCGCATCCAGCTCCTCGAGGTGGGCCTCTCCCCCGACCGGATCGAGTCCCCGCGGCTCTGCACGAGGTGCCGCGGCGAGCTCTTCTTCTCCCACCGCCGCGAGGGGCCGCTCGGGGGGAGAAACCTCTCCGTGATCGGGTGGGTTGCTTGACCTCCCCTTCCCATTCCCGTTCCCCTTCCCTTTCCCGGCGCGTCCGACGCACCGGGAAAGGGAAGGGGAACGGGAAGGGGCTTGCTTGACACCCCCCGGGCGCAAACCTACAATCTTCCCCCTCACGTGTGAGCCGACCTTGTGCGTCCGTTCGGAGGCCCCATGGCGATCGCCGCCATCGACATCGGCACCAACTCGGTGAAGCTGCTCGTCGCGAATCCCGGGAAGGGAAAGGCGCTCGAGGTGCTTGCCGAGGAGGTCGTCGCGACGCGGATTGGCGAGCGCGTGTCGCTGACCAGCGAGCTGACGGAGGCCGCGATGGCCCGGACGCTCCCGGCCCTCCAGAAGTTCGCGATGCGCGCGGCGGAGCTGGGGGCGAAGGAGATCCGCGCGGTCGGGACGAGCGCCCTCCGCGACGCGACGAACCGCGACGAGTTCGTCCGCCGCGCCTGGGAGCACGCGGGCGTCCGGGTCCAGGTGATCAGCGGCGAGGAGGAGGCGCGCCTGACCTTCCTCGGCGCGATGAGCGGGCTCCGCGGGCGGCGCCCCACGCTGGTCCTCGACGTGGGCGGCGGCAGCTCGGAGGTCATCCTCGGCGGCCAGCGCGGGCCCCAGCAGCGGATCAGCCTCGACGTCGGCGCCGTTCGCCTGACGGAGCGCTATCTGCGGCACGACCCGATCCCGATGGACGAGTGGCTCTCCATGATGTCGTGGCTCCGAGCGGAGCTGGGGAAGAAGCTCCGTCGCCTCGACACGGAGGGGTGCCGCGTGATCGGCGTCGGGGGGACGTTTGCGAACCTCGCGTCGATGCACATGAAGCTCGCGCGGCTCGACCCCGCGCGCGTCGACGGCTGCCGCCTGCGCCAGCGCGACGTCCGGAACCTCGTCGCCGAGCTGCGCGGGATGCGGCAGGAGCACCGAAAGACGTTTCCGGGCCTGGAGCCCGACCGCGCGGACATCATCGTGGCGGGACTCTCGATCGTCGACGCGCTGATCTCTGCGCTGACGAAGCGCGTCCTCCAGGTCAGCCGCCGCGGCCTGCGGCACGGACTGATCCTGGCGAATCACGCGTAGGAAGGGAACGGGGGAGAAGGGTGGTGCCGGGGGCGGGACTCGAACCCGCACGGCTAAGCCATACGCCCCTCAAACGTACGCGTCTGCCAATTCCGCCACCCCGGCAGCCTATAGGGACGACGCGCTGGGTCACCCGCCCCGACCGAGGTCCGTCGAGGCCGCGTCAGAATACGGAGCCGCGCGGGGACGGTCAAGCAAATCCCTGCCGCCGCGTTGATTCCGTCCACTTGCCGCGGTAGGATGCGCGCTTCCGTGACAGGAGGTGGGTCGATGGCCGAGGACATCCAGGGCGTCATGCAGGGGCTGAAGAAGAAGTTCAAGAAGTCGAAGGTCGACAAGACCGTTACGTACTACCTGACCCTCGGCGACACCGAGGACCTGAAGTGGACGATCAGCGTCGGCCCAGCGAAGTGCGACGTGAAGAAGGGGAAGCACACCGAGAAGGCGGACTGCGTCCTGAAGACCACCCCGGAGCTCTTCGTGAAGATGCTCGACGGCTGGGAGCCCGGCGTCCTCGACATCGCGCGCGGCAAGGTGAAGACGAACGCCCCGGGCCTCCTCCGCTCCCTCCGGGACGTGTTCAGCGCGTAGATCCGCGCCAGTTCCTGCTTGCTCCGGGGCGGGCCCGCCGCTAGACTCCCGCTCCCTTTTCCGGAGTCAACCAAGCAGGAGGAGACCGCCATGCCGCTGCTGCCCGTAGGGACCCCCGCGCCGGACTTCGCCATCCCGGATCAGAACAAGGCCGAGGTGAAGCTGTCCGCGCTCAAGGGCCAGAACGTCGTCCTCGTGTTCTATCCGCTCGACTTCAGCCCCGTCTGCACGAACGAGCACTGCGCGTTCGCGGCCGACTTCGCGGGCTTCGAGGGCGCGAAGGCCCAGGTGTTCGGCGTGAGCGTCGACTCGGTCTGGGCGCACAAGGCGTTCGCCGAGAAGCACGGCCTGAAGTACCGCCTCCTCGCCGATTTCCACCCGAAGGGGAAGGTGTGCGCAGCCTACGGCACCTACCTCGAGGAGAAGGGCCTCTGCGGCCGCGCGACGTACGTCATCGACAAGGAGGGGATCATCCGGTTCGCGAAGGACCACGGGATCCCGAACCTGCCGGACAACCAGGAGATCCTCGAGGCCCTGAAGAACCTCAGCTAAGCAGGCAGCACTAGGTTTCACGGGATGCCGGAAGTAGATCCCTGGAGTCGCGCGCGTGAGCGCGCGGTGGATGACGCCCGTAAGGGCGTCCTGGGCCGCTCCTGACCGCGGGTCACCTCGCTGAAGACGAACGGGAGGTCGACGCCGGCCACGGGGACCGCGACGAGCGTCGACGTGGGGGCGTAGTAGAAGAAGGAGAGACCTGCGCCCTCGCGGACGACCTGCCCGTTCTTGTAGTGGAGGACGTAGGTCGTCGGGGGGAACTTCGTGAAGCGGATGCCCAGCATGGCGGCCTCCTCTCTATAGGTGTCACTCTGACACTAGTCTAGTGTCTCCGACACACCCCTGTCAAGGCGCCGAACAGATTCGGGAGAGGAGGGAGACAACTCGCAGCGCGTCTAAGCAGGTAGCACTAGGTTTCACGGGATGCCGGAAGTAGATCCCTGGAGTCGCGCGCGTGAGCGCGCGGTGGATGACGCCCGTAAGGGCGTCCTGGGCCGCTCCTGACGCCCTTACG
>JGI1357J11328_10002712_pt1 | contig 12635 bp, 7 predicted proteins | sample Subgrocontami54m_FD_11328 | JGI IMG/M metagenome (IMG submission 11328)
GAGCCGCAGTGCGCGAGCAACACGATCAGCGCGACTTGCCGCATGTAGGTCGACTTGCCGCCCATGTTGGGGCCGGTGACCAGCAGCATCTGGCGCGCGGGTGTGAGCCGCGCATCGTTAGCGATGAAATGATCGACCTGTGCCTCGACCACCGGATGGCGCCCGGCCTCGATTTCGAGCAACGGCTCATCGACGAGTTCGGGTGCGCAATAGTCGAGCGATTGCGCGCGCTCGCTGAACGCGGACAGCAGATCGAGCTCGGCGAGCGCGTTCGCGACGCGCTGCAACGCGGGAATGTAGGGGACGAGTTCGTCGAGCAGCTGATCGTAAAGCAGCTTCTCGCGCGCGAGCGCGCGTTCCTGCGCGGAAAGCGCCTTGTCTTCGAAGCTCTTCAGCTCGGGCGTGATGTAGCGCTCGGCGTTTTTCAGGGTCTGGCGGCGGCGATAGTCGTCCGGCACCCGCTCGGCCTGCGGCGATAGTCGTCCGGCACCCGCTCGGCCTGCGCACGCGTGACCTCGATGTAGAAGCCGTGCACGCGGTTGTATTCAACCTTGAGATTGGCGATGCCGCTGCGTGCGCGTTCCCGCGCTTCGAGGTCGAGCAGGAACTGCCCGCAGTTGTTCTGGATCGCGCGCAATTCGTCGAGTTCGGCGTCAAAGCCCTCGGCGATCACGCCGCCTTCACGTACGACCGCCGCAGGCTCGGGCCGGATGGCGCGAGTCAACAGCATCGCAACGCTTTCCAGTGGTTGCAAGTCTGCCGCCAGGGCCTGCAGCCGCGGATTGTCAAGCGCGGTGACTTGAGCGCTCAGTTGCGGCAGCCGGACGAGCGTATCGCGCAACCCGGACAGATCGCGCGGCCGCGCGCTTTTCAGGGCGATGCGTGAGGTGATGCGCTCGACGTCGACGCAGGTCCTCAGCCCGTCGCGCAGTGTCGCGCAGTCCGCCGCGCCGTCGCCGGCGAGCAATGACACCGCCGCGAGCCGTTCGCGGATGCGCGCGCGATCGCGCAGCGGATGATGCAGCGTGTGGTGCAGCAGGCGGCTTCCCATGCCGGTCGCGCAGGTGTCGAGCAGCGACATCAGTGTCGGCGCCGGCTCGCCGCGCAGGGTTTCTGTAATTTCGAGATTGCGGCGCGTTGCCGGATCAAGCTCGATATGAGCGGACGTGTTTTCAACAGCGATCGAAGTGACGTGGGCAATCGAATTGCCTTGCGTCGCGCGCGCATATTCGATGAGAGCACCGGCGGCGCAGGTGGCCGCCGGCAGCGCGTCGAGGCCGTATCCGGCGAGGTCGCGCGTTGCGAACTGGCGGGTAAGCGCGCGGGTGGCGGCCTCGAGGTCGAACTGCCATTCCGGCAGGCGTTTCAGCGCGCACGAGTTCGACTGCGGCAGCGCGACATTCGCGCCCTCGGCGATCAGAATTTCGGCCGGGCGCAGCCGCTCGAGCGCGGCGGCGAGTCCGTCCGATACGATTTCGGCGGCGCGAAAGCGTCCGGCCGCGAGCGCAAGCCACGCCAGCCTATCGTATCGTCGCGCCGCCACAGCGCGAGCAGCACGTTGTCGCGCTTGTCCTCGAGCAGCGCCGCGTCGGTCAGCGTGCCGGGCGTGACGACGCGCGTGACCTGGCGCTCGACCGGGCCTTTTGATGTATTCGGATCACCGATTTGCTCGCAGATCGCGACCGATTCACCGAGCCTGACGAGCTTCGCCAGGTACTGCTCGACCGCATGGTAGGGCACGCCGGCCATCTTGATCGGCTCACCGGCCGAGGCGCCGCGGCGGGTGAGCGTGATATCGAGGAGCCGCGCGGCTTTCTCCGCGTCACCGTAGAAAAGCTCGTAGAAATCACCCATGCGGTAGAACACCAGCATGTCGGGGTGCTGCGCCTTGATGCGCAGGTATTGCTGCATCATCGGCGTGTGCTGCGAGGCGATTACATCGGGGGGCGCTTCGGGTTTCATGCAGCGGCCATTATACCGGCCGCTTCTCTGTCAACGCCCGCACCGCGGCGCATCATGCGCCCGAAAGCCTGAGTCCCGCGCGCTTAGAACTGTCGACTAATCGGAGGAACTTACAACCCCGCGCGCGTTACCGTCGAGCTGCAGGCCCGCCGGCATGGCGATGCCGGTGCGAAGTATCTGCGCGAAGGCATCGGCGGGCACCGGGCGGGCGAACAGGAACCCCTGCATGAGTCGGCACCCGCAGCTCAGCAGAAAGTTCGCCTGCTCCACCTGCTCCATGCCTTCCGCGACCACCGACATGCCCATCACCTTGCCCAGCGTAACGATGACGGAGGCGATCGCCGCGTCGTGCACGTTGGTGAGCACGTCCTTGACGAACGCGCGATCGATCTTGAGCACATCGAACGGGAAGCGCTTCAGATACGCGAGAGAGGAATAACCGGTGCCGAAATCGTCCACTGACAGCAGGATCCCCAGCGCGCGCAATTCCTGCAGCCGGGCTCCGGTGCGTCCTATATCCTGCATGAGCGTGCTCTCGGTGATCTCACCTTCAAGCAAAGACGGTTCGATGCCGAATTCCTGCAACGAAGCCGCGATCAAATCACTCAGACCATCCTCCCGAAAGCTGTGGGCGGAGAAGTTGATCGACACCGGCACCACCGGCAAGCCGGCTTGCTGCCATTGCTTCAGCTCGCGGCAGGCGGCGCGCAACACCCATTCGGTCAGCGGAATGATCAGACCGCTTTCTTCCGCGATCGGGATGAATTCGCCGGGCGATACGAGGCCGCGCCGCGGGTGGCGCCATTGTACGAGCGCCTCCGCCCCGACGAGCCGCCCCGTCGGCACATCCACACGACCCTGGTACAACAGCAGTAATTCGTTACGCTCGATGGCCCCGCGCAGGTCGTTTTCCAATTCCAGCTTCGCCAGCCTGAGCATTCATTTCCGGGTTGAAGAAGCAATAGGTTCCGGCCCCGCGCTCCTTCGCGCCATGCATGGCAGTCTCGGCATTTTTTAGCAGCGTGCCGACATCTTCGCCGTTATCCGGGTAGACGGCGATGCCAACGCTGGCCGTGATCGTCAGTTCATGGTCGGCGAGTTTCATGGGCTTCGCGATAGCTGCGCTCAACCTTCGCGCGATCAAAGCTGCGTCCTCGGCACGCCTGACCTCAGCCAGAAACACGGCAAAGCCGTCGCCGCTCATGCGGGCATACACGTGGCTTTGCGATGTGCTTTGGATGGTGCCGGCCAGATCGCTGGTGCGTATGCCCTCAACGATGCGGCGAGCGACCTCCTGCAGGACCTGGTCCCCGATCGCATGCCCCAAGGTCTCGTTGACGCGCTTGAAGCGGTCGAGATTGATATCGAGGACTGCGGCATTCGCGGTCTGCCGCTTGGTACGCTTCAGACCGTGCTGCGCGACCTCGCCGAAAAGCCTGCGGTTCGAGAGTCCGGTAAGACCATCGTAGTTGACGAGTTGCCGGATGCGTTCTTCGGTCGCGATGCGCTCGGTGATGTCCTGGGTCGTGCCCTCGATGCGCGTGATTCGCCCGCTTTCATCGCGAAACACCTCCGCCTGTTCGAGCACGGTGCGTGAGGTGCCGTCGCGACGCAGTAGGCGGTAGTCGATGGCATAGGTCAGGCCTGCGCCGATGGCCGAGTCCATGGCGTGGGCGACACGCTCGGCGTCGTCTCGATGAACGTGGGGCAGGATGTCATGCCATTTGTAATCGGGCCTGAGGGGGTGCTCGCCGATGACCTGTAGATACTCCTCCGAGCATTCGAAGCTTGCGCTCGCCGGATGCCACACCCAGCTTCCCAAGCGGGCGATGCGCTGGGCATTGGCGAGGCTTGCCCGGTGCTGTTCGATCTCGTCGAGCATCCGGCTTGCCCGCAACGCGTAGCGCACACGGTAGGCGAGTAGCGTCGAACTGACGGGCTTGGCGATAAAATCCGTCGCCCCGGATTCGTAGGCCCGTTCGATGGATGCGGTGTCGTCCAGGCCCGTGAGCATGATCACCGGGATGCGGGCCAGCTCGGGGCGCTTGCGCAATGTGCGGCAGACCTCGTAGCCATCCATCCCCGGCATTACCACATCGAGCAATACCAGATCCGGCCGGATTTTATCGATCTGCGCGAGCCCGTCCGGCCCGTTGCCGGCCTCGCTGACCTCGAATCCCGAGGCCTTCAGCGACTCGGTCACCGCCAGGCGCACCACCAGGTCGTCGTCGATGACCAGCACGCGGGTAATGTCGGAGACCTGGCCCATGGAGAGAGTTTTAGCCAACGTTTCGTTCAACGGGTTCGGACTCGAGCATATCGCGTATCGCTGGTTCCTCGCAGAAGCGCTCATACGCTAGGCGCAGGCGCGCCAGATGACCGGCGAGCGCCTCGGCCTGTCCCGCGCGCGCCAGTAACTCCAACTCCTTGGCGATGCCCGAGAAAGCGCTTGCCCCGACTGTGGCGCCGGTGGACTTCAGCGAGTGCGCGGCGTGAAACGACGCCTGGGTGTCGGCGGCTGCGACCGTGCGTTCGATTTCGGCGAGCAGCTTCGCGGACTCGCCGACGAACAGACGGATGAGCTTCCGCGCCAGCGGCGAGTCCACGCCCATCCCCGCAGGCAGGGTGTTTTGAAATGCCACCCGGTCGAAGACCTCAGGCGAGCTTTTGGCGCTGCTCTGATTCTCATTCGCCACCGCCGCCGGCGCAGCCGCTCGCGGCGGCAACTGGGATGCCGGTTCGCGCTGCGCCGACGCCTTGGCGGCCTGCGGCGGCGGCGCGAGATCGATCCAGCGCCGTAGCACTGCTATCAGCTCTTTGCGCGTGTACGGCTTCGGCAGGTAATCGTCCATGCCGGCTGCGAGACAGTGTTCCCGATCGCCCTGCATCGCGTTGGCGGTGAGCGCGACGATCGGCACCCGCGTATCACCGGGCGTTTCCCGCCTGCGTATCTCGCGGGTGGCCTCGAATCCGTCAAGCTCCGGCATCTGGCAGTCCATCAGCACGAGCTCGAAGGGCTGTTTGAGGCTTTCCTCGACGGCCTCGCATCCGTTGCGCGCGATGGTGACCCGACAGCCCACACTTTCCAGCATGGCCAGCGCAATCTCCTGATTGACCAGGTGGTCCTCGGCCAGTAACACGCGAGCGCCGTGGCAGTCGATTACATCGGCGACGTGCGCACCCTCAGCGGGCGCTTCCGCGGGCGAAATCGCGCCCGTGAGTCGTGCCAGGGCATTGAGCAATTCCGTGCGCCGCACCGGTTTGGTCAAGTACACGTCGGCGCCTGCAGCGCGCATCGCCGCAATTTCTCCGGCTGTGCACATCGAGGTCAGCATCGCCATCGGCGTGTTCTGCAAAATGGCGTCCGAGCGCACCGCGCGTATCAATTCGATGCCGTTCATGCGTGGCATCTTCATGTCGATCAAAGCGAGCTGGTGCGGTGAGCCGCGCGCGAGCGCGGTGCGCATCGCCTCCAATCCCGCCACCCCGTCGACGGCGAGGTCGCAGATCGCGCCGAACGCCGTGATCTGATGTAACAGGATGGTGCGATTGGTGGCATTGTCCTCAACGATCAGCACCCGAATCCCGTTCAGGTTCGCACGTTGCGGCGCCGGTTTTTTGCTTTCCACAATCTCCGCGCGGATCGTGAACCAGAACCTCGAGCCACGGCCGGGTTCGCTCTCCACGCCGATTTCACCGCCCATCATTTCGGCGAGCTGCTTGCTCACCACGAGACCCAGGCCGGTGCCGCCGAAGCGCCGCGTGGTCGAGTTGTCGGCCTGGCTGAAGGCCCGGAACAGGCGCGCCTGTGCTTCCTCGCTGATGCCGATGCCGGTGTCGCTGACGCAAACGCGCAGCAGGCATTGCGGCGGCTTCGATCCTGACATGCGCTCCCCGGCACGCTCGATCGAGACGTTCACTTCGCCGCGCTCGGTGAACTTGAGCGCGTTGCCCACAAGATTCAGCAGAATCTGGCGCAGCCGCCCTGCGTCGGCGCGTACGCACTGCGGTACTTCGGGCGCGACCTGACAAGTGAGCTCGATTCCTTTCTCGTGCGCCTGCGAGGCCAGCAATTGCAGTGCATCCTCGCTGAGATCTCTGAGGTCGACCTCGATCGGGTCCAGCTCGAGCCGTTTGGCCTCGATCTTCGAGAAATCCAGGATGTCATTGATCACGCGCAGCAGCGCCTCCCCCGATCTGCTGATCGCCTGCACATAGCGCCGCTGCATCTCGTTCAAGCCCGTCTCAAGCAACAGCTCGGTCATCCCCAGCACCCCGTTCATCGGCGTGCGGACCTCGTGGCTCATGTTGGCGAGGAACTGCGATTTGGCAAGGGAGGCAGCCTCAGCGGTCTCCCGGCCCTGGCGGGCGGTCAGCAGGTAAAGCACCACGGCGGTAGCAGCGACAATCAGCATGCCGCCGGCAGCGGACAGCAAAACGAAAATCCAGTAGCGTTCCGGCTGAGGGCGGAGCAGTTCGGTCAACGAGTGGGCTGCATAAACCACGATGCCATCGTCCGGCAGCGCCTTGGAGTTCCACACCAACTGCTGACGCGGTTCGCGATCAAGGAAGCCCGTGTTGGAGGCGCGGCCACTTTTCCGCGGTTCGAGGTCGAGCGGCTTGAAAAGGGTCTGTTCGTACTGCAACGATTTTTCGGTATCGGACAAACTCGACACGGTGGCACCGGGAACGGTGTATGACTCGATATTCTTGTCCTGCGCCAGAACGATAACGCCGTTGGAATCGGCAATGAATGCGTTGGCGTTCCGAAACAAGTAAGCGAGTTTTGAAATATTACGCTTGACCACAACGGCGCCCCTGAAGCGGCCGTTAATGACTACCGGGTAGGAATAAAACAGGCCGGGGAACTTGCCGACGCTGTCGACCGCGTAGTGGTATCCGCGCGCTCCGCTCCTTGCCTGTCGGAAATACATGCGATCACGGTAGTTCGTGCCGACATAACTGTCCGGCTTATTGGCATTGCTGGCGGCGATGCAATCGCCGGCGGCATTCACCACCCAGATGGCATCGGCGTGGTGCTGGGTCGCGGCAATATCGAGGAAGGCATTAAACCGTTCCAGCGCATTTTCTCGCTCCCAGAGTTGCTTGCGCTCCCGGTATTCGAGCGGGGAAGGACCGGCATTCGGCCCAAAACGACGCAAAACATTGTGGGTGGACTCATCGTGTGCCAGGACGAAGGACACGCCTCGCAGCCAGACCAGGCTATCGTGTAACTGGTCTGCAATCCTCTGCACCTGTTCTTCTGCCAGGCGCTTTTCCCACAGATAAGCGCGTTGTGCGCGAGCGTCGCTGTTATAGTCCGTGATAAACCAGGATGCGGTGATCCATCCCAGAATCAGCAGGGTTGCAACCTTGTAGGGTTGATGCAGTCTCGACTGTGACGCATTACTCGCGTAACCCGCAACGATGGTCATCGCGGTAATGGCGCCGCTCGTCGCCAACACCGCGACCGCCAGAGAAGTCGAAGTATTGTCTGAATAGGGGACGCAGGTATCTCTGGCACGGATAAAGTACGCGGCAGCCATCGCCGTGTAGTGCATGCCCGAGACGGCAAGTCCCATCACAACCGCGCTGGCCGCGGTGAACCACGAGCGCCGTCGGGCCTGCGATGGCCGCTGTTTAGAGTTGATCCACAGCGCCAGCGTTGCCAGAGTCACTGCAACCACGATCGACAAGAGATAAAGCTTGAGATCGTAGCGCACCATGCCGTCGATCCGCATGGCAGCCATGCCGGAATAGTGCGTCGTCCCGATGCCGGCGCCGAGCAGGAGGCCCCCCATGGCCAACCGCATCCGCGAGAGTTTGGGCCGGCCGGTGATCCACAAGGCGGCCGTGCTCGCGAGCATGCCCGGCACTATGGCAAGCAGGGTCAAAGCCGGATCATAGCTTGCGCCGCATGGCAGGCTGAAGGCCAGCAGGCCGATGAAATGCATCGTCCAGATGCCCGCGCCCATGGATATGCCGCCTGCCGCGATCCACGCGCCCCGCTGGTTTGCATTGTCGCAGGTCGTTACATGCTGCGCGACAACCAGTGTCGCGTAGGAAGCGAATATCGCGACAAGGATGGAAAAGAAGACCAGCAGCAGGTCGTAATGTCCGACATAAAGCAGGCTGGTGTCGGGGGGCGAGGCAATGAACTGGCTTAGGTCAGATATCATCAGCCATTTCGGTGGAACAGTTTGTCGTTATTCAATGTTTTCCGTCCTTCTGCGTGCGTCTCAGATGGCGGCTTTTAACCTTTTTACTCCGTTTCCCGCATGCGGGCCAGTATTACGCGTATGCGCCGATACAGCATTGCTCACCGTGGGAATGCCTGCCTCATAACAAAGCGGCATGCTATCCACCTTGGCGCCGGAATCTAATCCGCTTTAAGGGGTGATTTGTATCCGAATGTGACCCATGGAAGATAATGTCCGGAGGTCGCATAATTGGAGCCACGCCGGAGCCGTCCATGAAAATAACGAAAATCGAAACCATCGTAGTCAACATGCCGATGCTGATCGAGGGCAAGGTGCTGCCGCAACAGGGCGGAATTTCCCGCACCAGCATGGATACGCTGCTGGTGCGTATCGACACCGACGAAGGCGTAACCGGTTGGGGCGAAGGATTCGGACATCGAATCTTTACCGCGACGCGGGCCGCGCTCGATTCCTTTATCGGTCCGCTGTGCATCGGGCGCGATCCCACCGCAATCAGCGCACTGGTTGACCAGCTGCAGCGCAATCTCGCCGGAGTCGGTCGTAACGGACCTGCGATGTACGCATTGTCCGCGATCGACATCGCGCTGTGGGACATCGCCGGCAAGCTCGCAGGAATGCCGCTGTACCGCCTGCTCGGCGGCTCGCCGCGCAAGGATTTGCCCGCCTACGCGAGCTTGTTGCGCTACGGCGAGCCGGGTGCCGTCTCACAGTACATCGAGCGCGCGCTGAAGCGCGGCTACCGTCACATAAAACTGCACGAGATCACTGAACCGCCGATCAAGGCGGCGCGCGATACTGCCGGTCCCGATATCCCGATCATGGTCGATTGCAACTGCCCGTGGACCGTTCGCGAGGCGATCGACATGGCGCAAAAGCTCAAGCCGCTCAATCTCACGTGGCTGGAAGAGCCGGTGTGGCCGCCGGAGGATCACGCCGGTCTGGCGCGCGTGCAGATGCAGGGCGGCATTCCAACTGCGGCGGGGGAGAACGCCATGCTGCCGGAATTCAAAGGCCTGTTTGAAGCCGGCGCGATCTCCTACGCGCAGCCGAGCGTGACCAAGGTCGGCGGCGTGACGCAGATGCGCAAGGTCATGGCGCTAGCGGATGCGTTCGGCGTGAAAGTCGTGCCGCATTCCGCGTACTTCGGTCCGGGACTGCTGGCGTCGATTCATTGCATTGCCGCGATGCCGGATGAAAGCCTCATCGAGCGCTACGATGCCGACTTTGCGGTGAATCCGCTGCACGACGCCATTAGCCCCGATGCAAACGGCCGCATCGCGGTGCCGCAGGGTCCCGGCCTTGGCATCGATCCGGACCCCGCGGTGATCGCGAAGCTGCGAGTGAGTTAATCTTACTGCGCCAGGATAACGGGTTCCCTCCCCCTCGACGGGGGAGGGTTAGGGTGGGGGTGAGAGCTACCCTGACTCGCAACTTGTTTTCCTCAACTGGGTTTCATCTGGTGTCGCCGCTCGTTCAGATGGCGGCGAGCCGTTCGACGGTGTCCGGGAATCGCCTCACCAGATTGATCAGCAAGGCTGCCTGCGCGTTCGGCTTCGCCCGGCCCTGCTCCCAGTTTTCCAGCGTGCGGACGTTCGTGCGCAGGTAGGTCGCGAACAGTGCTCGCGAGAGCCTGAGGTGCTGCCGAACGCGGACCAGTTCCCGGGCGGTGATCACCGGCGCCGGCTTGAACTCAACCGCATGGGTGCGCAATGTGCGCTTACCCTGCCGTGCCTCCGCCAATGCCGTCATGCCTTCGCTCAACTCTGCGAACAGATCGCGCTTAGGCGCACGCTTGGCCTTCATCGGTGCCTTCATGTCAATCTCCTGGATTCCAGTTCCATCTTGAGCATCGCCTTCAATGCCTTGCGCTGCTTGGGGGACAAATCCGCCATTTCGTCCTTGTCGAACAGTGTGTACAACCAGAACTGCATGCCGACGCTCCACCAGTAGTAGATCACCCGCAGGCCACCGCGCTTGCCCTTGCCGCGGCGCGCATCGGCGAATCGCATTTTGCGCAGGCCGCCCGTGCCTTCAATTACTTCTCCAGCCTCAGGATTCTTCATCAAGACCTGCTGCAGCCCGGCAAACGCCGTATCGTCCAGATAGTCCGCGCGATTGCGTTCGAATGCAGGCAACTCGACGAAAACGGCCTTCATAAGCGCATTATACGCAACCTGCGTATATACGCAATCTGCGTATGAAAAGCCGGACCCATGAAATAAAAATGGGGCATGGTTTTGCGTTTTCCCTCGCTCTGGGCTTCATCAGGCGACCTTGATCACACGATCCTTGAGAAATTCGATTTCCCCATCCTCGTCACCGAAATCGATCAAAGAGACCTGTTGTCCGGTAACCGCGGAAACCACTCGTAGCCTTGGCGCCGTACCCGGATCAACAGGCTCTGGCCCTTCGCAATAGGTGCCACCCGATCGATCAGGATTTCCCCAAAGGAATCAAACACGGTTGCGGAGCGTGGTCGATTAGATTTCAGGGCTGCGATCGGGATCGCCAACCCATCTTCAACCGCGTTGGCTACAACCAGCGGGGAACTGCGCTTCGCGGAGTCAGCATTCGCGGCCGCTCTTGCTTTGGTCAGCGCTTGCCAGTCGCCCGCGTCTAACGAATGAAGGTCGGCAACCCGTGCTCCTGTTCGAGCCCCAGCGCGACAGCAAGCTTGACCCGGGCGGACACCCTCGGACACGCGACCGCGCCTGCCGTGTTTGGCCGGAGCGGTGGGAACCTGCGCGGATGCGCGCTGGTGGTTGAGGGCGAGCAGACGGCGTAGGACTTCTTTGCGGGCGGCAGGGCTGATGGTGTAGCGGACGCGGTCGTTTTCCGGCAGGGTTTCGACTTCGTGGAAGTCGTGACCGACGTGGAGGGACTGCCACCCGTAGGCGTCGCGGATGGATTCGTCGAGTTGGCGGTGCAGTCGGCGTAATTCGAGGATGCCCTGATGGTTCATGCGCGCTTTTGCCCCGGCGCCAAGCGGTATTTCTGGAGACGGCTGTTGGGCTTTTCCGGGAGGGTGTATTCGATCAGACCAGTTTTCAGCATCTTCCTGACCAGATCATTCAGATAGCGCGTGGGTTTGGATTTGCCGAGCTTCTGAGCGATCTCCAGCTTGCCGAGAGCATCACTCTGAAGAAGCTCAAGTATTCTGTTGGCAATTTCTGACTCTACCCCTGACTCTACCCCTGACTCTACCCCTGATTCTGACCTCGGCTGGGCCAAATCTCCTCCTGCCTGTGATTCCGCCACCTCCAGCGCCGCGGGATGTATCGGCAGCCGCACCATGAAATAGCTGTGGTCTTCGTCGAAATCGAATTCGGCTGGCGGCGAACCGTTTTTCCGCATCGCGCGGATGATTTTCGGGATGCCGGTGGAGCGGCCTTCGGTGAATTCCAGCTCTTTCAAGAACTCGCCGATGCGCCGGTTGCGGTAGCGGCGAGGCTGGGCGCGCCCGGCACGCAGTTGCGCCAGCCGCACCGAGCGATCCGGACCGGGGTAGCTCAGCACCACCAGTTCATCGTGCGAAATACGAACCTCCACGGGCTCCCGAACGTCGTAGCCGCGGTGGTACACGGCATTGACTACCGCCTCTTCGATGGCGTCGTACGGAAAATTTTTCACGCGGGTGGATTCGGCGCGCCCGGAGTGCTTGATAACGGTTTCGCTGATGAAATTGCGCTTGATGTAGTCCAGTGCATCGCGCGTCATGCGCGGCAGAGGCCCCTGAAAAATCTTCTCGGAAAACTGGTCGCCCCCCGGCCCTTCCTTCGGAAACCACACCACATCGATCTGCATGACGGGGAAGAAACGGTGCGGTTGCGGATTGAACATCATCAGCCCGACGTTGAGCGGAAACGGCGCCTCTTCGGCGCCGCCGATTACACCCATTTGGCGGCCCAATTTCAGGAGCGGGAGCTTGCGTGCCTGTTTGGCGAGGTCGCTACCCACCTGTTGCAGATACTCCTGCATGAGCTCGCGCGACAGATCCTTCACTTTGGCGCGCTGGTTGATGCGGTCGTCGAACGGCACGGTTGCGGCGAGAGACAGTAATTCTTTCTCGTCGGCGCCTTTGGCGCGCACGGTGCTCGATCCTTTGCGGATGAAATAGGCGTAGTCCTTGCCGCCCTTGGCAAACGTGAGCCTCGCCTTGTACGGGCGCGTCTGGCCGCCTAGAACCCAGATCACCAGTATTTCTCGCCCATTGATCTCGGCCGGGACAGCGATGGGATGGTAGTAGGGCTGGAGGGCATTGAAGCCCAGGTTCAGCAGTTCTTTCTGAATGCGGTCGATCTGTGCAGGCTCGAGACCCACGGGCGGCAGAACTGCCCGGCCGTTGTGTTCCTTGACGCCGAGGACAATATAACCGCCGCCGAAGTTGTGGAAATCGTTTGCGAACGCGCAGATCGTGTGCAGCACGGCGAGCGGATCCCAGCCCGCCTTGAA
>JGI1357J11328_10002713_pt1 | contig 12635 bp, 15 predicted proteins | sample Subgrocontami54m_FD_11328 | JGI IMG/M metagenome (IMG submission 11328)
CCAGCCAGTGTGGCCGCCGACATGCTGACGAACCTGCGCCGTGACATGTTCATGATCTTCTCCTTGCTCATCAGTGCCCGCTGCCGGGTTCATCGGCCGCCATCGGTCCGCTTCCTTCGGGGGACGCGGTCGTTGTGCCGCCGCCGACCACGGCGGCACCAAGATTGGTTTGCGCGATCCAGAAATCCCGCTGCGCTTCGATCGCCGCATTGGTCGAGAGCACGCGCTGGCGCACCTCGGCGAGCAGCGCGAAAACATCGATCTGCATGGCGTTGTAGCGGAGCAGCGTTTCGTCCGAGATGATCTTGCGCAGCGACAGGACCTCGCCGCTGTAGTGGCGCGCGATGTCATAGCTCGAACGGTAGACCTGATAAGCCTCGCGCGCCTCGGAACGAACATTGACCGCCTTGGCGGCCAACCGATTGACCGCTTGCATATAGATCTGCTCCGCCTGCCGAACGCGGGCCTCGCCGAAGTCGAACAACGGGATCTGGAACTCCACCTCGAACCCGCGCTCTCGGCGGCGCCCACCTTCCGCATCCAGCGTAGTTTTGGAGATGCCGGCGACTTCCAGGAGGTTCAGAAAACGGGTCGCGTTGCTCAGCCCGTAGGACTTGGCCAGCGCCGCGACCTCGATCCGGGCCATTTGCAAGTCGACGCGGCGTCCAACCGCTTCGACTTCCACCGACGCCATCGCCAGAGCTCGCCGCGGCAGTGGCGGCAGCGCGCCCGGCAAACGGAAAGCCAGATCGTTGCCCCACAAGCCAAGCGCGCGAATGAGCCGCTCGCGTTCGCTCCCCGCACGCTGGCGCGCCGCAGCGACTTGCGCCGTCAACTCCGCATAGAAGACCTGGCTGCGCGCCTGATCGAGCTTGTTCATGGCGCCGCTTTCACCAAGGCGTTTGGACAGCTGCGCCGCCGTCTCGGCAGCGGACAGTGCGCGCACAAGGAACCCTGAAATCTCGCGTGCCGCGACCGCCCGGTAATAGGCGCGGCGGGTTTCCGCGGCCAGCCGCAGGGTCGCTTCCGCGGCCTGCAATTGCGCCTGGAAGAAACGGTCGGCGGCAATGTCGGAGCGCGCCGGCAGGGAGGCGAGAGCAAGAACGTTGACCACGATCTGACGCTCGATCTCGATCTCGCCGCCGCCCGCCAACCGCGAGAGCGTGAAGGTCGGATTGGGCGGCAGGCTCGCCTGCACCATCGCCGCTTCCGAAATGCCGAGCGCGTTATAGGCCGCCTGCAAATCTCGGTTGTTCAAAAGCGCGATCTGCACCGCAGCATCGGCAGTAAGCGTTCGCTTCAGCAAAACCTCGATCGTGGCGCGTGCTTGCGCAGCCTCGTCGCTGTTGCGTACAGCCACGATCTCCTTTTTGAGTTCGGCGCCGGCGATATCCTGCACCGCGCCCATGCCCCCATCGGCCGAGAAAGAGGCGCAGCCGCCGAGCAGAACGGCGCAGCCGATCCAGAGGGCGGTCCGCCGGATGTTCATCGGCGAAAGGATGCGCGCTGGCCGGCTCATGGCTTCGCCGGCGGGGCAACGCGTTGGTTCTGTTCGCGCCACGGCAGCGGCCCGACCGGGCGCTGCCGCGCATAGGGCCCGACCGTGGAGCGGTATGCTGCAGCGGGAACGCGGGCGCGCGGATCGGCGGGATCGGGTCCGGCAAGCGGGGCCGGCGGCGGGGCGCTCGAACACGACACCGCAAACAGCGCGCACGAGATCGCAAGCAGCACCCCGCGCCCTGCCGACACGGATGTCCTGCTCGGCCGGCCTGTCGCCGCCGAGCGCGTCCAAAAATGCGCGAACATGAAACCTCCCGTGACTAAAGGTGAATCCGGGCGCGCCACCGCTGAGGCCGCAGCGCGCCCGGCTAAACCGTCAGTCAGGCGATGGGAGGTCGATGGATCCGGTCGGGGCCGCGGCCGCCGATGTGAGCGTCGAAGGTGAACCGGTCGACCGAGGCGGTGACCGGAAGGGCAAGCGGGGCATACGGCTCGACGGTGAGCGCGGAGATGCAAAACAACCCGCAACACGCGCCGGGCTGCGATTTCTCGTCCGGCTGCACCGGCCGGTAGGAGGCTTCGTCGGCGTGGTGCGTGCCGGAAGCGACGGTGTGGACATGCGCCTTGCCGCCACGCTCATCGACGGTAGCGATGCCGCGTTGGTCGGTCAGGCAATGCGCCGCCCCGCCGTCGGCGAAGGCCATGGCGGCGGAGGGCGCAAGAGCGCAAAACGCATACGCTACGGCAAGGGCGAGCGCCGCTTTGAAACGAAATCTCTTGCTCAATCCGATCAGCGTCGCGCCCGGGCCGTTCCGATTCCGCTGGACTTCAGACTAGAGTATCAATGGCGCTTTGCAAGATCGTCTTGCACGCCTTCCAGATTCATCAATTTAGTGTGAAAGATGTCGAATTGATGCCCGCGCAAATCGAGTAGTTTCAAGCCTTTGGTGCCCAGGAATGGCGGCCGGGCGGCGTCACTCCATTGACCCACCCGAGGGAACTTGGTCACTCGGTAGGGCCGGCGGCACCCCCCGCCTACTTATCGAGCGCGGTGAGTTTCGCTTTCATCTGAGCGACCTCCTTCCCCTGGCTTGCGATAATCGTGGCGCACAATTTCTTGACTTCGGCGTCCTGGATGGGGGCTTTTTCACACATCAGGATCGCCCCTGCGTGGTGCGGGATCATCGACTTCAGGAATTGGCTATCGCCGACCAGCGTTTGTTGCCTGATCATCGCGAAGAACCCGGCGAGCGAGACGACGCTCACGACCAGGATCGCGATATTGGCCGTTTTATTCTTGTACATCGAGCGCATGATGGCGAGCTCGATGATCACCATCGCCGCCGTCATCAGGCCGGCCATATAGAATTGGTTTGCATTGGGGTAGACGTTGGCGAACGTGTCCACCATCGCGTACATCAGAATGAACATCGCGACGAACATCAGCACTGTCATGATCAGCAGATGAATGTAGTGCTTCGAATGCATGGCAGACTTCCGGGATGGGGTTCAGTTTGCTATACACAATCTGCGTCGACATGGCAGTTCCATTCGCGGTCTATGACGGCGCGAAACCTTTTGTGAACGAAAACGTTCTGGTCACAATCGTTGCACCTGATCGGGTGTCTATACCGGCGGTTAGGACGGCAACTGAATCCATGACGAACTGCGGCGATATGGAAGTGTGCCGCGCCGATCCCCAAACGCGGCTATACGCCGGCCTTTACTCGAGGCCGCCAGCTAAAACGACACGAGGTCACATCATGAAGACCCGAACAATAGTTCTTGCCGCCACGCTGCTGGTTGCCGGCATAGGCGCCGCAGCGCTCGCGCAGCAGATGCCGGGCCACGGCATGGATGCCACGTCCATGCAGAAGATGATGCAGGACATGATGCCCTCTCCAAAGGATTCGCCTTCAACGAAGGCCTTCAAAGATGCGCATATGAAGATGATGAAGGGCATGCACATCACCTTCAGCGGCAATGCCGATGTCGATTTCGCCCGCAACATGATTGCGCATCATCAGGGCGCGATCGACATGGCCAAGGTGGAACTGGCGCACGGCAAAGACCCCGAGCTTTGCAAAATGGCGCAGAAGATCATCGACGATCAGCAAAAGGAGATCGCCGAATTGCAGGCCTGGCTGAAGAAAAACGCCAAGTAGCGCGACCTGCCATGCGGCAACGCGCGGTCAGCCCGACGGCCTGACGTCTCTAATTAGATGGAGAAGATCATGCACCAGTTATCGAAGGAGATGCAGAGTTGCATCGATGAGTGCCTGACCTGCTATAAGACCTGCCTTGGAATGGCAATGACCCATTGTCTTGAGCATGGCGGCAAACATGTGGAGCCGAAACATTTCCGCTTGATGATGGCCTGCGCGGAAATCTGCCGCACCTCCGCGCATTTCATGCTGATCGGAACGCCGCATCATAAGCATACCTGCCGCGAATGCGCCGAAATCTGCGAGGAATGCGCCAAGGACTGCGAGCGCCTGGGCGATATGCAGGATTGCGTCGAGGCCTGCCGGCGCTGTGCCACAAGCTGCCGCAAAATGGCCTCCTAAACCCGCGGCAGTAGGAGCCTGGCCTTAGCTGATCTACTCTGGGTCTGGGAGCGCGCCCCTAGGTATGTTACTCCGAAAGCGTTCGCTTCAGCGCCTTCCCCTGTCGCATCACCAGCGAAGCAGGCGGGGTCCCAATAGTGCGCCTGCAGCAGTGCACAAGCCCACCGTTCCGCCATACCATAGCGCTACGAAAGGAAGCGAATCGTCTGTGCAGTGCAGCGCATATGCGATCGCACTAACGCCCCCCGCGACCAGCCCAGCCAGTGCGCCTGTCCGGACGAGATTTGTTGGCGCCGCCAATCGAACAGCGAACATGATTATGGCAAACGGCAGCACGGCAATGATCGGAATTGAGATCAGACACTCCAGCCATTTGCCACCGAGCAACATATCGTCCCAATGCGACGCTGGCGCTGACATCAGATTCATTCCGGCCAGGGCCAATGCCCCCAGGAAGGGCACCCCGGCCAAGGCAGTCCACGAACGAAACTCCCCGCCGGGGCGCACATGCCTGATCAGGAAAATAGAGCCAAGGACAACTATCGCGGCGCCAAATATCAGCTTTAAAAGAAGAAAGCCGAGTGCATTCGCACCCTGAAAGTCGAGCCGTAGGCCAAGCACAAAAATTCCGCTCGCCAGCGCGACCGCAAGACCGCAAATGATCGCGATGCCCACGTTCCGCATCACTTCATGCGGATCAACTGGATCAAGATTGGTGCTGAGAACGTCGATGAGCTGGTCGGTCTTCATTTTGGCCTCTTGGCTACAACTGCGCTCAGTGCCTTTAAACCCCGATGCACGTTTATTTTGATCGCGGACGGAGAAACGCCGCATCGCTGCGCTGCTTCAACAACACTCAGCCCATCCAGCTTCACGTATTGGATGGCTACGCGAGCCCTTTCGGGCAACTGCGATAAGAGCCTATCCAGATCCAGACTGCTTTCACTCGCCCCCTGGTCATCGACAGCCATGACCTCATGCGCATCTTCTATCGGCACGTGCGCCATATCTGATTGACTTTCCCGCAGGTAGTCGATGAGCTTGTAGCGCGCAATTGCATACACCCACGGCGTCAAAAGCTTAGTGGGATCATACGTATGCCTTCGAATATGCACCGCGATAAGCGTTTCCTGAACAAGATCTTCAGTTTCCTCCGATGTGCGTCCCGCACGGTGAAGTCTAGCTTTATAATAGGCTCGAAGGCGCCCGCTGAGGCTGGTGAGGAGAGCCCTATGCGCCGACGCATCGCCGTTCATGCCGGCAATCATTAATGCCCGCAATTCGGATTCCGTTTTCTGGTCTCTTTCCATGAGTTCGGCCAAATGGCCCTGTCGGTTACAGGTTCACGGGGTATGAGCCGGTTTTTTCGTCAGAAACGTCGAATGTTGCAGCGCCGCAAGAGGCTAACGCTGAATATGTTCAAATCCATGTAACCGATGGGCTCGTACCTCCGAACTCGCTGTTGAAGGGGTGAATGACGCATTTGTCATGGAGGAGCCGGGTTATGATCAAGCGGTTTGTTGTTGCGACTGTGCTGATAATCGGCGTTGGCAGTGTCGGCACGGCAGGTCCTACCATTACTGACAGGAATTACTGGCCGCATGAGGTCGGTCCAAATGCCTACCAGAAACAATCGCCTGTGCGGCGGAAAGCCGCCGCTCCGATAGCAAAGCCGTCGGAAACTTGCACTTACACTGGCGGCCCAAGATCAAACTTCAGGTCTTGCCGATGAAATGCGGCTTGCGATTTGGCCGCACGCGCTTTGGCAATTATTCCTATGCACGGACAAAAGAACGAATGTTGAAAGTTAAGTTCCAAACGATTGCGGCAGCGTTCCTCCTCGCGTTCCTGGCCTTTGCCGCGAATGAAGCCAGGGCGCAGGTCAAGATTGACGAATACGATTTCCAACTGATGAGGGATTCATTTCACCAAGGCGAGGACATCATCATAGCGGTGAAGCTGGTGCACAAGCCTACAGGCAAGCCTGTTTCCGACGCCGTGATCTTCGCTCAGCGAATGGACATGGAGCCTGACGGAATGCCCACCATGACGGCTGAGCTATCACGTGAAGCTTCTACGGAATCGGGCGTCTACCAATTCCGGACAACGCTCCCAATGGAGGGCGCGTGGCGTCTCTCGCTCGCCGCTAAGGTCCAAGGAGCAACTGGTACGTTGCAAAAGCGACTTGTGCTTAAGGCGCAAAACTGATGGATCAGTTGACGTCGTTTCGCCCCTTTGAGCAAGCGCAGGAGCAGCGAACCATTGGTGCAAAATTGCTCGTCAAACGACTGATCCGTTGGATGGTCGTCGCAGTGTTGCTGTTAACGGTTTTGGCAGTGGGATATCGGCTTGGAAAAACCGAGTTGGTATCCCCCAGCGGGGTGCGGTCGCGCTTTGTCGAGTTGCTGGGAGGAGCGAGCAAATCGCCTGCTCCCCAGGAGCCCGTGATTTATTACCGGGATCCAGACGGCCTTCCCATCTATTCCGCGGAGCCCAAGAAAGCAGCCGACGGACGAGATTTTATCGCGGTCAGAGCCAGCGAGGACGTAAGCTTCGAGGACTCCTCCCCGTCTCGGGCGGAAATCGCGAAGCCGAAGCGTATCCTCTATTACCGCAATCCCATGGGTCTGCCGGACACCTCGCCGGTCCCCAAGAAAGACTCCATGGGCATGGACTATCTCCCAGTTTACGACGGGGAAGATGACGACGGGAAGGTCGTCAAGCTATCGCCGGGAAAGGTACAGCGTACCGGCGTGCGCTCGGAAAACGTATCGCACCGAGTCGTCGTGCGTCCGATACGGGTTCCTGCCACGATCCAACTAGACGAGCGCCGCGTCACAGTGGTCGCTACTCGCTCCGACTCGTTCATCGACAGGGTGGAGAATATCACGACCGGGGATCGAGTACGCAAAGGACAGCCCCTTCTGCAGCTGTATTCCCCGGAAATCGTCTCTGCCGCGGCCCAGCTGATGTCAAACCCGGGTTTCGAAGGCTCTCGCCGGCGGCTCGAGAACCTCAACGTGCCGCAGGAAGTGATCGCGGAAATCGAACGCACCCGCAAGGTGCCGCTTACCATTACTTGGTCTTCTCCACGTGACGGATTGGTGCTGGAGCGGAATGCGGTCGAAGGCATGAAGGCCCCGGCTGGAACGGTTCTCTTCCGTATTGCCGACGTCTCAATGCTGTGGGTGCTGGCAAGTATTCCTGAACACGACCTAGGGAATGTAAAAGTAGGGCAATCCGTTACGGTACACGTGCGCAGCTTGCCGGGAAGCTCCTTTACAGGACAGATCAATCTTATCTACCCGCAGGTGAATATTGAGACCCGCACAGTCCGCGTCCGCGTCGAATTGCAAAATTCCGACGGCATGCTGCTGCCCGATATGTATGCCGAGGTCGATATTGCGACCGGCTCATCAAATCCCGTTTTGGCGGTTCCCGAAAGTGCCGTCATCGACACCGGCGCCCGGCAAGTGGTCATTCTCGATAAAGGAGAAGGCCGCTTCGAACCCAGAGAAGTGAAAGTCGGCACGCGTGGCAATGGCTTTGTTGAAGTTAAGGACGGGCTGGCCGATGGCGACCGGGTGGTCGTGACCGCGAATTTTCTTATCGATGCCGAGAGCAATCTCAAGGCTGCACTTCGCGGGCTGGACAGCAGAGATCCGGCTAAATGATTGCACGCCTGATAGCGTGGTCCGCGCGCAATATCCTGCTGGTGCTTGTCGGGACCGTCTTCGCGGTGGCGGCAGGTGTTTACGCGGTGCGCACCCTTCCACTGGATGCTATTCCCGATCTCTCGGATGTTCAGGTGATCGTATACACCGAATATCCGGGGCAGGCGCCGCAAGTGGTCGAGGACCAAGTCACCTACCCGCTGACGACGGCGATGCTCACGGTGCCGAAATCGAAAGTGGTGCGCGGCTTCTCGTTCTTTGGAGTGTCCTTTGTATACGTCATTTTCGAAGACGGCACCGATCCATATTGGGCTCGCAGCCGGGTCCTAGAATATCTCAACGCGGCGACCCGAAGGTTGCCGCTCGGCGTGACGCCGGGTCTAGGTCCGGACGCCACCGGCGTGGGTTGGGTTTTTCAGTACGCGATCCTGGCCAAAGACATGTCGCTGGCAGAGCTGCGGTCTCTGCAGGACTGGACAATTCGTTACGGCATTTCAAAAGCGGAAGGCGTCGCCGAAGTTGCGGGCGTCGGAGGCTTTGTCAAGCAATACAATGTCGTAGTCGATCCTCGTCGGCTGCGCGCCCAGGGTATTTCACTTCAGAAGCTTCGTGAAGCGATCCGCGCGAGCAACATCGATGTCGGCGGACGCACTGTGGAGCTGTCGGAGTTTGAGTTTGTGGTCCGCGGCCGAGGTTATCTGAGGGGGATATCGGATATCGAGAATGTCGTGCTCAAGACCGAGGCCGGCATACCCTTGAGGATTAGAGATGTGGCACGGGTGGAGCTCGGTCCCGATGAGCGACGCGGGATTACAGAGCTGAACGGCGAAGGCGAGGTCGTAAGCGGAATCGCGCTTCAACGCTTTGGCGCCAATGCGCTCACCGTCATCGAGAATGTAAAAAACCGATTGGCTGAGATCGCGCCCAGTCTACCAAAGGGCGTTGATATCGTGCCTGTCTATGACCGCTCCCAGTTGATCAACGCGGCCATCGAAACCTTGAAGACCACCCTGATAGAAGAGAGCATTATCGTAGCCTTGGTATGCGTCGTTTTCCTGTTGCACCTTCGTAGCGCGCTGGTGGCGATCCTGATGTTGCCGGTCGGGATTTTAATCGCGTTCGCTGCAATGAAGTATATCGGACTCGGCTCGAACATCATGAGCCTCGGAGGAATCGCGATTGCAGTGGGAGCCATGATCGATGCAGCGATCGTAATGATCGAGAATGCTCATAAGCATCTGGAGCGCGCGGAGCCGGGCAAGCCGCGGATACAGATCCTGATCGAGGCAGCCAATGAAGTCGGGCCGGCGCTCTTCTTCAGTCTTTTGGTGATTACGGTGTCGTTTTTGCCAATCTTCACCCTGGAAGCCCAGGAAGGACGACTCTTTGGTCCGCTCGCATATACGAAAACGTTTGCAATGGCCGCAGCTGCTTTCTTGTCCGTGACTCTCGTTCCAGCCCTGATGGTCATCTTCGTCCGCGGCCGAATCATTCCTGAGCATAAGAACCCGCTGAACCGATTTCTCATCTGGATTTACCGGCCCATGATTCGGTGGGTTTTGAACGCGAAGACGCTAACGATCATTCTCGCTGTTGTCGTACTTGCCGTCACGGTCTGGCCTGCCCGGCAGCTCGGCACTGAATTCATGCCGAGCTTAAATGAAGGCACGCTCATGTATATGCCGACCACGCTGCCTGGGCTGTCGGTCACGAAGGCCGCCGAAATCCTACAAATGCAGGATCGCATTATTAAATCGTTCGATGAAGTTGATTCAGTCTTCGGAAAAGCCGGGCGCGCCGCCACGGCGACCGATCCGGCGCCCACTGAAATGTTTGAAACGATCATCAACCTAAAGCCGAAGTCTCAATGGAGGCCGGGCGTTACGATCGACAGCCTCCGAGCGGAGTTGGACAAAGCCTTGCAGTTTCCTGGCATTTCGAACGCCTGGACGATGCCAATTCGGGCGCGCATTGACATGCTTGCAACCGGCATCCGGACCCCCGTCGGTGTAAAAGTGTTCGGGACTGATCTCGCGGAAATGGAGAACGTCGCGCGACAGGTCGAAGCCGTGCTCAGGACGGTGCCGGGCACATTGAGCGCGTACGCGGAGCGGGTCATCGGCGGCTATTATCTCGACATCGTGCCCGATCGTATCGCGCTCGGCCGATATGGTTTGATGGTCGGTGATGTGCAGGAGGTAATCGCGATGGCCCTTGGCGGGGAGACCGTCACCACGACGGTCGAGGGACGTGAACGCTACGCGGTGAATGTACGTTATCCGCGAGAGTTTCGGTCCAGCCCGCAGGCGATCGGTACCGACGTCCAAGTTCCCCTGGCGTCCGGTGGCAGTGTGCCTCTCGCAGAGTTGGCAAGCATCAAATTGACGCGTGGGGCGACGTCCATACGTACCGAGAATGGTCAGCTAGCCGTGTACATTTTCGTTGACATCAGCGGTCGCGATCTCGGTGGTTACGTTGCAGACGCTCGCGAGGCCGTCGCAAAGAACGTACAGTTTCCCACGGGTTACTACGTGACCTGGAGCGGACAATTCGAATATTTGGAGCGGGCCGAGGCCCGGCTCAAGATCGTCGTGCCTGTGACGTTGCTGATCATTTTCCTTCTATTATACCTCAATTTCCGAGCACTCACCGAGACATTCATTGTGATGCTTTCGCTCCCGTTCTCGCTTGTCGGCGGGATTTGGCTGATGTGGTGGCTCAACTTCAACATGTCGGTTGCCGTGGCGGTCGGATTCATTGCGCTCGCCGGTGTTGCCGCCGAAACCGGGGTCGTCATGCTGATCTATCTTGAGCAGGCCATGGCGGAGGTGAAGGCAAAGCGCGAAGCTAGCGGAAGAGCCTTTACTCGCTCCGATCTGTATGAAGCGATCATGTTAGGAGCCGTGGATCGCGTGCGACCGAAGATGATGACAGTTGTAGCCATCATGGCCGGCTTGGTGCCGATATTGTGGAGTACGGGTGCGGGATCGGAAGTGATGCAACGCATTGCGGTTCCCATGATCGGTGGAATGGTGTCGTCCACCATACTTACCCTCGTCGTAATCCCAGCGATTTATGCCGTGATCAAGGGCGCGCGCCTGCCGGTGTCGTCGGATCATGCTGAGATAGACGAAGCAGGTAGGACTCCTACGACTTCAGGTGCCCCGATCGAAACGTTTCAGGGAGCGAAATGAAGCCGCTCTGCACCAGAACTTGCTTCCGGACAGCAGCTATCGCTTCTGATGTTCGCGGTCGAGATACGATGGATTCGATCTTGATCTACCTTCGGTCCAGTCAGAAATGGGCGGTAAAACTGGACAGGGCTCACGAACCCTTCTGCCCACAATCCCACAGGAGAAAAAGCCATGTTAAATAACAGCGCCGCGTTTCGCCGCCTGCACGCCGGTAGTGTTGCTTGGACGCTACTGATCGGGGCGGCATCCGTGCTCGTTTCCACAATCGATGGACGTGCGCAGGGCATGAATATGCCAGGCATGAAAGACACCAAGGGCGCAGCGGCGAAGACGGGCACCGGCTCAGGGACCATCACCGCACTTAATGTGGCTAACCGTAAGGTCACATTCGATCATGGGCCCATGCCGGAAATGAACTGGCCCGCCATGAAGATGGAGTTCCCCGTCGCCCCCTCGGTTGATCTGTCGAAAATCAAGATTGGCGACAAGGTCAGGTTTACTCTTACCGGCTCAGGGAACAACTACACGGTACAATCGATCGCTCCCTCGCCGTGAGGGGCAGAGGACGGCGCTCGCGAGCCGCGTCGAATGGCGTTGCAGGAGGCCTGAATGCACCAATGACATGAAAATTGAGTGTAACATTGTTCGACACAAGCTTGTGCCTTGACCTCGGCGAAACACGCCAATATCTTCCACAGCCAGAGGTCGCGGCTTGTTCGGAAAATCGATCCTTGAAGTACCGTTTTGGAAGGTCCTGCGGCAAACCGCGGCGGCCGGCTTTGTTGTCGCCTTGCTGCTTGTTACTCTTGCCCACAATTTCCAGCACGCAAGCCAGGCTGTGGCGGTTGCCCCATCGCAAGTCGAGGTTGGCGTATCGGACGATATGCCCGACACGCCAAACGGGTACGCCGGCGTGGTCGAGCATTGCCACGGCTGTACGTTGGTGGGAATTGCGATTGCTGTGGCAGCCGTCTTCCCGACGGAGCCGGTGGCGTTGCCACCCGCAGCAAGGATCAACGGCCTCCAGCCATCGACGCAGCCGGCGGAAACTCCCCCTCCAATATCGGCGATCTGAACGCGTCTCGCGCGGCCTGACTTTGTCAGGCGCATTGCTTCCGTTCAATCAGGTCGCACCATGTCATCGCTTTTTGTGCCCGTAGGCGTGCTCGCATTTGCGTTTGCATTGTGCGTTCCGTTTGCCTCGTCAGCCGAACAAATTGCTCCACTGACCCTGAACAAAGCATTGCAGCGTGCCGCATCCGGCAACCCCAAATTAGCCGTTGCCCAAAGGGAGATCGGGATCGCCACCGGCAGGAGAATTCAGGCCGGAGCCATTCCCAATCCCGAGGTTTCGTTTGAGTTGGATAATGCATTCGGCACCGGCGACTACCGCGGCTTGCAGTCTGCCGAAACCACAGTGCAACTCAGCCAGGCGATTGAGCTGGGCGGAAAGCGTGACGCGCGCATTGCGGCCGGCTCAGCCGCATTGGAGAGCGCCCGCTGGGAGCTAGCGGCCGTTCGGCTCGAAATTCTCTCCGATACCGCGGTAGCGTTCTTCAATGTGCTTGCCGGTCAGCGCAAGGTGCAGATTTTCGATGCGCAAATAGCGTCGCTTGATCGGCTGACGCCGCTGTTGCAGCGGCGGGTGGACGCGGGCGCCTCCTCTCCGGGAGAAATCGCACGCATCAATCTAGCGGGAG
>JGI1357J11328_10002737_pt1 | contig 12583 bp, 10 predicted proteins | sample Subgrocontami54m_FD_11328 | JGI IMG/M metagenome (IMG submission 11328)
CCCCCCCTGCCGTAAAAGAGATATTTAAATCGCTGATCGAACTTCTGGCCGGCCTGCCTTCGGTGGTCTTCGGTTTTTTCGGTATGGTTATTATTGCCCCCTGGCTTCAGGATACCTTCGATTTGCCGACGGGCTTGAACATCGTCAATGCCTCCCTGATTCTCGCCTTGATGGCCATACCCACGATCGCCAGCCTCTCGGAGGATGCCCTCTACGCAGTCCCGCGCGAGTTCAAGGAAGCCTCCTATGCCCTCGGGGCCACAAGGTTTGAAACCATCGCGCAGGTAACCATTCCCGCCGCGCTTTCCGGCATTGCCACGGCGGTCATCCTAGGCATGGCCCGCGTCATCGGCGAAACAATGGTTGTGCTCATGGTGGCCGGCGGCGCGGCCGCTTTACCCCGGAGTATCTTCGATTCGGTGCGCCCCATGCCGGCCAGCATTGCCGCCGAGATGGGCGAAGCCCCTTTCGGCGGTGACCATTATCACGCCCTCTTTGCCATCGGTATTGTCCTTTTTATCCTGACATTGCTGTTTAGCCTGGTCGCCGATTACGTGGCCAACAAATTCAAGGAAGTCGGTTCGGGAACCCTATAAAGTGGTGGAAAGTATGAAGAGCTGGGGAAATACGCCGATGCGCTGGCGGTACGGCAAGGAGCAACTGTTTTTCGCCCTGGTCCGTCTTGCCACCCTCACCATCGTCGTTGCCCTGGGAGGAATACTCCTGCACATCGTTATCAACGGCATAGGCGCGATCAATTGGACTTTCCTCACCAAGCCCCCTACCGATGGCATGACGAAGGGAGGCATCATGCCCGCCCTTGTGGGAACTTTTTATCTGATGGTGGGAGCCATGGCCGTCGGTTTACCGCTGGGCGTCGCTTCGGCTGTTTACCTGTCGGAATACGCTCGCCAGGACCGCATGGTCCGGGCCATTCGCATCGGCATTCATTGCCTCGCCGGCGTGCCCTCTGTGGTTTTCGGCCTCTTCGGCCTGGCCTTCTTCGTGGTCTTCTTGAAATTCGGTTCTTCCATCCTGGCCGGCTCCCTTACCCTGGGCTTGCTCATCCTGCCGACGATTATCGGCGCCGCCGAGGAAGCCTTGAAGGCGGTCCCCCAAACCTTCCGGGAGGCATCCTTAGCCCTTGGCGTCTCCAAATGGAAAACCATCTACAAAATCGTCTTGCCGACAGCGTTGCCGGGCATTCTGACGGGGTCCATCTTGGGAATCGGCCGGGCGGCGGGAGAAACAGCCCCGATCATGTTCACCGCAGCCGCTTTTTTTACAACCAAACTGCCCCATTCAATTTTTGACGAGGTCATGGCCCTGCCCTACCATATCTATGTTCTGGCTACGGCGGGCACGCACATCGAGGAAACGCGCCCCCTTCAGTTCGGCACGGCGCTCGTTCTCGTAGCGCTCATTCTGGCGGTTGACCTGGTTGCCATCGTCATCAGAAGTTATGCAAGGAGAAAAAAGAATTGGTAAACATCGAAACCGATAAAATCATTGCCGTGAAGCAAGTAAATTTTTATTACGGCCCCTTTCAGGCCCTGACGGATATCACGATGGGGTTCGCGAAAAACCGGGTGACGGCCCTGATCGGGCCATCGGGCTGCGGTAAATCAACTCTGCTCCGGCTTTTCAATCGCATGAACGATTTGATCGACGGCACCCGGCTGGCAGGCGAAATCATCTTTGAAGGCCGGAATATCTACGCNGACGGTATCGACCCCGTGGCGATCAGACAGAAAATCGGCATGGTCTTTCAGAAACCCAACCCGTTCCCTAAAACAATCTATAATAACATTGCCTATGGGCCAAAACTAACGGGCCTCACGAACAGAAGCGATCTTGATGCGCTGGTTGAGCAAAGTCTGCGACAAGCGGTACTTTGGGATGAAGTAAAAGATATTCTCCATAAACCTGCCATGACCCTCTCGGGCGGGCAACAGCAGCGCCTCTGCATTGCCCGGGCCATTGCCATGAAACCCGATGTTCTCTTGATGGACGAACCGACCTCGGCTCTCGATCCGATTTCCACAGCCAGGATAGAAGAATTGATAGAAGAATTGAAAAAAACCTATACGATCATTATCGTCACGCACAACATGCAGCAAGCGGCCAGGATCTCTGACGCCACGGGTTTTTTCTATATCGGCAAACTGATAGAATACAGCGCCACGGATAAGCTTTTTACGGCGCCGGAGATGAAACAGACGGAAGACTATATAACCGGCAGATTCGGTTGATGAAGGGGGGAAACAAATGACGAGTGACAAACCGCATACCAGCGCCTCGTATGAGCGCGAACTTCAGGATGTAAAAGATAGTTTAATCTACATGGGCGCCCTGGTGGAAAAGGCGATTGAAAAGTGCATCCTGGCTTTAGTGCAAAGGGACTCCGATCTCGCCCGCACCGTGATTGCCGAGGATGAGCAGATTGACCGTCTGGACGTAGCGATCGAAGATAACTGCATCCGCCTCCTGGCCCTGCGGCAACCGGCCGCACGGGACTTGCGTTCAATTACCACAGCGATCAAGATCAACGGCCACCTGGAAAGAATCGGCGATATGGCCGTCACCATTGCTGAGAAGGTGCTGCTTTTGAACGAAACAGCGCAACTTAAACCCTACATCGATCTCCCCACAATGGCGGCCATCACCCAGGGAATGATTCGGGAAAGCATTGAGGCCCTCGTCAATGATAATTTGGAGTTGGCCAATAAGGTGAGAAGAGATGATGAAAAGGTCGATAACTTGAACGAACAGATTTTCCGCGAACTGCTCACCTTCATGATGGAAGATCCGCGCACCATCCACCGCGCCCTGATCATTATGCAAATTTCCAAGAGTCTGGAAAGAATCTCCGATCACGCGGAAGGCATTGCCGCGATGGTGATTTACCTGGTAACAGGCAAGAGCGTCCGTCATGAGGAGCTGTTGGCTGGTGAGAAGGAAAGCTAATTGATAAAAAGTCGCCTGCTGCGGAAAATTTTTCTGATTTATGCCTCTACCCTTTGCCTGGTTGTCACACTGGACGTTTATTTTGTGGCTTCCCAGACACGCCGGGTGATAACCGCACAAATCAAGGCAGAGCTGACAACAAACGCTCGCGTTTTGCTCCTGATGCCCCTGGGGCATATTGTCGGCAACACCACTCATCTGGCCGCAGACTTGAAAGCCAGGGTGACGATCCTTAGCGCCACGGGGAAAGTGCTGGCCGATTCGGAACAGGACGTGCGCAAAATGGCCAATCACCTTTATCGCCCGGAGATTCAGGAGGCTCGTCTGCAAGGAGCGGGCAGCACCGTCCGCTACAGTGAAACCCTGCAAAGGGAGATGATGTATGTGGCCTTACCCGTGCAAGCCGGGGGTCAGGTCATCGGCTACTTGCGGCTGGCAAAGCCCTTGCAGGCAGTGCAAAACGCCATTAGCCATGCTCACTGGATGATTTTCCGGATCGCCACGCTGATCCTCATCTCCTTTCTCTTGCTGGCTCTTTTCATTATCCCCAAACTTATCGCCCCGCTCCTGAAGATCATCGCCTACACGGAAAAAGTGCGGCAGGGAAAGGTAAGCGGCAGTCTGTTTGTGGCATCGCACGACGAACTCGGGCAACTTGCGGCCAATGTTAACCTGCTGGTGCAGACCTACGAAGACAATATCCGGAGCGCCCGGGAAGAAAGAGAAAAACTGGCATCCGTATTTGCCGGGATGGTGGAGGGGATCGTCATCCTGGATCGTGAAAACCGCATCGAATTGGTTAATCGCCGCGCCCAAGACATTTTAGGCGCCAAGTATGCAGATGTAACGGGCAAAACGCTCCTCGAGACCTTTCGCAACGTCGCCTTGCAGGATGCCCTCAATTATTGCCGGGAAACAGGGCAGCCCCTCTCCCGGGAAATTTTGCTTACGGGAGAAAGTCGGCTCATCCTTGATGTGAACTTTGCGCCCATAGAAAACATGCCGGGAGAAAATCGCAAAATTATCATGGTGTTGCACGATGTCACGCCCTTGCGGAAATTGGAACGGGTAAGGGCTGATTTTGTGGTCAACGTAACCCATGAAATCAAAACCCCGCTCACGGCGATCATTGGCTTCGTGCAGACGCTTCAGGAAGGCGCGATCGAGGAAAAAGCCACGGCCGCACGTTTCCTCACGATCATCTCTGAGCACGCCCTGCGCCTGAACCGGCTGGTGGATGATCTCCTGACGCTATCAAGCATTGAACTCGGCGAGGTTAAATTACACCCGGCAAAGATAGACCCTGAACATGCGGTGCAGCAGGCTTTAAGCGTGATCGAAGCGAAAGCGCGGGCAAAGGGGTTGGCGATCCACCAGACTTGGCCGGACAACCCGCCGCCGATCCTGGCGGACGGCGACAGCATCATCCAGATTATGGTAAACGTGCTGGACAACGCGGTAAAATTCACCCCGGCCGGCAGTATTGCCATCACCGCCGCTGAAGAGGCCGGGGGGTATCTGATGATAACCATCGCCGATACCGGAGTTGGCATCCCCAGAAACGAAATCCCCCGGTTGGGAGAAAGATTCTACCGCGTGGACAAGATGCGATCCCGCGAACTGGGCGGCACCGGTTTGGGGTTGTCCATCGTCAAACATCTGCTGCAAGGTCAACAGGGCCGGATGGAGGTGGAAAGCAAGCCCGACCGGGGAACGACGGTAAAACTTTTCTTCCCGCTGTTCCCGAAATAGCTGATTCATCAACCAATCGAGTGCCTGACCATAATAAAGCGATGGAATAATGCCCCAAAAGACAACTGCAACGCTGATTCTGCTAAACCGGATAAAATCAGGTAGTTTTATGATCGTAACCGGTAAGGCCCTCCAGGCCCTGTTGGCTTTCATGGCGTTAATGATCTGTTTTACCGCCCCTTTAATCGCCGCCGAGCCGGTCGCGGTCATCCTGGAAGGTATCGAGGGGGATGTTCTTGCAAACGTCACGGCGGCGCTCGCCCTTCCCCAGGGACTGGTCGGCGACGGAAAGAGCGATCAGTTATGGCTCGAACGTTTCGTGCAACAGGCGGACGCAAAAGTCCGGACGGCAATGGAGTCCTTCGGTTATTACAGCGCCCGGGCCACTGTCACAATCGAACAGGCGAACCCCGGCGAGGTTCGCCTGCGGGTCAGGGTCGAGCCGGGAGAACTGGTGCGCGTCACGGAGGCGCTGCTGGTTCTGCATGGTCCAGGTGCAGAGGAGCCGACGCTTAAGAAATTGGCGGCCGCCTTCCCCCTGACTAAGGGAAGTGTGCTCCTGCAGCAGCAATACGAGTTGGCCAAAAACCAGCTCCTCTCCCTGGCACAGGAGCTGGGGTATCTGGATGCCGATTTTGCGGTGCACGAAATCCGCATCGCTGAGTCCATGTCCACCGCCCGGATCCGGCTGGAGTTGGAGACGGGGCCGCGATATTTTTTCGCCGGGACGAGAATCGAAGGGGCACATGACTATCCTGAGGCATTCCTGCGGCGCTATCTGGCATTCAAGCCTGGGGAGGCATTCTCCTATGCCCGGCTCGGAGAAACACAGCTCAACTTTATGAACTCCGAGCGTTTCCGGGAGGTTAACCTCATGCCGGAAAGAGCGGCGACCAGGGAATTTCGGATTCCCGTGCTCGTGCAACTGAAACCAGCGCCCAGCAAAAGAGTTTGCAGCAGGGGATCGGCTATGGCACAGACACGGGGGGAAGATTCAACGTCCGTTACCATGACCTTAACGTCTTGGATCGGGGCCACGAATTTTACACAAATCTCTTCATTGCCGAGCGTCTCCAGGGGCTTACGACCGGCTACATCCTGCCGGACCCGTTGGACATAAGGAGCTCCACCGTGCTGCAATTCAACCTGCAACGGGAAGAGGCTTCCACATACACAAGCCAGCTGACCACCCTGGAACTGGACAAAAACCGCAGTTTCGGCAAGCGGGAGCTGGGAACCATCTACATCAGACTGCAAGCGGAAGATTACACCATTGGCACCCAGGATGCGCATGCCCGGCTGGTGTTGCCCGGACTGCGCTATTCAGGTGATTTTTTCGACAACCCGTCCCGTCCCAGCCGGGGCTACCGTTATGCCTTCGATCTGCGTGGCACGCACCAACTGCTCGGCTCGGACAAGGAACTGCTCCAGCTCATCTCCGAAGGGAGTTATCTCTTGCCTCTACCGTGGCGGCTTTCCCTCCATATGCGTGCCAGGGCGGGAATTACGGTCTTTTCCGATCCATTGAGCGATCTTCCCCCTTCACTCCGCTTCTTTGCAGGTGGAGACCAGAGCGTACGCGGCTATACCTACCAGTCTCTCGGTCCGCGCGACGTCACTGGCCGGGTGGTAGGGGGAAAGCATCTCCTCGCCGGAAGCGCTGAACTCGTGCGAGATATCTTCAAAGACTGGGGCGTTTCCGCATTTTACGATGCAGGTAACGCCTTTGATTCCTTCGCTGTGGTTCACCTTTTCCAGGGAGCAGGTATCGGGTTGCACTACTACACCCCGGTGGGCGCCCTGAACCTTTCCCTGGCCCGTCAGGTCGGAGTGGAGGACCCGAATTTTCATATCCATTTCACAGTGGGGTTCGAGTTGTGAAACGTGCGATAAAATACGGCCTGATCACCCTGCTGGCAGCAGCACTCATCTGTGCAGCTGGGGGCACATCATGGCTGCTCGGCACTACAGACGGCGCACGCTGGGTCATGGCTGCGATCTCCAGACATACTCCTCTGAAAATCTCCGCCCGGCAAGTTGGGGGTAGATTGCTCGACCGTTTGCGCCTGGGAGGTGTTCGCGTAGTCCTGGCGCCCTTTGAGGTGGAGATCGAAGGCCTCAACTACCGCTTGCAGCCACTCCTTCTTCTTGCGGGCCAAGTTTCCTCCCCGGAGCTGACAATGTCCGGGGTGCGTATCCAGGATAACAACCCCCCGGACATTCATCCGGATCTTGCCTGGCCCCGTGTTTCCGGTATGGCAAGGCTTTTCGACGGCAGGATCGGGCGCCTGCGGGTGAGTGGTCTGTCTTATCGCCATCTCAATGGGCAGCTCATACATGTGAACGCCATCTCCTCATCCGTCTCCTGGGAAAAGGCGCTGTTGTCTCTCTCCGATCTTGCCGCCACATCGCCGGGTGGCCGCGTCACGGGAAATATCGCCGCAGGCTTTGCCCGGCCCACCCTTAAGATTGATCTGACCGTGACCACAACCAGGATATTTGCGGGGATGAAAACTTTTTCCCTGCAAGGACGGTTTCTTCCCGGACTCAGACCAGAGCAACTGGCAGGAAGCTTCGCCGTTGCCGGTGTCAAGGACAAGGTTAATTTTCTGGAGCTTGCAGGGGAGATGGGGCTAACCCGCAGTGCCTTCAACTTTCGGCGGCTTCGCCTGACCCAGCCGGGTCGGCGCGGGTCGGTTACAGGCGGCGGGACCGTCACGCCGACGGCACAAGCGCCATTGCTGGCGCTGCGACTGACAGCCGCCGGACTCGATCTGTCACCCGAACTAAACGCGCCGACCAACCTCTCCGGGACCATGACGCTCACGGGAACCCCGGAACTCTACCGGGGAGAGATCAAGCTTGCCAACGGGGGAAAGGGGTGGCAAGCGGCGCATCTTTCCGGCCTGTTCCAGGGAAACAGCGAAGGGATAAAAGTGACCCCCCTGACAGGCTCCCTTCTGGCCGGATCCGTGCAGGGGAGTCTTGATTTCAACTGGGGCCAGGAAGTCTCCTTAAAGGGAACGGTTCGCGGCCGGAATCTTAACCCGGCCAGGATTTCCCCCGACTGGATAGGGCTGCTTAACTTTGATCTCCTGGGAGGTATCGCATGGCCGAGTCAGACGCAGCCACGGGGGGAAGTGAGCGGCAAACTTCTGGAAAGCCGCCTGCACGGTCAGGCCCTGACTGGAGAAGTCCGGGCGGACTTTGCTCGCGGCGATCTCCGCGTTGAACGCCTGGTCCTGCGGGGTAAGGGATTCGCCATCAGCGCGGCGGGAACCCTCGGTAAAGGGCTGACCTTCAACGTACAGAGCGACCAATTGGGTCGGCTGATCCCCCAGGCAGCCGGAAAGCTCCAGGCCGACGGGTGGGTACAGCGGCAGGATGGGCGCCTGGAGGTCGCCATCACCGGGCGGGGTAGCAACCTTGCCGTAGGCGGATTGCGGATAGCTGCCGCGAACCTGACTGCACGGTTCGGCACAGAGAAGGGCTATCCCCTGCATGTCACTGCAAAACTGCGCAAGGCGGCCTATGGACGTTTTCAGGTTGATTCGGTGACTGTCAAGACCGACGGCACCACTCTCCAGCATACGATTAATGTGGCCCTCCGCTCAGCAGATGCCGCGGCACGGATCGCTCTTACCGGGTCTTACGGCCATGGCAGCTGGGGGGGTAAAATCATAGACCTCTCCGGCCAGGACAACATCGGGCCATGGAATATCGAAAGGCCATCACCTTTGTCCATCACCGCCGTGAGAGTCGTCCTCACCCCCCTCATTCTCGTGGGCGCACGGCTAGAACGGATTGAAATCAGTGGTGAACTAACTGAGGAGCCGTTGGGTGGTTCCGTCCGGGCAGCGTGGGCCGGGTTAAATCTGGCCAGGGTGAACCCCTGGCTGCCCCGTGAGCTCCACCTCGATGGGAGCCTTGCGGGAAGTGCCGCAGGGAAAATCCTCCCTGGGAGAAAGATAGATTTTTCGGGGAAGATTTCTCTTGCCCGGGGGAAATTCCGTTGGCAGAAAGATGGCGATACTGCCGACGTCAGTCTTCCGACGGCGGATATTTCGTGGCGCTGGCAAGGGGGGCTACCCGCCTCTACCTTGGAAATCGGCGCCGGGCAACTGGTTGTCGCGGGCCGGGTGGCTCTATCAGGCAACCTGACGATGGACGGCCAACAGCTTGCCGTAGAGGGGGGATTGCTACATTTCGATGGAGACGACCGCGGCCTGCGCGCCGGGATGGAGTTCCGTCTGCCCGGTGGCGGCGTGGCGAAAGGGGCTTTTTCCTCTTCGGCGCCGGCCCGGCTGGCGGTCCCCTCAACAGGAGACGTAACGGCGGAATGTAAGGGGCTCGATCTGGCACTTTTCCGTCATTGGTTGCCCGGCGCAATCCACCTGGAAGGACGTCTCGCAGGTCGGGCGCAGGGGAATCTGCTTCCTGGCCAAAAGTTCGCCTTGAAGGGCGACGCAACCATTTCCGAAGGGAAGATCCACAGGTTGAGGCCGGAAGGAGAATTTAATTTGAACCTGCGCTCCACTTCCGTCTCGTGGGACTGGCAGGGGGAGGCGCTGCGCGGCACCTTTTCCCTGGCGCTGATGGAGCGTGGACAGGCCCGGGGGAGCTTCCAACTGCCGATCCCGGCGCGCCACCCCGTCGCCTTCGACCGGCAGGGGCCTCTCCTGGCGTCTCTTACCGGACAGGTGCTGGAAAAGGGGCTTCTTGCCTCCCTCTTCCCGGGATTGATCCGGGAAAGCCGCGGGGAACTAGACGCCGATCTGCGGATTGGGGGAATATGGAATGAACCAACGATCAAGGGAGAGATTAAACTGGCCAAGGCAGGGGCATATCTGCCCACGGCGGGCATCCATGTGAGCGACGTCCAACTCTCCATGCAGTTGGAAAAGGACACTCTCCGCATCGTTTCCTTTCGAGCCCTGTCCGGCCCCGGCCATATCGAGGGAACAGCTCTTCTCCGAATCAAGAAGTGGCGGGTGGCCAGCTACAGCGGGAGAATAGACGGCGAGCGGTTCCAGCTTGTCTATCTCCCGGAGCTGCAGATCATGGGATCGCCGCGCCTTACGTTCGATGGCACGATGGAAAAACTGACCATCCACGGCGAGATGCGCCTGCCGGAGCTGCTCATCTTTGGCCCGCCGACCCGAGCAGTTGTCCTGCCCAGTCCGGATGTGATTCTGGAAGGAGTGCCACAGCGCACTAAAAAGACCGATCCTCTGGCTCTGGATGTCAATGTCCGTTTGACACTCGGCGAGCGGGTCCTGGCCAAGGTGGAAGGGATTGACGCGCGACTGGAAGGAGGAATTGACGTGATTTTCCAAAGCCTCGACAAAATAACCAGCAAGGGCGAAATCAAGGTAGCCAAGGGGCGCTACCGGGCCTATGGGGTGGATCTGGAGATTGTCCGCGGGCGCCTGTTTTACGCAGGCGGTCCCATCAACCAGCCGACTCTGGATATCCTGGCGCTTCGCACCGTAGGACCGGTGCGGGCAGGTGTCGCGGCGACGGGTAACCTGCGGGCGCCGCTGATTAACCTCTACTCCGAGCCGGCCATGCCGGATGTGGATATCCTGGCCTACATCGTTTTTGGTCGTCCACTAGGCAGAAGCAACGACGAACAGGCGGGCATGATGGCGCAAGTGGCCAGCATCCTGCTTTCGAAGGGACAATCGGTCGTCCTGCAGGAACAAATCAAAAACCGGCTGGGACTCAGCACCCTGGAGCTTCAGGCAGGCGGGACAGAGGCCACCGGTGGGTATAAGCCGATCCCAGTGGCGCCTCCCGGCGTCACCGGGGCAAATCAGGTGCCCGGCGTTTCCCAGACGATGTTGACCGTAGGTAAATACCTGACGCCCCAGCTCTATTTCAGTTATGGACGGTCGCTTTTCACTGGCAGCAACCTGTTTCGCCTCCGTTACGACCTCTTTAAGCGTTGGCAAATCGAAACGCAGACCGGGAACGAGAGCGGTGTTGACCTCTATTACAGGATAGAATTCGACTAATGCTAGTCTTGACAGTCCGGGCCAGTTAGGCCACAAAGCGCTCTCCTTGTCCCCCCAATTGGTTGGTTCCGTTTTTATTGGCTGGAACCAGATATTTTTACTGTGGTGTTGCTTGTAATAAAACCATCAATTTTCATTTGCGAAAGAATATTTCGGTATATATTTTTCCTGACTTCAGGAATTACGGAAAAGTTTTTTACTGGGAAAACAAATAGCATCGGCAGCCATTGGACTAAAGTTGTAGAGTCCGATAGAGTATATTCTTTGCTGTAGCCCCGTCTATTTCTGGCCAAAGCGGTAACCTCGAAATTGTCTGTAGCCCATGATGGGATAGTGTAAAGGCTTAGCCCTGTGATGATTGCTGGAATCATAGCTGCTGGAGTGCCAGTATTTTTGATTGTAACTGAGAGGCTAATATCTGCTTCGTCGTCGTTTTTTGAAATACGGCTGAAATAATTTGATTGTTCTAACGTCTGCAATAATTCACCCGCAATTATGCTTTGAACGATCTCTGGCGAGTTGGAGGTTCTAAAAAGCCCCCCCATGGCCATTATGCCATAAGAGATGGTTGGCTTAGGTTGGTCCATTTTTTCTAGTGGGGTTAAAACAGTCTCAGGTACCTTCCCTCCATTAAATACCGCGCAACCGAAAATGGTTAAGCCAAGAAATAGAGACATGGCAATCTTTACAACGTTTAAGTGCCTGCGCATAGTCAACCTCATTTATTTATAGTAAAATTACGGCTATCCATTTGCTCAATTGTACTTGCGTAAATCCTAAACATAGCGAGAAGGTAAAGGGCGTTCCGCTTTTCCCCTTGACAGAAATTTGCATTATGTCCCCCGAATTCAAATGGTTAGCGGAAGGGTTTTATATGCTTATGTACCACCCTCAAACCTCCCGTGGCTCAGTAAGCAACTTTATTCCCTCAAGAATCTCTGTTATTCTTTTATCCGAAACCTGCCCTATTTTCTCAACCAAATCAGTTTTGTTGACCGTGAAAATTTGAGAAATATTGACAACGCTTTTCTTCGGGAGATTTGCTTCACCCTTGTTTAACAGGACATTACCAGGAACCTTTGCCCGTTTAAGGTTCGAGGTGAGGGAACAAACTACAATCGTGTTTATTCGACTGGCATTAAATAAATTGTTTTGAATTACAATATGAGGATGACGGTACCCTGGTTCCGAACCCTTGGGTTGAGTAAGGTCAATCCAATATATTTCACCCTGTTTCGTTACCATGGCTCTTTCTCAATAATTTTATTGTGTTTGATACGCGTGAATTTTGAAATTTTCGTTTCTTCTTCAGTGGGGAAATCCTCATACGCCTCATTCAACTGAACAAGCAAAGATTGATTCTCTTGTCTTTTCAGATAGTCGCGCACAGCCAGGGTAAAAACCTTGCTTCGGGAAACATGCAAGTTATCGGCTAATCTATTGACTTTTATAAGTAATTCTTCATCGAGCGATATTGCTGCTTTGACTCCGGGCATAAGACACCTCCAAACTCATAAACCATCTTTTATGTTTCACTATGCCCAATTTTCATACCAAAGTCAATACCATTTATAACCACGTTGGTATGCTTAAATATTCCACCTGCAACGCAAAATTAAGCGGCGGCAGGCTTTTTTGCCGTCCGCTTGAATGATTCGTTAGGCAAAGTCGAGTAGATCAGCTTCTCCCGACGCTGTAGGTCGATGTTTGTGTTCTCAGTTTCCGCCTGGTTTCCCGGCGGTGCCACATCATCTCAACCATACTTCAGTTGTCGCTGACCCCTCTCAGAACCGTGCTTGCGCTATTTACGCACACGGCTCCTCACACAGTCAATTCACAGAAAATCC
>JGI1357J11328_10002738_pt1 | contig 12571 bp, 11 predicted proteins | sample Subgrocontami54m_FD_11328 | JGI IMG/M metagenome (IMG submission 11328)
CCCGGCCGACCCGTTCCCGACGGCGGCCGGATCCGCCACGCTCTTCGCCTGAATGGTCGCCAGCGGCGGCGTCACGGGTGGCGCCGTGGATACTACACATGGAGTCACCTTCAGCGGCGCTTTGTAAAGACCCGACGGGCTGATGCTGCCGCCGGCCCCCTTTTGCTCCCACTGGACCGCTTTATCGAGGGTGCCGAAGACCTCGGCGGAAAATTGCACCTCTCCCCCCACCGGGAGCTGAAAGAAATCCGGCTTCACGATGACTGCGATCGGGTCTTCGGCGCCTTTCCGCCCGCAACCCCAGAGGAGAAACCCCGATAAAATCATAAGAAAAACTTTCAATTTCATACTGCTCCTTTAAAGTAGGCCCTAGCGCGGAAGATTACGGCGCTCAACTGTTGATTCTAGGATACCGCCAAAGCCGGCCTTCTGCAACCGGGCCGGTTTACTAAACCTCCCCGATCACCCTCACCTCCCGCCACTTTTCAGAGCGGTAGCGAAGCAGGGTCAGCGTCATCCGAACAAACCAATCGAGGACCATCACCCCCCAGACGTAGACAACCCCGGCCGGCATGACGAAGGCAAAGTAAAAAGAGACCGGCACGCGGACCAGCCAGGCGCCCGCCAGGGTGATCCCGAGAAGGAAGCGGGTGTCTCCCGCTCCTTTTAATGACCCCGACAGGACCATGGTGACGGCGAGCGGGATCTGGATCAACGCTGCGATTTTTAAAAATTGCGTTCCCAAAGCGACCACCTCCCGGTCCTCTGTAAAAAGCCGGAGGAGAAGATAGGGAAAAAAGAAAAAGAGGATTCCCATGACCGACATCACCAGGACCGCCAGGCGATTCGCCTCCCAATTCTCCATTTTGGCCCGCTGGTACTGAGCGGCGCCGATGCTCTGCCCGACCGCCGTCACCGCCGCGACGGCAAACCCGCTCCCGGCCATGAACGAGAACGACTCAATCGCGAGCCCTACCTGGTGCGCGGCATAGGTGGCCGTGCCGTAAACCAGCACCGCCCGGGCATAGGCCATCTGGGCCGTCTGCTGCACGACCCGGTCGATACAGAGGGGAAGGCCGACCTTCACCACCTGCAGAAGCAGATCCAAATGAGCGCCGTAATTTTTCGCGCTGGAACTTATTTTAAAACGAAGAGAAGTCCGCGCCAGGTAGCCTTTCTGAAAAGCGCGCATCATCAGAAAAGCGGTCCCCGCGACCTCTGACAACCCCACGGCGATGGCCGCGCCTTTGACCCCCATCGCCGGGAAGCCGGACTTCCCGTAAATCAGGAGGTAGGCAATGGCCAGATGCAGCAGGTTGATTCCGATGATCCCCACCAGAGGGGTCCGGGTATCGCCCCGGCCGTGCATGACCGCCACCAGCAGGTCCACCGCCACGCTGAACGGCAGGGATAGAAAAATAAAAAAGAGGTAGGTGTCAACCAGCGCAACCAGGTGCGGTTCGGCGCCGAGAAGCACCGCCCCCGCTTTTCTGAAGTAGAGCCCGGCCCCGCCGAGTAGGAGACTGAGAAGAAGGCCGATACCGATGGCGCTGAATGCCGCATCGCACGCCGCCTCCTTTTTTTGTGCGCCAATAAGTTGGGCAATCACCACGGTGGCGCCGACCGATAAACCGGAAATCAAGCTCATGACAAACACAATGATCAATTGGGACAGCCCCACCGCCGCGATGGCGTTCGCACCCAGCCCGCCGACCAGGAAAATGTCGGCCGTCGTGACAGACCGTTCCAGCAGGCTGCTCGCGACGACCGGAAGCGCCAGCGTCAGCATATGTCGCCGGATTTTTTTCATGCTTTCAATTTTCTTCCGGGGAAAAGCGCGGCCCGGCACGAAACTTCATTGCCCGTGAGGAGATGATGACCATGGGATGGAACGAATCTGTCCCGATCGGTGCGGAGAACCCGGCAAGCATTTTTCTTTTTTTTCATATAACCCTGATACACCCAGTCATTATAATGCCTCTGAGCGACATCGGCAACTGCCGATAAATTTTTTCAAGTTTATAAAAAAAATGGTATATTGCTACGATGATTGATTTGAGTCCCTTTCGAAAAATCGCGTTAGAAGCGGCCGGAAAAGCGGGGAAAATTTTAAAAAAAGGCCTTCAGGGCAAGATCGAGGTCTCTTACAAGGGGGATCTCAATCTGGTGACCAATATCGACACCCGTTCCGAGCAGGCGATTGTCGCCGTCATCAGCCGCGCGTTTCCAAAACATCAAATCATGGCTGAAGAGGGTCACGGTCAAAAAGAGCCCTCTTCCTTCCGTTGGATTATCGACCCCCTCGACGGCACCACGAATTATGCCCATGCCTTCCCTTTTTTTTGCGTCTCCATTGCCCTGGAGATCAAAGGAAAAGTGATGTTGGGAGTCGTTAACGATCCCATCAGAAAAGAGCTTTTCTTCGCCGAAAAGGGAAAAGGGGCCTTTTTAAATGGACACCCGATTTCCGTTTCGCCGGTGAAGAAACTCAGCAAAAGCCTTCTGGTCACCGGGTTTGCTTACGACATCCGAACCGACCCTGCCAACAACTTTAATCACTTCATCAACTTGAGCATGAACGCCCAGGCGGTCAGGCGAACCGGCTCGGCCGCGCTCGACCTCTGCTATGTCGCCGCCGGCCGGTTGGACGGCTTCTGGGAGTTGAAACTCCATGCCTGGGACACCGCCGCAGGCAGCCTCATCCTTCGGGAGGCCGGAGGAAAGGTCACCGACTTCTCTGGAAACCCCTATTCCATTTATGATTCGGAAATTTTGGCAACGAACCGAAAAATTCACGAAGAGATACGCCACCTCTTAAATAAAAATAGATGAACGCCGTAATCTTCCGCTTAAAAACCTATTTTAAGATGAAAGAAACCCTTGCTTCTCAGCCCGTGACGCTCCGCGAGCAGGTCAGCTGGTGCCTTTACGACTTCGGCAACTCCGCCTTTACCACCGTCATCGTGACGGTGGCCTATAGCGTCTATTTTACGGAGGTGGTCGTGGGGGAAGGAGGAACCACCCTGTGGGGAAGGGGGGTCGCCTTTTCGATGTTGGTGGTCGCTCTTCTTTCACCCTTCCTCGGCGCGTGGGCCGACTCTTCCGGAAGAAAAAAAAAGTTTCTTTTCATCGCCACCCTCCTTGCGGTTCTATTTACCTCTCTTCTATATACGGTAAAAAAAGGAGACCTCTTCAAAGGCCTCTTTTTCTTTATCGTCGCCAACGTGGCCTATAATGCGGCGCTCACTTTTTATGATGCCTTCTTGAAAGAGTTGACAACCCATGACCGGATGGGCCGTCTTTCCGGATATGGTTGGGCCACCGGCTATGTCGGTGGTTTTTTTTCGCTTCTTCTTGTCGTTCCCTTTCTCCAAAGCGGACTGGAGGCCGACTCTTTCCGGTATTCTTTTCTGGTGACCGGCTTTTTTTTTCTTATTTTCTCCCTGCCGTTTTTTTTGTATGTTCGGGAACGGGCCATTCCGCAGGCCCCTCATGCCGACGCTTACTTTAAGACCGGCTTCAGCCGCATGGGGGAAACCTTAAGATCGATTCGGCGTTTCAGGGATCTTCTCCGTTTTTTTGTCGCTTATCTTTTTTACAACGACGCCATCAATACCATTATCGTATTCTCATCTATTTTTGCCCGCCAGGTTCTACAGTTTACCCCTTCCCAGCTCATTACCTATTTCATCGTGACCCAAGTAAGCGCCGCCGCGGGATCTCTTTTTTTTGGGCCTTTAACGGACCGGCTCGGCCCCAAGCGGACCATCACCATTACCCTCATCGGATGGCTCGGGGTTGTCTATGGAGCTTATTCGGTCGAAACCCATCTCGGATTTTATGGGGTGGGGCTTTTCGCCGGAAGCATTTTAGGAGCCACGCAGTCCGCCAGCCGGACCTTGCTTGCGCGGTTCGCCCCGATTGGAAAAAATGCCGAGTTCTTCGGTTTTTTTTCTCTCACGGGAAAAATTTCCGCGTCGATCGGACCGCTCTTATACGGAGAGATCGTACGGATCACGGGAAGCCAGCGATGGGCCACGCTTTCTCTCGCCCTTTTCTTTATCGTAGGGCTTCTACTCCTTCAGTCGGTAGACGAACAAAAAGGGACCCTTGCGGCTCAAGCCTGGGGGAAGGAAGAGTGACGTTTTTTGGTATTCTTGGGTAAGTCAGGTTCCGTTCTTCCCTTACTTTTTTACAACCTTTGTTCAAAGTTTTGTTAAAATATTGATTTCTCATGTTATAATCAAAATATTTTTCAATACATTAGTGGTATAAATATTGCTAAATTCATAACCAGGCTCGTTGACGGCATTCTATTGACACCTAATGACGATGAGAGGTAGAGATGGCAAGAAAGCGGTCGCAAAACTGGTTCCGGTTATTTTATGAGACATTGATTCTTTTTCTCGCCGCCCTGCGGGATCTTTTTATTTTATGGTCTCCCCGCTTCGTTGCGCGTTTGCTGGTTCGTAAGGGAGAGTTTGCTTTTTTAATTCACCCAAGGGATCTGTCGGATGTTTCAAGAAAATATCCCGTGATGGACCGTCTTCCCTTGGGATGGATTGAAAACTTCACCCGTTTCTTTTGGCCTATCATCGGATCCCGGATTGTCGGCTTAAAATCGATCACGACGGGAAAAGAAAAAGTGGGATATATCGTCGTCTGTCCTCTGACTCCGGAACAAATGCACTATGACAAACGCCTCGCAAAAAAGAGAATTCTCCAAACCACCCGTTTGGCTGAGAAGCTCGGGTGCAAGTTGATCGGGCTGGGCGCCCTTTCCACCTCCATGAGCAACGCGGGCGAATATTTGATCGATAAAGTCAATATCGGCATTACCACCGGATATGCTTACACGATTGCGATTATTCTTCAGATGCTCGATGAAGTGGTTGATACCTTTGGAATGGACCTCCAATCTAAGACGCTCGCCATCGTCGGGGCGGCGGGGTATATGGGCGTCCCTTCCTCCCGGATCATCGCAGAGCAAAAGAAGGTCGGGAAGATTCTCCTCGTGGACCGTCCGGCAAAGCGTCCGATGCTGGAATTGCTTCGCAAAGAAATACAGACCACCACGACGGAGGTCTCTACGACGCTCCAAAGCCTTCGTCAGGCCGATATCGTTATCGTAGTCACCAATTCCGTTGAAGTGCTGATTAAACCCGAACATTTAAAGCCGGGAGCGGTGGTCTTGGATGACTCCCAACCGCGCAATACCTCCAAAGATTTGGTCTGGACAAGACCGGATGTGCTCATCCTCGACGTCATTGCCAACGCGCCCGGGATTAACTGCAATTTTCCTTTTGGATTTCCCCACTCCGACGACGTTTTTACCTGCTGCGGAGAGGTGCTTCTGTTGTCGGCGCATGAATGGAAGGATCATTTTGCGGTAGGCCATTTCGACGAGCAATTGGTCCACCAGATCATGAAGTGGAGCCAGAGCATGGAATTTAAAGTCGCGCAATTTAGAAGTTTCAACGATCTCGTTCCAAAAGAAAAGGTAGAATATATTAAGACGTTTCACCAGCCGGTCGCAGAGATCCTCCCTCAATAGAGAATCGGTTTTCATGGATATTCAAAACAGCCTGAGTCTGATTGCAGGGTTCACCAATCTGGGCCTTGGGATACTTGTCTACAGCCGCGGCCAAAAAAGCACAATCAAAAGTTGTTACAGCCTCGTTGCGCTCAGCGTGGCATCATGGTGTTTTGCTGTTATCCCTTTTCGCTCTGCACCCGATCCGGAGACCTCACTCTTTTGGGCAAAAATCCTTTACATGATTCCGATTTTTATCGTGACGTCGTTTTTATTCTTTAATTTTACGTTTCTTTCCCAAAAATCATTTCGGTTGGTTCACTTTCTTGCGTTAATTCCTGCGCTGGCAATATTGCTGCTGGTCCTCTGGCCCGACATGGTCATTCAACAAATCGACCACCCTTATTCCGGAGAAAAGAGAGTTCTTTTCGGCACGGCTTATCCAATTTATTTCATTTTTATCCCTTCTTATTTTATTTGGTCTTTTATTCTCCTTAGTAAAAGATACTTCACCTCTTCCGGCATCAACCGGATGCAAATTCGTTACGTTTTCTTCGGCACTTTTATTTCAGCGAACCTCGGGATGGTTACGAATCTGATCCTTCCGACGCTGGGCTCCTTCTCTTTCAATTGGCTGGGCCAGATACTAACGATTATTATGAGCAGCTTCATCGCTTATGCGATTGTCCGTTACCGCTTAATGGACATCAAGCTGATCCTCAAACGAACCATCGTTTATTCAATGCTCTTGGTCATGACCTTTGCCGTCTATGTTTTTATGATCCTTTCATCCCAGAGTTTAGGGCAAAATTCCGAGCCGACGATTCGAATGTTTGTGACGGCGCTCCTCGTTGCTTTGGGTTTTGAGCCTTTAAAGCGTTTCTTTCAGAGAGCGACCGATCGGATTTTTTTCAAGGATGAGTACAATCAGAAGACGCTTTTGTCGCGCCTGTCTGTTATGATGAGCAATACCATTAACCTTGAGAAGCTTTGCCGGGACCTGACGCAGACACTGGTCGCGACGCTCAACGCAAAAAAAATGGCCATTCTCGTTGTCGAAGAAGAGATCTCCTCAGTAGTCGTCGAAGCGGCGGAGGGATTTGATATGACTCCTCTCACCTTATCCACCAACAATCCTCTGATCGAATATTACAATATTCAGGGGATCCAAAAAGAGATCCTGGAATATAACGAATTAAAAAAACAGCTCGAAGAGGATCCCAGCGACCATGATTTGTCGATTTTGGTTCGTGAACTGGAAGCATTGGATATCCCACTGGTAGGACCTATTTTTACAAAAGGAAGATTGATCGGCTTATTTCTGTTAGGAGAAAAGCGATCTGAAGATATTTACACCGAAGACGAACTTTCGCTTCTTGAGATCATTTTCTCCCAAGCCGGAACTTCGGTTGAAAACGCGCGTCTTTACAGACGGGTTCAGGAACAGATGGAAGAGCTCAAAAAAAATCAGAGCGAGCAGTTGATGCAATCGGCCAAATTGGCCTCCGTTGGAGAATTAGCCGTCAGTGTCGCTCACGAGATAAACAACCCTCTTACGGGAATTTTAGGTTTCACGGGCTTACTCCTTTCTGAGATGCCGCCCGATGATCCGCGGATAAAGGATCTGAAGGTGATCGAGAGTGAGGCGTTGCGGTCCCGGCAAATCGTGCGAAACCTGCTCGACTTCTCACGGTCCCACGGCTCCAATAAAGAATTCGTCGATATTAATGAAGTCATCCGGAACACCCTTCTTTTAATCCGGTATCAAGCGAAAACGTCCAATTTTAAAATCGTAGAAATTTATGAGAAAGACCTGCCGGCGGTCTTTGCGGATATTGATCCATTGAAACAGGTTTTTATCAACTTGATCAAAAATGCTTTCGATGCGATGCCGAATGGCGGACAGTTGCTGATTCAAACCGCCGTCTCTTCAGGTCGATCGTTACCCACAAACCGGTCGCCTTCAAGCAAGGAGAACTCCGCGCAGGAAATGGTTACCATTCAATTTAAAGATTCTGGAATGGGCATCCACCCCGATCACATTAAAAACATCTTCGATCCATTCTTTACAACCAAGGACCGTCAGATGGGAACAGGTCTCGGACTCTCCATCAGCTACAACATTGTCGAGAAACATGGAGGACGGTTGGAGGTTGAAAGCGAGGTCAACAAAGGGACCAACTTTATTGTAATGCTTCCTTTTATGGCCCCCCAGGGGAGTCGTCATGGCTAAACAGCGCGTCCTCGTTGTCGATGATGAGAAAACAATTTTAGAACTGGCCCGGCGTTTTTTGACTGCGGAAGGCTTTATCGTCGAAACGGCATCCCAAGGAATGCAGGCGATCAAGTCTTTGGAGGAAGCCCACTTCGATATTCTTCTGACCGATATCCGTATGCCCGGCATGAGTGGCCTCGAATTGATGAAGGTGGCGCGATCACTCAGGCCGGAAATTATCATGGTCGTCATTACCGGACATGGGACGATTACAACAGCGATTGAATCCCTGAAAGTGGGCGCCATGGGGTTCGTATTAAAACCGTTTACTCGCCAAGAGATCATGTCCGCCGTTCAGAATGCCTTGGAAAAATACCGCCTGCAGCAAGAAAACATCCGGATGAAATCGTTGATGCCGCTCTTTCAGGTGAGTCAAATCCTCATGATGGAGACCGATCTGAATCAGCTTCTAAATCTCATTATCGGACTGGTAAAAAAGGAGGTAAAAGTCGATCGGGTCAGTTTGATGCTTCTCGACGAGCGGACTCAAAAGCTTGAGGTCAAGGCTGCGGTAGGCTCTGACCTTTTGGATAAAGCCGAATCGGATAAAACATTTGGAAAAGAAATCGCTGAAATGGCCGTAATAAAAAAAGAGCCAATTCTGATCGAGAAAGGGGTGGAACAGAGTCCAGACCTCAAAGAGCTGGTTGCCGCCGCAAAGATCGCATCGGGCTTGTCATTCCCCATCCTGATTCGAAAGAAAGTGATTGGGGTCTTGAATTTATCGAAGTTGAACCCGGGCAATCCATTTGGCGAGAGCGACTTGGGGCTGGTCTCGATCATTTGCGGACAGGCAGCGGTTGCCATTGAAAATGCGCGGCTCTACCGCGACATCAAAGTCAGCTATCTGAGAACGCTGCAGGCATTGGTGGCCGCGATTGAGATCAAAGACCACTACAGTAAAGGGCATTCTTCCAGCGTGGCATTTTATGCCGCCCTCATTGCCAAGGAACTCCGGTTATCCAAGGCTGAAATCCAGGATCTGATCATTGCCGGCATTTTACATGATATCGGGAAAATCGGAAGCAGCGACAACATCCTAAAAAAAGAGGACCGGCTCTCCAAGGAAGAATTTGAAGAAATGAAAGTACATCCTCCGAACGCCGTAAAGATCCTGAAACCGATCGGTCTCTCGGAGAAGGTCCTTGAGTCAATTATGCACCATCACGAATGGTGGGACGGAAGCGGCTACCCTAAAGGGCTCAGCGGAGAAAACATTCCGCTTTATTCACGCATCATTTCAATTGCGGATGCCGTCGATGCCATGACGACCCCTCGTCCTTATCAGAAGAAGGTGACCCTTTCGGAAGCAAAGGAAGAAATCCGCCGATGTAAAGGGAGCCAATTCGACCCGGATCTGGTCGAAATCTTTCTTCAACTCGATGAAAAAGTCCTATCCTCCCCTGCCCTGACCGAATTGACCGATTTTTCCATCAGATCAGAAGGTTCTATATAAGGATAAAGCGGATCAAGCGCTTGAAAATATATAGACGCGGCTTATGAACCGACTTTGAAGGGAACCGGCATAAAGGTCAGGATAAACAGAGCGATCGATCCCCATCCCACCAGCCGATGTTTGAAATCGAGGGGATAGTCTTCATCCAGGATGGGCGGATGCCACAAACCGAGAAGCACTCCTAAGATGGCCCAGACGAACCACCCGGGCCAGCCGATGATTCCAAAAAAGAATAAAGAGAAGACCACCGCCATCGAGATAAACCTCTGCTTTCGGCCGAATAAAGCGTAGCCGATATGTCCTCCGTCCAACTGACCCATTGGAAGAAGATTAAGCGAAGTGACCAAAAGGCCGATCCAACCGGCAAACCCGACAGGCCCGATGGCCAGGTCAAAACCGGGAGGGGGAATTTTCCCTTGAATGTATTTTAAAAATGTAAAAATCAGTGGTTCGCCCAGGCTGATTAATGCGCCCCCCTCCTCGATAATTTTTGCCGAATGAATCCCGAATCCAACTGCAATGACCGAAATGACGAACCCCGCGATCGGACCGGCCGCCCCGATATCCAGCAAGGCATTTTTCTTCAAGATCGGAGATTTCATTCGGATAAAGGCGCCAAAAGTTCCGATCAAACCGAAAGAACCCCATAAACCCGGGATAAAATAAGGGAGGGTCGTTTTCACTCCATAGGACTTGGAGGTCAGATAATGACCCATCTCATGGATGAATAAGATCGACATCAGCGTAAATGAAAATGGGATGCCGCTGGCGATATCGGCAGGACGACGGAAAAAATCATTCATGTCCCGATAGGCTCCCGCCAGATAGGATCCCGCAAGCAAAGTAGTAAAAAGTGTCAGGAAAAAAAGAATGGTTGGAATAACCACATGGGTCTTTTGCTCTGCATCGGCAGATCCCAGGGTTTCTTTGAGCTCGATAGGCCGCTGTTCCCAGGAGGAAGCGTGACCGTTTCCCATCGCCTTGGTGATCAAGACTTCCGGACTGATCGGGTGAAATTGCGGTAACGGCCCCTGATCCGGCAATAGCGGTTGTTCGCTCTTATGCTCCATCATCTACCCCTTGGTCGGTATCTCTCGAACATCCGTAATCTCTTCCATCGGCAATGCGATCCAATCATATAGACCTTGCAGATAGACTTCGCTTTCGCTGGCGCCCATCAGCTTCCCCTTATAAATAATACCCTGGGAAACGACTTCAACCTCTTTTCCTTCCAGTTGCTGTAAAAGATCCACGAGACTCCACTCCTTGAGGAAATCCTTTCTTAATTATAATCTTCCCTGATTCCAGGTACAAGCCGAATCAGCGAACGCTCCGGGAAGGGGCCATCTTAGCTGGAAAAACACCTACGAAGGTTGGGGCGGGTACATGAGCCGCCGCGCTGGGTTTCTGGTCCCTGCCTCTAAATTTTACCATACTCTAAGATGAAGAGAAGCACGGCCGGACAGGCATGGCCGTCTGGAGAGAAGGATCCTCCGATTCTCCCTAAAGCACCGCCGGGGGTTTCTGTATGGAGGTCAGTGCCGCGGCATTTTTTCTTTTAACAGAGCGGTCGGCATCGTAAATGGCCCAGGCCCGGAATACCCCGACAACGAGAAGCCTGGCAACCAGATCTCCGGTCAACGAAACCTTCAAACGCAAAATGTCGAGGTAGTTTTCAGGAAAGACCAGGCTGTCCAGAATGGTGGATGCGATAAAAAACGCCGCACCTTTGGCCCAATCTTCGTTGTAAAACTGTCCCAGACCGGGAAGAATTCCTGAAAGGATCAGGGCCAACTGGTTCGATTTAGGTCGATTCGATTTGGGATCCATCCGGTGTCTCGCTTTAAAATAGGCTCCTGCGCGCGGAAATTTACGGCGCTCCGCTTAAAATTCAAGTGATGATATAAAAAACAGATCGATTTGTCAAAAGGGACCTGCAGAGGGCTTCGGGAAGAAACCTGAAAATTGTATTTTAACCAAGCTTTTGTTATTCTTGCTTCAGCACAAGGCGATTGAAGAAGGTGACTGCCCTTTTCACTTTAAAATTAGGTTTTTAAGCGGAAAGTTACGGCGTTCATCTTAACCGGCCGCAGGACGACGGGAGGTCTCCCATGGAAATAGAACGGGATATGAGGAAACTCGGTTATGATAAAGAAGAAGAGTACTTCTATAAATTGAACAAAAAGTTGATTGAGGAGATGCGAAAAAAGCGTGACTCGGAACGGGCTGGACAGAAAGCAAGCGCTGGGAAGGAAGACTATTGGATGAAGTGTCCAAAGTGCGGGTCGGCGCTCAAAGAGACCGACCTCCTTGGGATTAAGGTGGACCGGTGCGACCGCTGCCAGGGGGTCTTCTTTGATAAAGGGGAGCTTGACATCCTCCTCAAGGCTCAAGAACCGAAGGGATTCTTAAGCGGTCTGCGTCGAATTTTTGAAAAATGAGATTTGAACGCTTCCGAACGTTCGTTAGGCGATGAGCCTGTGCGACCCCTAATCTGGATGATATCCCAACTGATCGCAGGGTCGATTCTAATTGCGGCCTGCACCCCGTTTGGGATACCTGCTTTTTATCATCCGCCCGACGGCCATTTCGAAGACAAGGAAATCACCGAGTCTTCCGGCCTCGTGAAGAGCCGCCGGTTTGAAGGGATCTTCTGGACGCACAACGACTCGGGCCATCCCCCCCGCCTCTTTGCCGTCGATCGAGCGGGACGCCGGATCGGCACAGTCGATCTTCTCGGCGCTGCGAATGTCGATTGGGAAGACATCGCCATCGACGATGCCGGTTTTCTCTACCTCTGCGACATTGGAAACAACTGGAATCGACGGGAAGAGTTCACCCTCTACCGGGTGCCCGAGGTCGATCCGCGGCAGGCTCGTCAGGCGACGGTCTCGGAGCGCCATCCCTTCCACTATCCCGCTCTCCGCTCCCCCGATGCCGAGGCCTGCTTTTTTCATCAAGGAGCGCTCTACATCCTGACCAAAGAGCCCGGTAACGGTAAAACCGGCCTTTACCGGCTCCCTCTCTCTGATCCCGGCCCGCCGAAGGAACTGACCTTCGTCGCAGAGACCGATGTCGAAAGCTCGGTCACAGCGGCCGACCTTTCCGCCGATAGCGCGCGTCTGGCCGTTCTCACTTACTCCTCCGTTCTCATTTTTCGCAAACCGGACCAAGGGGACAATTATCTGGCCGGCCCCCCCTGCCGGATTTCAATCCGCTTCGGACAGATGGAAGCGATCGCCTGGGACGGGGAGGACCTGATCATCACCAATGAGGAGAGCAGACTTTTACGGCTCGAAGGAATTCC
>JGI1357J11328_10002778_pt1 | contig 12464 bp, 9 predicted proteins | sample Subgrocontami54m_FD_11328 | JGI IMG/M metagenome (IMG submission 11328)
AATAATCTCACGTTGAGCGGGAGGTCTCGATGAACCAGGAAGCTGGCGCAGGTGTGAGGACCGAGTCGGACTTTGAGTACCTGTTGACGTTTCTTCCTCCTGGCTGGGAGCTCAAAGCCAAAGAACTGGGGGCACTGCGCCGCTGCCGCAAGTTCCACGATGCCCAGGTGCTGCTGCGGATCTTACTGATCCATCTGGCGGAAGGGTGCTCCCTCCGCGAGACCGCCGTTCGCGCGAGACAGGGCGGTCTGGCAAGTGTCTCGGACGTGGCCATCATGGATCGCCTGCGGCAGGCAGAAGAATGGTTTCGTTGGATGAATAGTGAGTTGCTGGCGCACTGGGTCGTGCGCCAGCCGCGCGCGGTATTTGGGGAGCGCTGGAATCTGCGCGTCGTGGACGGCACCGAAGTCACCGAACCGGGCCCGACGGGATCGTCGTGGCGGATCCACTATGCGATCGGCCTGCCGTCATTGCGCTGTTCAGCCGTGGAGGTGACCGGCAGTCGGGGGGCCGGCCACGGCGAGACGTTCGCTCGATTCCCCGTCCACCCCGGCGACCTCTTCCTCGGGGACCGGGCCTACGGCGTCCCGCGTGGGATTCACCATGTAGTCCAGGGGGGCGGCGATGTCCTCGTACGTTTCGGCTGGAACAACTTGCCCCTCTGGAGTGGGCACTCACAGGAGCGGTTTGACCTCTTCGGCCACCTGCGGACGCTGCACGGCACAGCGCTGGGTGATTGGCCCGCCTTCGTCCGCGACGATCAGCGGCTGGTTGCGGGACGGGTGTGCGCCGTGAGGAAGAGCCGTCAGGCGGCCGAAGAGGGCCGGAGACAGGTTCGTCGGAAGGCACAGCAACACGGCAATCAGATCCTGCCGCAGACACTGGAAGCCGCCGACTACATCTTCGTCTTCACGACCGTCGCGGCTCTCGTACTGCCACCCGCGCACGTGCTGGAGTGCTACCGTGGGCGCTGGCAGGTCGAGCTCGTGTTCAAGCGCCTGAAGTCGCTGATGGCGTTCGGTCACGTGCGCAAAACCGACGACCAAAGCGCACGGGCGTGGATTCACGGCAAGTTGTTCGTGGCGTTTGTGCTGGAGGCGCTCCTGCGACAGGGTGAGTCTTTTTTTCCCTGGGGGTACCCGCTTCTGTCGGCGTGAAGGACGCAACCGCTGCCTATGGCGAGAAGACTCCTTGCTGTTGCATCTCCTGCGCACAACTGTCAACGCAGTCCTAGGCTTACGGGCGTGCCTTGACCATTGGGATCGGATCTCGCTGGAGCTTCGCGAGCCCCCACGCCAACGAGACCTCCAGATCGAGAATTTGGAGCGGCAGGAAGGTTGCTTATCTTAGCGCTTATGGGCGTAAGCCCGTGGCACTAGCGATCAGAAGCCTAATTCCAACTGGAGCTTGAGTTGACCAGTGTCCACCTTTTCCTGGAATTCGACGTACCGCTTGATGACCGCCTCGTCAATCCCGACGGTGGACGAGAAGAACCCGATGGACCAGAACTCGTTCCGCCAGGAGCCCTGCTTGACCCATGGGAAGCGCTGGCGAATCTCGCGGCTTGTGTTGGTCTTGATCGTACCGACGATCGCCGACACCGCGTACTTCGGCGGGATCACCACCACCAAGTGCACGTGGTCCACTTGGATGATGCGTCACGATCTCAGTACCCGTTTGAGAAACTGGCCGGTGTACGAGGTCGGATGGGTCGCTACCTCCTCCGGTTGTCCTGCCGCGACGACCTGCCCTCCATCATCCCCGCCCTCCGGGCCCAGGTCGATAATCCAGTCGGCCGTCTTGATCACCTCCAGGTTGTGCTCGATCACTACGACGGTATTGCCAGCATCGGTCAGGCGGTGCAGGACCTCCAGGAGTTGGCGGATATCGTGGAAGTGCAGCCCGGTGGTCGGCTCATCCAGGATATACAGGGTCTGGCCGGTCCCCCGTTTGCTGAGTTCCCGCGAGAGCTTTACCCTCTGCGCCTCACCGCCCGAGAGCGTCGTGGCTGACTGGCCCAGTTTGATGTAGCCAAGACCAACATCAAAAAGGGTCTGAAGTTTCTCCTTGATCTTGGGGACAGGCTGGAAAAAGCGGAGAGCCTCCTCAACGGTCATATCCAATACATCGGCAATGCTCTTGCCCTTATAGATAATCTCCAGTGTCTCCCGGTTGTAGCGGGCCCCCTTGCAGACATCACAGGTGACGTGGACATCTGGGAGGAAGTGCATCTCGATCTGGATCAGCCCGTCGCCCTGGCAGGCCTCACATCGGCCGCCCTTGACATTGAAGCTGAAGCGGCCAAGCTTGTAGCCCCGGATACGCGATTCCGGAACCAGCGCGTACAGCTCCCTGATGAAATTGAAGACGCCCGTATAGGTCGCCGGGTTACTGCGGGGGGTGCGGCCGATAGGCGACTGATCGATATCGATCACCTTGTCGATATGCTCGGCACCAAGAATCTTGTCGTGCGCTCCCGGTCGCTCCCGAGAGCCGTAGAGTTTACGATCGAGCGCCCGCCGCAGGATCTCGTTCACCAGGGTGCTCTTCCCGGAACCGGACACGCCCGTCACGCAGGTCAACACACCCAGGGGGATCTCCACATCGATGTTCTTGAGGTTATGTTCTCGCGCCCCGACGATGGTGAGGACGCGACCGTTCCCCCTCCGTCGAAGGGCAGGAACAGGAATCGTCAGGCGTCCCGACAGGTACTGACCGGTCAGCGAACTCTTATGTCTGATGATGTCTCGTGGGCTACCGCACGCCACGACTCGCCCACCAGAGACCCCTGCCCCTGGGCCCAGGTCGATGACATAGTCGGCAAGGCGGATCGTCTCTTCGTCGTGCTCCACAACCAGGACCGTGTTCCCCAAATCGCGGAGCCGCTTCAGAGTATCCAGGAGGCGGACATTATCCCGTTGATGCAAGCCAATGCTGGGCTCGTCCAGGATGTACAGGACGCCGACCAGCGAGCTGCCGATCTGCGTCGCTAAACGGATTCGCTGCGCCTCTCCGCCGGCCAGGGTAGCTGCGGTCCGGTCCAGGGTCAGGTAGTCGAGGCCGACGTTCACGAGGAACGTCAGACGCTCCCGTAGCTCCTTCAGGATGCGGCGGGCGATCTCATGGTCTTTCTCGCTGAACTGCAGGTCCCGGAAGAATCGAAGCCCCGCTTTGACCGAGTAATGCGTCACTTCCGCGATCGACTTGCCATCTACCTTGATAGCCAGTGACTCCCGCCGCAGGCGCGCCCCCTGGCAATCCGGGCAGGGGCGGACGCTGGCCAACTGCTTGACGTAGTTTTCGATCTCCTCCCGCACCTTGGATGAAGAGGTCTCCTTATAGCGGCGGTCCAGATAGTGGATGTTCGCTTTACCGTGCCACGGCTCCAGGATACCCGGGAGATCGTCCATCCGTCCGTCCAGCTTCGTGCCCAAGCCGTCGCACGTGGGGCAGGCGCCGTGCGGGCTATTGAAGGAGAAGATGCGAGGACTGATTTCCGGATAGCTGACGCCGCAGTCGATGCAGGCCAGGCGCTCGGAGAAAGTCAGATCCTTCGACGGATCGAGGAGGTTGACGACCACAATCCCCTCGCTGAGCTTGAGCGCGGTCTCGAGCGAATCGGCCAGCCGTTTTCGAATATCCGCCTTCAGGATGAGCCGATCTACCACGACCTCGATCGTGTGCTTCTTGTTCTTATCCAGATCGATCGACTCTTCCAACTCCCGAGGCTTGCCGTCGACACGAACACGGACGAACCCCTGATGGCGCAGGTCAGCGAAGACCTGGCGGTACTCCCCCTTCCGCCCTCGCACGACCGGGGCCAGAACCTGGAACTTACTTCCATCCGGCTGCGCCATTATCTGGTCCACGATCTGCTGTACCGTCTGCGACGCGATCAGCTTGCCGCAGGCGTAACAGTGTGGCTTGCCCACCCGGGCAAACAGGAGGCGGAGATAATCGTAGATCTCCGTCACCGTCGCCACGGTCGAACGGGGGTTTTTGCTGGTGGTCTTCTGCTCGATGGAGATCGCCGGCGAGAGCCCCTCGATCAGGTCCACGTCCGGTTTATCCATCTGCTCCAGGAACTGACGGGCGTAGGTAGAAAGCGACTCGACGTAGCGACGCTGCCCCTCGGCATAGATGGTGTCGAACGCCAGCGATGACTTCCCGGAACCGGAGACGCCGGTGATAACCACAAGCTTGTCCCGAGGGATCTCCAGGTCAATCGACTGAAGGTTGTGTTCTCGCGCACCTCGAATAAGAATCTTGTTGCTTGCCATACGTGACCAACCTCTGCAGATTAGGCGTTTAGGCTGAAGGCTGAAGGTTATACCTTTGCATTACTTCGTGGGAGGAAGCGGCAGCACGCCTCGGATAGGCGGGAATGTATGGGAACCCTCAAGGGTAGATCCGGCAAAGCGGTAGCTGATCCCCTTACTGTAATACCACCAGGTCTCGGCGGGCTGGTCGCCGGCTCCACGGTCGATTCGCTCCGGAAGACCCAACTGACGCAGGACCTTTCCTCTTGCTGAATCCGCCCCGAACTGCGCGATCTGTCGCTGCACCTCCTTCCATTGCGGATGGTCGAGAAGCGCCTGATCCAACCTCAGCTCTCTGCCCTCCTTTAGCCGCTTGGTGATATCGATCCCTTCCGGCTTTTGAAACTGGACGCCGTCGAACCCCTTTTCGGCATAGAAGAACAGGTAGAGGTTATTTCCGAGTTCGCTGGGGATGAACTCGGCCCTGTACCAGCCGTCGTCGGCAGTCAGGACTTTCAGCCCCCGCCGGTCAAGCTCCGCGTAGTCAAACTTCGTGGTGAAATCAAGCTGTCGACCCACCAGCAGCACAGGCGTCCCCGGCACAGGCCGGCCCTGCTGATCGGTGATCCGACCGCTGACAACCCGTTCCTCCGCAATCTGGGCGGTTGCGCATCCGGCAAGGATCAACGCAATAAGCCTCAGACCTACCCACTTCGTTCGGCGACCCATACGGCCCTCGCGATAGGTGCTCACAGACCAAGGATTTGAAGGATAGCGAAAAGAATAGCAAATTGGGGCAGGCCATGCAATACTAGTAAAAGTCGTGTTTGAGCCTTCTTTAAGGAATCTCAATCCTGTAACTTTTACACAGCTCCAAGGTAGTTGTGCTGCTCATTTCCCCTCGGGAGCGATGCAATGCCAACCGAGAGCCCTGGCATGACTATTGCTTTCACTCAATATGGGTGGCAACCCGCACGATATCGATCCGGATCATGAGAGATGCTATTCAATCGCTATAGAGGGAGACATCATGGGAACAAGCAAGGGGGCAGGTAGAACAAGTCGAAGGACAGCTTGGATTTCGGCACTCCTGGTGGGGCTGGTGATCGTAACCTTTGCGGTGGCGCCGGCCTCGGCCGGGAAGATTCATGGGGAACTCCGAGGGGTGGTCGATGTCCCGGGTAGCAGCCTCACGCTCCCCCTCGCGGCCGGCGCGTCCAACGTCACCATCACCCTCTTCCTCGGCGGGGTGGGCGGGCCGCCATTGCCCATCACGATCACCGCCAGCACGAAAGTCGAGGCGGAGGACGCAAAAGACAAGGTGTCCGGGAGCGTCACGGTTGGAGATGGCGATCTGATCGTCGTGCACGGAAAGCTCCAGAGTGGAGCCATTGTGGCGACCAAGATCGAACTGGAGAAGTTTCCCGAGATCGAGGCCTTCGGGATCGTGAAGGTCCCGGGTAGCAGCCTCACGCTCCCCCTCGTGGCCGGCGCGTCCAACGTCACCATCACCCTCGCCTTTGGCGGGGTGGGCGGGCCGCCATTGCCCATCATCGTCACGCCAAGCACCAGAGTAGGAGGAGGGATGACGCTCACCCTGAAGGATAACGACTTTATCGAGGTCAAAGCCGTGCTTCAGAGTGGGCAGATTGTCGCGGTGAAGATCGGGGAAGAGAACGAGAGCGAGGTCGAGGACGAGTAGCTTTGCTCTAACCTTTCGTGGCGACTTTATCGTTAGCCGCTCTCGCGACCACTGCTAAGGCTACGCCGCTCAAACTTATTGCATGAACTTGGGAACGGCACTGATCACCCAACGCCCTCGAAGGTCGCATGCGACCTTCGAGGGCGTTGATGCTTTTGGGGGGCCGTATCGATGAGAAGGTAACAGGCCAGATTTCCGTTGACAGGCAGAGGCGGTAATTGTCATCATGCTGCTGCGCCGAAGTGGTGGAACTGGTAGACACGCCGTCTTGAGGGGGCGGTGGGGTTACACCCGTGGGGGTTCGAGTCCCCCCTTCGGCACCACTATGTACTCACGGTTTCGCGGTTGACCTCCCTTGGCATCTTCGCACACCGAAATCGATCCTTCAGATTGCGCAATAGCACCGAAGGCGGCGCCCATGATATTACCTTGAGCTGGATATAGCGCGCCAAGGACCGACACTTGGAACCAGGAACGGTTATCCTGACAGGTTGTGCGGGCTTCATCGGCTGCAAGGTCGCCGAGTTGCTGCTCCAGGCCGGCCACCTCGTCGTCGGGATCGACAACCTCAACGACGCCTATGACGTCCGGCTCAAGCAGCGGCGCCTCGAGCAGATCCTCCACCATCCCAGCTTTCGGTTTCACCACCTCGACATCAGCGACCGGGCGGCTCTGCGCGCGCCCTTTGAGGCGGCGACTGGACCCCATGGTCGCGGTCCAGTCGCCGTTATCAATCTGGCTGCCCGCGCCGGCGTACGCCAATCCGTTGAAGACCCCTGGGTGTACTACGACACCAACGTCACCGGGACGCTCAATCTGTTGGACCTCTGCCGGAAACTCGGCATCAACAAGTTTACCCTCGCCTCCACCTCCAGCCTGTACGGCCAAAGCAACCGATTGCCCTACCGGGAAGACGCGAATACCGACGCCCCCCTTTCGCCCTACGCCGCTTCCAAAAAGGCCGCCGAAACTCTCTGCTATACCTATCATTATTTGTACGGGATCGACGTGACGGTTTTGCGGTACTTCACCGTCTACGGTCCCGCCGGGCGACCCGATATGAGCCTCTTTCGCTTCGTGCAGTGGATCAGCGAAGAGCGCCAGGTGCTGGTGTATGGCGACGGCCAGCAATCCCGCGACTTCACCTTCGTGGACGATATCGCCAGAGGCACGATCGCCGGCCTCAAGCCGCTGGGATATGAAGTCATCAACCTGGGTTCCGACGCGCCCGTTGTTCTGATGGATGCGATTCGACTCATTGAAACATTGGTTGGGAAGAAGGCGGTCATCGTCAACACTGCCCGTCATCCAGCCGACGTGTCGGCGACCTGGGCTGACATCAGCAAGGCCAGGCGATTGCTGGGCTGGCAACCGCAATCGACATTCCAGGATGGCATCGGCGTGCTGGTGCGATGGTATCAAGCCAACCGCGAGTGGGCGATGCATATACCAACGGGGTAAAGCTGACTGGTTGTCGATGCTGAGGAGAATTGTGGTTGGCCTTCATGGCGCTACTGAGGGCTCTCGCTTTGTGAGGAGAAAGGACACACGATGACATCGCTCATCCCGCATCTGAAAGAACGTATCGGACGGCGAGACTACACGGTCGGCGTCATCGGCCTGGGGTATGTCGGGCTGCCGGCCGTGTTACGTTTCGGCGAGGTGGGCTTTCGCGTCCTGGGCTTTGACATCGACCCTGACAAGGTGAAGCGGATCAACGCCGGCGAGAGCTACATCCAGCATCTCCCAGCAGATCGGGTAGCCTCCCTGATTGGATCGGGTCGGTTTGAAGCCACCTCCGACTTCGCCCGCCTCAGAGAGGCCGATGCCATTCTCATCTGTGTTCCCACACCACTGACGTGCCATCGAAGCCCCGACCTCCAGTATGTGACACAGACCGCCGACGCCATTGCCCGCACCCTGCGGGCCGGCCAGCTCATCTGCCTGGAGAGCACCACCTACCCCGGCACCACTGAGGAGATCCTTCAGCCCCGCTTTGAGGCAACGGGCCTTCGGGTAGGGCGAGACTTCTTTCTCGTCTTCTCGCCTGAGCGGGAAGATCCGGGTAACACGCACTTCGGCTTGGCCACCATCCCCAAGGTCCTCGGTGGGGTATCGGATGCCTGCGGAGAATTAGGCGAAACGCTCTACAGAACGATTGTAGCCACCGTGGTGCGCGTCGCCTCTCCCGGGGTGGCCGAAATGACGAAGCTCCTGGAGAATATCTACCGAGCGGTGAACATCGCGCTGGTGAATGAGCTCAAAATGCTCTCGGACCGCATGGGAATCAACATCTGGGAGGTCATCGACGCCGCTGCCACCAAGCCCTTTGGCTTTCAGGCGTTCTATCCGGGGCCAGGTTTGGGGGGCCACTGCATCCCTATCGACCCCTTCTATCTCACCTGGAAAGCCCGCGAGTACGGTATGGCCACCCACTTCATCGAGCTGGCTGGCGAGATCAACCATGCCATGCCGGCCTGGGTGGTGGGAAAGGTCGTGGAAGCGCTGAACGGAAGAGACAAGTCGCTGCGTGGCGCCAGCATCCTGGTCCTGGGTGTGGCGTACAAGAAGGACATCGACGATCAGCGCGAAAGCCCAGCCCTCGAGATCCTGACGCTACTGCGGCAACAGGGAGCCAAGGTGAATTACGCCGATCCCTACGTCCCCCGGTGCTACGGTCACCGTCACTATCCCGACCTTGACCTGACCGCTCTACCCCTGACGGCAGAAACCCTTCAGGCGCAGGATGCGGTCATCCTCGTAACGAACCACTCGGCGTTTGACCTCGACCTGATCCGTCACCATGCCCCTCTGATCGTAGATACGCGGAACGCCTTCAAGGGCATCCCCCCAGACAAGGTAGTAAAAGCGTAAGCGACAGGACGGAGCCGAGGAGTCATGCGCATAGCCCTACTGCAATATCACTGTACGTTCACCAAGCTGAGCATGCACGAGGCCTGCCCCTACACGCGATAACTTTCCCTTGACGCCACTCAAGCAGGAAGACTAGAGTTTCATGTATGAGGTTCCAGCGCAAGTTGCTGCTCGGCTTCTCGCTCATGGTCGTCCCTGTACTCCTGATCAGCGCACAGGCCATCTGGAATAACCGGGAGGAACGAGAAGCCCTCAGGACCCTCGGCGAGAGCATGGCGAGGACCCGAACGTATGCCGACCTCGAAACAATCCTGTTCCGCCAGAGTCGCCAAGTCTTAGGGTTCCTCACCGGGATGGACCATGAGGCGAGGGCGGAGTTCTTCCGGTTGGAAACGGAGATCGGGGAGCGGCTCCGCCAGTGGAAGCTGACACTGACGCCCGACGAAATGGATCTCGCCAAAGACGTCGAGCAGATCCACGCTCAGATGTTTGATGTGGGAAGGCGGGTTTTCGTCCTGTATGAGGCGGGAAACCGGAAGGCAGCGCTGGCCCTCGCAAACACGGAGCTGAAAGGCCGACTCCTGCCTACCCTCAGCGCGAAGAATAAGGAGGTGTACGGCGCAGCCCGCGCACACAGCTTGCAGCGAGCCTACGACAGACTCGAGGAGATCCTGCAGACGGAGCAGCGCCTGCTCTCATTGATGATCCTGCTGTCCTTGGTCCTCGGGGTGGCCGCCTCGGTCCTGATCTCCAGAGGGCTGGCGCGTCCGATCCATCAGCTCAAGACGGCAATGGAGGTGGTGGGAGCAGGTCACCTGGATCACGAGGTAGCAGTCCGCTCGAAAGACGAGATCGGCGAGCTGGCCCAGGCGTTCGCCGGGATGACCGAGAACCTGAAACGTTCCCATGAGTCGATGGCCCGGCTCAACCGCCATCTGGAAGCACAGATCAAGAAGCTGGAAGAGACCCAGACGCAACTCATCCAATCTGAAAAACTGGCCTCTATCGGCGAGATGTCTGCCGCGGTCGCCCACGGCCTGCGCAATCCCCTGGCGAGTCTTCGGGCAGCGGCCCAGGTTGCCCTTCGTCACGTGGCCGACGGACCTGTGGCGCAGGAACACCTGAAGATGGTCATTTCCGAGGTGGACCGACTGGACCGCCGCATCACCCATCTACTCAGCTTCTCCCGCCCGGCCCCTTTTCGTCCCATGCCGGAGCAGTTCCCAATGCTGATTGACGGCCTCTTACCCACCTTCGCCGGGCCGCTTAGGGATCGTGCAGTCCGGCTTGAGATCGACCTGCCCAACGACCTGCCGGACGTCTATGTCGATCCTATTCAGTTAGAGCAAGCGCTGGGCGAGATCTTCTCCAATGCCCTCGATGCCATGCCAGAGGGCGGGTCTGTCACGATCCGGGGGTACCGCGAACCGGAAAACGGCAAGGCCGGATCCGTGGTTCTGGAAATCGCCGACACCGGGGATGGGATCGCCACGCAACTGCTCCCGTCGGTCTGTGATCCATTCTTCACGACGAGGGCGGAAGGAACCGGCCTTGGCCTCGCCATCGCCAAACGGTACGTGGCACAGAATGGCGGACGTCTTGATATCGCCAGCACGCCGGGAGCCGGCACCACGGTGAGAATCACACTTCCAGCGTCATCGGTTGACCGGGAGCGGACAGCATGAATCCCTCTACGCTGTTGATTGTGGACGATGAGCGCACCCTGGCCCGCTCGATCAAGCTGTTCATGGCCGAGCAAGGGTATGAGGCAGAAGTGGCTGAGAACGCCGACAAGGCGCTGGGTCTGCTGGATCGTCTCCGTCCCGACCTGGTCTTCCTGGATGTCTGCCTTCCGGGCACAAGCGGCATCGAGCTGCTGAGAAGAATCAAAGAATTCGACCGCAATATCGCCGTCATTGTCATGACCGCCTACGGCTCCATTGAAGGGGCGGTGGAGGCGGTCAAGCTTGGGGCTTGCGACTACATCAAGAAACCGGTCGATCTGGATGAACTGAAGCTTCTGGCCGACCGGGCGTGTGAGAGCTCCCGGTTGCGGCAGGAGCTCTCCTACTACCGAGAGCGGGAAGTCCGTGAGCTTCCCTTCATGGGGATCATCGGCAAATGTGACGCGATCCGCGAGATCATCGCGAGAATCCGGCAGATCGCCGCCTTAGAGGAGCCCCCACCCATTCTGATCGCGGGGGAGACGGGGACCGGAAAGGGGTTGGTGGCGCGCACACTGCACCGCCAAAGCCAGCGGGCGTCACGCTCGTTCATCGAGGTCAACTGCACGGCGTTACCCGCCACGTTGATGGAGGCGGAACTGTTCGGTTACGAGCGCGGGGCGTTCACAGACGCCAAGGAATCAAAGATGGGCCTATTCGAGGCCGCTGACGGAGGGTTCCTCTTTCTGGACGAGGTGGGGGACACCGAGCTTGCCCTTCAGGGAAAGCTGCTGCGAGCCATCGAGGAGGGGGTGATCCGTCGGGTCGGGGGGCTACGGGATCGACGGGTCGATGTGGGTATCGTTGCCGCCACCCACCGGGACCTCGAAAGCGAGGTCAAAGCCGCCCGATTCAGAAAGGATCTCTACTATCGGCTCGCCGTCATCACTATCGATCTTCCACCACTTCGCGAGCGAGGCGAAGATATCCTGATGCTCGCCACCCACTTCCTGGATACGTTCAACGCCAAATATAATAAGGCGGTCCGAGCGATCGACGACAGGGCGGCCCGCACCCTATTCGAGTATCCGTGGCCTGGCAACATTCGGGAGCTGAGCCACGTCATCGAGCGGGCAGTCCTGTGGAGCCACGGGGAACGCCTTTCGGTCGAACAGCTCTCCCTGGCCCCTTCACCGCAGATCAAGCCGCCTGACTCCCTGCCTGCTACTGGTCTTGCCCAAGGGGCTCTCCCACCGGAGGGGATCGACCTGGCTGCGTGGGAGCGGTCATTGGTTGAGCAGGCGTTAACGGAAAGCGGCGGCAATCAGACCAAGGCGGCCAAGCTGCTTCACCTCAGCCGAGACACCCTCCGCTATCGGCTGAAGAAGTTTGGCCTGTCCCGGCCCTGATTCGTCCTCAGGCCTTCGACCAAGGGAGGACTGGTTTGTCAGACAAAGCGGATACGCAGAGGGGGAAAAAGACAATGGATACCGACGTCCTTGTCATGGGAGGGCTAGTCATCCTTATGGCCGTTTGGGCCTTTACGAGAGGAAAAGATCTACCGCTGCGAGGCTTTCAGTCAGGGTTGGGGCTGCTCCAGGAGGTCTGGCTGCCGCTGCTGCTCGGCTTCTGCCTGGCCGGCCTCTTCGAGGTGCTCATCTCCCGGGAGCTGCTCGTCACATGGATGGGCAAGGAGTCCGGCGTTCAGGGCATCCTGCTCGGGTGGCTGGTGGGCCTGCTGATGCCCGGCGGGCCGTATATCGTCTTCCCTTTGGCCGCCTCGCTCTTGAAGGAGGGGATGGGGGTCGGGCCGCTGCTCACCTTCATCACCGCTAAGTCGCTCCTCTCGCCGATACGGATGTTCACGTGGGAGGTGCCGTTCCTTGGCTGGGCCTTTGTCACGGCCAGGACGGTCCCCAGTCTGCTCCTGCCCCCGATCGTCGGCATCATCGGCCAGCGCCTTTT
>JGI1357J11328_10002798_pt1 | contig 12396 bp, 10 predicted proteins | sample Subgrocontami54m_FD_11328 | JGI IMG/M metagenome (IMG submission 11328)
GAGCCTCGAAGGATGATCGGCCGTCGCCCTTCGAGGCTCGCGGCCCATGGCCGCTCGCACCTCAGGGTGACGGGGATAAGACGAGTGGACAACAAAAAAGAAAGTGCGGAGCCGCGAAGCCGCCGGAGGTGTGATCCCGGGAACCTACATAAGTAGGTGGGCGCCATATGACCGGAACCAGGGTCCCGGCCAGGGACAGCTCCCTTCGAGATCGTAAGGCCCCGGGGAATGTACTCCGTCGCACCCCGCAGCCCCGCCCGGGGAATGTAGTGCGGCACGAAGGCGGATGCCACCTATGTCTCTTCACCTCTCCCACGGGGAGAGGTCGCGCCACCGAAGTCGGATTTATCCGACTTCGGCATTTTAACGAGCCGAACTCGGGCAGGCCCGAGTTCGGTGGCGCGGGTGAGGGGTTACAGCCTCAATGATAGGTCCGAACCCCCTCACCCCGACCCTCTCCCCACAGGGGAGAGGGAAAAGTAGTCACCCCATGGCGATTTCGCCGCCGAGGCCCTGGTTGAGGCTCTTGGTGAGGCTCTCGATGCGCGCGGCGGCGGAGTTGAAGGCAGCGACCAAAGCGGCCTGCGTNGCCTGGGCGCGGTCGGCGGCGACCACGCGCNCGTCCTGCAAGGCGGCGAGTTCTTCCTCCAGGCGGCGGATGCGCTTTCCGGCTTCCGCCAGTTCGTCGGCGACGGTGAGCGCGGCCATCACGGTCAGCCGCGTGTCGCCGATCTCGCCGAAACTCTTGCGCAACTGCGCGATGCGCTGATCGAGGTCCTCGGCGAGCTTGAGCAGATGCTGCTCCTGCCCGTCCTCGCAGGCCATGCGGTATTGCCGCGCATTGATGGTGACGTTCACTTGCGCCATCGCGAAGCCCCGTTTCAACTGCCGTTGGCGTCGAGCACCGACCGGATGCCGTCGATGGCGACATCGATGCGGCGCGCGATTTCACGGTTGGTGCCTTCGATTTCGCGCGAGCGCGCGGCCGCCTGGTCCAACTCAGCCACGAGCCGCGCGCGGTCGGCGCCGAGCGCGTGCAGCTGCGCGCCCAGCGATTGACCATCGCGGTCGACCTCGCGGCGGTGTTCTACCGCGGCTTCGAGCGCATCGAGCGCGAGCGTGAGACGCCTGGTCGCCGCATCAAGCGCACTCGTGTCCGCCATGGGCCACCCCCCGGTTGCCGCTCTCTCGCGCCGATGGGGCTTGGAATCTCTTTCATCGGCAATCGTTTAGATCGGGAAGCTTACGTGCTGCCGCATCACGGCGTCAATCTCCCGCTGTGATTTGCGCGGGTGCTTATCCTCAGGCCTGTGCATGGCGCTCCCGAGCGGCAGCGCGTTGGTTTGACTCGCCTTTTTCACGTGCTATCCCACGCGGATAGGACAGGCCTTCCCATGATCGCAAAACCCTCGCCGGCAGCCGCGGCCGCGCCCTCTTCGCGGCAAGGCCGCGACGCCGGGACGCCCAATGCGGCGCGCGCCGAGCACGACCGCATGGCCAATGCCATCCGGGCGCTGGCCATGGACGCGGTGGAGCAGGCGAAATCCGGACATCCGGGCCTGCCCATGGGGGCGGCCGATGTCGCCACCGTGCTGTTCACGCGCTTCCTGAAATTCAATCCCGCCGATCCGCGCTGGCCGGACCGCGACCGCTTCGTGCTGTCGGCCGGGCACGGCTCGATGCTGATCTATGCGCTGCTGCATCTGCTCGGCTACGAGGGGATGAGCATCGAGGAGATCAAGCGCTTCCGCCAGCTCGGCTCGCTTACGCCGGGGCACCCGGAGAATTTCGTCACCCCCGGCGTGGAGACCACCACCGGCCCGCTCGGCCAGGGATTGGCGAATGCCGTGGGCATGGCGATTGCCGAGCGACATCTGGCGGCGGAATTCAGCGACATCGTCGATCACCGCACCTATGTGCTCGCCTCCGACGGCGACCTGATGGAAGGCATCAGCCAGGAGGCGATCGCGCTCGCCGGGCATCTGAAGCTCCNCCGGCTGATCGTGCTGTTCGACGACAACGGCATTTCCATCGACGGGCCGCTGTCGCTCGCCGACAGCGTCGACCAGGTGAAGCGGTTCGAAGCGGCGGGATGGGCGGCAAGCCGGATCGACGGACATGATCCTGCGGCCATCGCGGCGGCGATTGAAAAAGCGCAGGCGTCCGACTGGCCGGTGCTGATCGCGTGCCGGACAAAAATAGGTTTCGGTGCGCCGACCAAGGCCGGCACGGAAAAGTGCCACGGCTCCCCGCTTGGCGCGGACGAAATCGCCGGCGCGCGCGACATGCTGGGCTGGACGCACCCCGCCTTCGAAATTCCCGCCGACATCCGCGAGCTGTGGCGCAAGGCGGGCAAGCGATCGCAGGACGCGCATGCGGCCTGGAAGAAGCGCCTCGGCGCGCTTGATGCGGCAAAGCGCGGCGAGTTCGAGCGGCGCGCCCGTGGCGATATCGCGCGCGACAAGCTGGCTGCGGCCGTGCACGCCGTGAAGCAGCAGCTCGCCGCCGCGCCGAAGGAAATCGCCACGCGCGCGGCTTCCGAATTCGCGCTGGAAAGTCTGGTGCCTGCCCTGCCGGAGATGGTGGGCGGCTCGGCCGACCTGACGGGCTCCAACAATACCAAGACCAAGAGCATGAAGGTGCTATCCGCCGCCGATTACGGCGGCCGCTTCATCCACTACGGCGTGCGCGAGCACGGCATGGCTTCCGCCATGAACGGCATGGCGCTGCATGGGGGTATCATTCCCTATTCCGGAACCTTCCTGGTGTTCTCCGACTATTGCCGGCCAGCGATCCGGCTGGCTGCGCTCATGGGCGAGCGCGTCATCCATGTGATGACGCACGACTCCATCGGCCTTGGCGAAGACGGGCCAACGCATCAACCGGTCGAGCATCTGGCGGCGCTGCGCGCCATGCCAAACCTTTTAGTGTTCCGCCCCTGCGATGCGGTGGAGACGGTGGAATGCTGGCAGCTGGCGCTGGAAGCGCGCGAGAGCCCGAGCATTTTGGCGCTGACGCGGCAGAATCTGCCGCAACTGCGGCTTGGGCTCGACAATGACAACCGCTGCGCCCGCGGCGCCTATGAGATCGCGCCGGCCGACGGCAAAGCCCAGGTTTCGCTCTTCGCCACCGGCTCGGAAGTGCCGATCGCGGTAGCGGCGCGCAAGCTGCTCGCGGAGAAAGGCGTTTCGGCCCGCGTCGTCTCGGTGCCTTGCTTTGAATTGTTCTTCGCCGCTCCGGACGATTACCGAAAACTTGTCATCGGCACAGCGCCGGTGCGGATCGGCGTCGAGGCCGCCGTGCGCCATGGCTGGGACCAGATCATCGGCAGCGATGGCGCTTTCGTTGGCATGACCGGCTTCGGCGCCAGTGCGCCTGCCAAGGACCTTTACAAGCATTTCGGCATTACGCCTGAAAAGGTCGCCGAGGCGGCGCTAATAAAGTTGGGTCGCAAGTAGTCTTTTGACACTCGTGCAACCTAAGACGGCTAAATAGCACGAAACCCTTCGGAGGTGCGTGCATGAGAATGAGGATGGATGGTGAAAAGACCATGGTGGAATGCTTCCTTTGCGAAAGGGAAGCTCAGATGGGACCCACGTGTACAACATTAGGAACATACACCCGTGGGGTATTTATGCCTGTGATACTTGCCGCAAATCGAACTGGGACGGTCTTCTACCCGAGCGAAATTCTAAACTTGTCGAATATCTGAATAGTCACCAAATTCCGTTAGAGATGAATTCAAACGGATGGATCGCCTGGCCCGAAGGATCACTGATGCCGGGTGACTTTCCGCCGGTAAAAAGGAGTAGGAGAAGATGACCGTTCGTGTCGCCATCAATGGCTTCGGCCGCATCGGCCGCAATATTCTGCGCGCCCTCATCGAGGCCAAGCGCAAGGATATCCAGATCGTGGCGATCAACGACCTCGGGCCGGTGGAGACGAACGCGCATCTGCTGCGCTTTGATTCCGTGCATGGGCGCTTTCCCGGCGAGGTGACGGTCAAGGGCGACAGCATCGATTGCGGCACTGGCCCGATCAAGGTCACGGCGATTAAGGACCCGACACAACTGCCGTGGAAGGGACTCGGCATCGACATCGTCATGGAATGCACCGGCATCTTCACCAGCAAAGATAAAGCTTCGGCGCATCTCACCGCCGGCGCCAAGCGCGTCATCATCTCCGCGCCCGCCGACGGCGTGGACCTCACGGTGGTCTTTGGCGTCAACCACGACAAGCTGACCAAGGACCACAAGGTGATCTCCAACGCCTCGTGCACGACCAATTGCCTGGCGCCGGTGGCCAAGGTGCTCAACGACGCTATCGGCATCGACAAGGGCTTCATGACCACCATCCACTCCTACACCGGCGACCAGCCCACGCTCGACACCATGCACAAGGATCTCTATCGCGCGCGCGCGGCGGCGCTCAACATGATCCCGACCTCGACCGGCGCGGCGAAAGCGGTCGGCCTCGTGCTGCCGGAACTGGCGGGCAAGCTCGACGGCGTGGCCATCCGCGTGCCGACGCCGAATGTTTCGGTGGTGGATTTCAAGTTCATCGCCAAGCGCGCGACCTCGAAAGACGAGATCAACGGCGCGATCAAGCGCGCCGCCGAGCAGCAGCTCAAAGGCATCCTCGGCTACACCGACCAGCCCAATGTCTCGTCGGATTTCAACCACGACCCGCATTCGTCCATCTTCCACATGGACCAGACCAAGGTGATGGACGGCACGTTTGTGCGGGTGATGGCCTGGTACGACAACGAATGGGGCTTCTCCAACCGCATGGCGGACGTTGCCGTGGCGATGGGGAAGTTGATTTGAAGTCTCGTGTCCCGGATGCGGTGCAGCGCGTCAGCGGTACACCGCTGATCCGGGACCCAGATAAAACGTGGGTCCCGGGTCTGCAGCGCGCCACTTCGTGCTGCGCTGCGCCCGGGACAAGAGCCTGACCATGCCTCAATTCCGCACCCTCGACGACGTGGATGTGAACGGCAAGCGCGTGCTGCTGCGCGTCGATCTCAATATTCCGATGGAGAACGGCAAGGTCACCGATGTCACACGCCTTGAGCGGGTGGCGCCGACAATCCGCGAGATTTCCGAAAAGGACGGCAAAGTAATCCTGCTCTCGCATTTCGGCCGGCCGAAGAAACGCGATGCCAGGGACTCGCTGAAGCCGGTCGCCGCCAAGCTGGCGGATGTCATCGGGCGGCCGGTCGTTTTCATTGACGATTGCATCGGCCCGCAGGCGGAGGCGGCGGTGAGCGCGATGAAGCCGGGCGACATTCTCTGCCTTGAGAACACGCGCTTCCATCCTGGGGAAGAGAAGAATGACCCGGTCTTCGTCGCGCGGCTGGCGAAGCTGGGTGACATCTATGTCAACGACGCTTTCTCGGTGGCGCACCGGGCGCATGCCTCGACGGAAGGGCTGGCGCACAAGCTTCCCGCCTATGCCGGCCGCGCCATGCAGGCGGAATTGGAAGCCTTGTCGAAGGCGCTGGAGAACCCCAAGCGGCCGGTCGTGGCCATTGTCGGCGGCGCGAAGATTTCCAGCAAGCTCGATCTGCTCGGCAACCTTCTCGCCAAGGTCGATACGCTGATTATCGGCGGCGCCATGGCGAATACGTTTTTACTTGCGCTCGGCAAACCCATTGGGAAATCCCTTGTCGAGCGCGACCTCGTCCCCACCGCAAAAGAAATCCTGGCCAAGGCGAAGAAGCAAAATCGCGAGATCGTGCTGCCGGTGGACGCCGTGGTGGCGCGGAAATTCGAGGCGCACGCGCCTTCGCGCACCGTGGACGTGGCCGATGTGGCGCCGGACGACATGATCCTCGACATCGGCCCGCGCAGCATCGAGCAGGCGGTCTCCGTGCTCGCGCGCAGCAAGACGCTGGTGTGGAACGGCCCGTTCGGCGCCTTCGAGTTGGAGCCCTTCGACACCGGCACCATCGAGGTGGCGGAAGCCGCCGCAGAGCTTACCGCCGCCGGGAAGCTCGTATCAGTTGCCGGCGGCGGGGACACGGTGGCGGCGCTGAATGCCTCGGGGGTGACGGACCGCTTCACGTATGTTTCCACCGCCGGCGGCGCCTTCCTGGAATGGATGGAAGGCAAGCCCTTGCCGGGGGTGGAGGCATTGAGGGTAAAATGACGCCGAACACCCGTTCGGCGTCATTCCGGGCGCAGCGCAGTATGCAATGATGCGCTGCTGACCCGGGATCACCCGGAACAATTTTGAAGTCCCGGAGGAGGCAAGTCCGATGAATCTCGCAGAACTGAACAAGATCGCCCAGGCCATGGTGGCGCCGGGCAAGGGCATTCTGGCCGCGGATGAATCCTCCGGCACTATCAAGAAGCGCTTTGACGCCATTGGCACCGAATGCACGGAAGACAACCGCCGTGATTATCGCGAGCTGATGTTCCGCTCGACTGAGGCGATGTCGAAACATATCTCCGGCGTTATCCTCTACGACGAAACCATCCGGCAGAAGGCGAAGGACGGCATGCCGCTGGTCAAGGTGATCGAGCAGACCGGCTCGCTGCCGGGGATCAAGGTGGACAAGGGCATTAAGCCCCTGCCCTTCTGCCCCGGCGAGGTCATCACCGAAGGCCTCGACGGCCTCGGCGAGCGGCTGGCGGAATACCGCAAGCTCGGCGCCAAATTCGCCAAATGGCGCGCGGTGATCGACATCGGCCAAGGCATCCCNACCCGCAATTGCATCAAGGCCAACGCCCATGCGCTCGCGCGCTATGCCGCGCTCTGCCAGCAGGAAGGCCTCGTGCCCATCGTCGAGCCGGAAGTGCTGATGGACGGCGGCCACGACATTGACCGTTGTTTCGAGGTGACCGAACAGGTGTTGAAGACGACCTTCAACGAGCTGTTCGACGCTCATGTGCAACTCGAAGGCATGGTGCTCAAGCCCAACATGGTCGTGCCGGGCAAGAAGAGCGGCAAGCGCGCCTCGGTCGAGGAAGTCGCCGAGAAAACCATCACGGTGCTGAAGATCTGCGTTCCCGCCGCCGTGCCCGGCATCGCCTTCCTCTCCGGCGGCCAGTCTGATGAGGAGGCCACCGCGCATCTCGACGCCATGAACAAGATCGGCGGGCTGCCGTGGAAACTCACTTTCTCCTATGGCCGCGCGCTGCAGGCGCCGGTGCAGAAGACCTGGGCCGGCAAGAGCGCCAACGTCGCCGCGGCGCAGCGCGCCTTCGCTCACCGCGCCGAGATGAACGGCCTCGCCGCGCTGGGAAAATGGAAAAAGGATCTGGAGAAGAAAGCGGCGTAGGGCTACGGCAGCGTCCGCCAGTAGACGCGCGAGGCGCCGCCAAGCAGCGGTTCGAAGGGCGCAGTCGTCAGCCAGCGTTCAAAACGCGGCGAGGGAAAGCGCCGCCGGTAGGCCTCCATCCAAGCAAGATTTCTGCCGCCGGCTTTGAACGATTTGAGGTCTTGGCGGACGCCCGCATGGCGCTCAACGAGCGCCGGATCATCCAGCGCGTCGAGCAGAAAGCGCACGGCATCATGGATCGTCCGGCCTGAGCGGCTCTGCCGCGCATACAAATCGTAACCCTGGCGTTGCGCCAGTTCGGCAATGCCGACCATCGGGAGAAGCGTAAAACTCTGGTAATGCAGCGCCGATTCGTGGCGCGCCATTTCCAGCGGCAGCGATCCGTCCGCCGTGATCTGCTCCAGGGTGTCGAGGTAGCGCCCAACACCGTAGCGGAAAAGACTGTCGTCCTTTGCGACGACACCGATAGCGGCGGCCATCAGCCCGCGCCAAGCGGCGTGGTTGTTGCAACAGGAGGTCGGGCCGGTCGGCTCGGAAATCTGCTTATGCGCAACCCGGCCGAGCCAGCCGACAACCCGCCGCAATTGTTCCAGCGGCAAACCTGGTTCCGAGCGGACGACAGAGAGGGCCAACCCCGCCGCTGCGCCGGACCATTCCGCAACGAACCAAGCTTGCTGCGACTCTTTCGCTGAATAATCGAGCAACGCCCCGGCGCCCGCCCAATCGTCCAGGATGTTGAGCACGCATATTGCGTCTTCGGGCTCGCCAAACGCGGCATAGCGCGATGCCGCACGGCTGACCGCGTCCCACATTTTGACATAGAGCTTTTCGGCCGCGGTATATGCCGGATCGACAGCGCCATGGCTCCCACTGAGATAGCGGCCCGGCAACTTCATGCGGCCGCGCGGCGGAACCGGACGGTTCGCGGATTCGCAACCCGCGGCCGGCGGAAGCAGCGCGCGCAGCGCCGCCACTCCCGCCGCGCCAAGCTCCGCGCGTCGCGCCTGAAGATCAATGAACGAGGCGTTCGGGTCGCGTATTGAGAAAATCGCAACCTCGTCCAGTGCGCCGCCGGCAAGGCTATCCGCTGCACCGCCGCAGACATAAAGCGCGCCCAAGGCCGCCAAGCCGATGGATTTTGCTATAATTCTCACGACCCGTTTCCCTTGATGCACAGCAAGTCGCGTATTACCCCCGAGCATAGCCAAATTGCCGCCCGATTGCGGTATCATGCGGGCGTCATGGCTTCTCGCCCACAGACCGAACCGGCGCGCGTCACTCCCCGCCTCTATCTCGTCACGCCGCCGGTCGGGGACGCGGCAGCTTTTACGCGCGCGCTTGAACTCGTGCTGGCGGCAGCCGACATTGCGGCCGTGCTGCTGCGGCTGGCGCCGGGCGGCGAGTCCGAACTGGTCGGCCGGATCAAGAAACTGGCCCCTGCCGTTCAGCGCACCGGCACCGCTTTGGTGCTCGACGGGCATGTGGACCTCGTGGGCCGTTCCGGCGCCGACGGCGCGCATCTGACCGGCATCCACGCCTTCCAGGGCGCGGTCGAGCGGTTGAAGCCGGATCGCATCGCCGGAGCCGGCGGCATGACTACCCGCCACGACGCCATGCTGGCGGCGGAAGCCGACGCCGACTATGTCTTGTTCGGCGAGCCGGACCTCAATGGCGAGCGTCCGAGCTTGGAAGCGATCGAAGAACGAGTGGCGTGGTGGGCGGAAGTTTTTCAGCCGCCCTGCGTTGCCTTCGCCGCGCGCCTGGAGGACATCGGCGCGCTGGCGCAGGCGGGCGCGGATTTCGTCGCCGTCGGCGACTGCATCTGGAGCGACCCGCGCGGGCCCGCCGCCGCGATCGCGGATGCAGCGGGACGGCTCGCGCCGGCGGAAATGGTCAGATGAGCGCCGAGCGAAAAATCCGTCTCTTGCTTGCGGCGCTCCTGGCCGCGGCACTGGCCATGCCGGCGCAAGCGCAGACATCAAAGCCGGCCAAGCCCGCACCGAGACCTCCGGCCGCTCCTGCGCAGCCCGGACCCGAGTCTGATCTCGCCTATGCTGCTTATCAGCGCGGGCAATATCTCACCGCTTTCGCCGAGGCGAAGCGCCGGGTCGAAAGCAATGGCGATCCCAAGTCGATGACGCTGCTTGCCGAGCTCTATGCCCAGGGTCTCGGCGTGCCGCTGGATGAGAAGAAGGCCGCCGAATGGTACAAGCTCGCCGCCGACCGCGGCGATCGCGAAGCCATGTTTCAGCTCGCGCTTTTCCGCATCGCCGGACGCGGCGGGCCGCGCAACCGCGACGAGGCGGTCAAGCTTTTCACGGCCGCGGCCAAGCTCGGACATCCGGCGTCGGCCTATGATCTCGGCCTGCTCTATCTCGAAGGCCAGCAATTTCCCCAGGATTTCGGCCGCGCGGCCGAATTATTCCGCGCCGCGGCCGAGGCCGGCAATCCGGAAGCACAATACGCGCTCGGCACGATCTACAAGGAAGGCCGCGGCGTGGAAAAAGATCTGCGCGAGGCGGCGCGCTGGCTGGGCGCAGCCGCGAACGCCGGCAATATGGATGCGGAAGTCGAATACGCCATCGCGTTGTTCAACGGCACCGGCGTCGCCAAGGACGAGACGGCGGCGACCGAACTGTTCCTGAAGTCGGCGCGCAGGGGCAGCCCGATCTCGCAGAACCGGCTGGCGCATATTCTGGCCCGCGGCATGGGCCGCCCGGCCGATCCCGTGGAGGCGGCCAAATGGCATCTCATCGCCAAGGCGGGCGGCAATGGCGATCCCTGGCTCGACGATTTCGTATCCAAGCTGAAGCCGGAACAGCGCACCGCGGCGCAGAAGGCGGCCAAGCCCTGGCTTGACGCCCTCGCCGCCTCGCGCCCTTGACGCGGCCTGTCGTAACCAATTTAACTGGCCATAACGATCTGTCAAAACATTGTCATGACAAAATTAACTCGACGGGACACAATTGCCGGAATGGTGGCGTCTGCGACAGCCGCTGCCATCCCGTCAACCACCAGGGCCGAACCGACCCAGGCAAGCACAGCGAGACGACCTTGCAATGTCGTAGTTCTCATCGCTGATGACATGCGGAATGATTTCTTGGGCGTCGCAGGCTCGCGAATTTCACATACCCCCAACCTCGACCGCCTTGCCGAGAAGTCGCTTTATTGCGCGAATGGTTTCGTGACGACTGCGGTATGTGCGACAAGTCGTGCCAGTATAATGCTTGGTCAATATGCCTCGCGTCACAAGAATTGGGATTTTAAAACATCGCTCACAGAAGACCAATGGAAGACCAGCTACCACGGCCAATTGCAAAGTTTGGAATATCGGACTGGCTATGTCGGGAAGTGGGGGCTCGGGGGTCCACTACCACACGACAGGTTCGAGTTTTTTGATGGCTTCATGCATCAAGGTTCGTATTATGAGACTAGGCGCGGTAGTCAGCACTTAACGGTTCACCAGGCTGACCTTGCGATCCAATTCATTGAAAAGCAGAGCAAGGCTCAACCGTTCTGCTTGACCGTCGGATTCTGGGCGCCGCATGCCCAACCGGGCCTTGACCCGGTCCCGGCCGAACCAAAGTGGCGCGATTTCTTCGCCAGAATTCGAATGCCGCGCCCACCGACCTACGCGCGGACATATCTCGATCGACTCCCTCCCTCACTGAGAGAATCTTACTCGGCCAAGCTGTTTGAGGAGCAGGTATCGTCAGACGAGTTGTTCGAAGCGTTTGCGCGCGGCTATTACGGCTTGATCGCCGGAATGGACGAGGCGGTCGGCAGGATATTGAAAGCGCTGGAGGCCAAGGACATCCATAACGACACCTTGGTGATCTTCCTTTCGGATAACGGCTACTTTTTAGGGGAACACGGTTTTCCAGGCAAATGGTTGATCTTCGAGGAATCGATCAGGATTCCGCTCCTCGTGCGGTTTCCCGCGGGTCAAAAAGGCCGACACGGCATATCGTTGGATTTTGCGCTGAATATCGACGTCGCTCCAACCATTCTTGCTGCGGCCGGGCGGCCCACCGACGGGATGGATGGGACTAACTTGGGCATGTCGAATTCAGAAAGGGCCCGGTTTTACTACGAATATAAGGCCGCTCCGTTCCGATGCGTTGGCATTAGAACTCGGTCGCGAAAGTTTGCGATCATGCCCGAACACAATCTTGAACTTGCGTTCGACCTTGATCGCGATCCCTTCGAAGAAAACAATCTTGCGACCGGTCCGCGGGCGCCCAACTGGATACAATCGATGCGCGCAGACCTAATCGCGCGATATGGAACAAATCCGCTCGCTGGCCCTTGATTCGTTCGTTATTGATCGCAGAACTCCTGTCGCTGCCATCCGACCGATGCGAGCAGGCCCTGAAACCGCCAATGCAAGTTCATTACATCGTGTTCCAATTCGATGTATAGGATACACGTAGTCACCGACTATCATGCTCCACTCCGCCCTCATGAACGTCATGATTGCCGCCGCCCGCAAGGCGGCGCGCTCGCTTAAGCGCGACTTCGGCGAGGTGGAGCATCTCCAGGTCTCGCTCAAGGGACCCGGCAATTTCGTCACCGCCGCGGACCGCAAGGCCGAGGAAATCCTGCGCGAGGAACTGGCCAAAGCGCGGCCGGGCTACGGCTTCCTCGGCGAGGAAGGCGGCCGCACCGAAGGCAGCGACAGCACGCATCTGTGGATCGTCGATCCGCTCGACGGCACCACGAATTTCCTGCACGGCATCCCGCAATTCGCCATCTCCATTGCGCTGGAGCGCGAAGGGGTCATCATCGCAGGGCTGATCTACAACCCGGCGAATGACGAATTATTTCTCGCCGAGCGCGGCAAGGGCACATTCCTCAACGACACGCGGCTGCGGGTGGCCGGACGCCGCCGGCTTGCCGATAGCGTCATCACCTGCGGGCTGCCGCATATCGGCCGCGGCGATCTTGAACTCAGCCGCAGGGAACTTACGGCGGTGCAGGAACATGTGGCGGGATTGCGCCGCTTCGGATCAGCCGCGCTTGATCTCGCCTGGGTCGCCGCCGGACGCTTCGACGGCTATTGGGAGCACAACCTTTCGCCCTGGGACATGGCCGCGGGGATCCTGCTGGTG
>JGI1357J11328_10002814_pt1 | contig 12346 bp, 12 predicted proteins | sample Subgrocontami54m_FD_11328 | JGI IMG/M metagenome (IMG submission 11328)
CGGCGCCTCGACCGAGGCCGAGGGCGATCCGATGCACGCACCGATTGGCAATGCCTGACGATGAAAATTTTTTTGCCACAGAGTACACAGAGGTCTCGGAGATGGCGTCATTCCTGAGTTCCCTAGAGGTGTTCGCTGTGATCTCTGACGCTAAATGTTTAGGGGGTTGATATGCCGAGAATAGCCGAAATCGAGGGCACGCCCAATCCGAACGCGATGAAGTTCGTCCTCCGGGACCCGCTCACCTGGGGCGTGTCGCGCTCGTACGACAACGCCGGGGCGGCGCAGGACGATCCGCTCGCCTCCGCGCTGTTCGACATCGAGCATGTGACCAACGTGTTTTACGTCGATCACTGGATCACCGTCACGCAGGACGGCAGCGCCGACTGGCATGAGTTGACGCGCACAGTCGCCGAGCCGATCCGCGCCGCGCCGGCGGCGGATGCGCAATCGGCCGCCACGGTTGCCGCGGCGACCACTGCAATCGCCGGCCTGAGTCCCGAGAACCAGCAGCGCCTCGATAAAATCAACGTACTGCTCGACGAGCAGATACGCCCGTATCTGCAAGGCGACGGCGGCGACCTTCACGTGCTCGGCCTCGACGGCAACACGCTCAGCGTGCACTACCAGGGCGCGTGCGGCACCTGTCCGAGCTCGATCGCGGGCACGCTCGCCGGCATCGAGAATCTGGTGAAGTCGATCGAGCCTGACATCGAAGTCGTCGCGATCTAAGGGATAGCCACGCGACACTCCATAGCTCCGTGGTCAGCGGTAATCGCACCTGAAAGTCCGCGCGAGCGGCATGCCGGACGAGCAGTGGTGGGCAACGTTCTTCGAACCGCGCCGCATCTTGCTGAATCTCGATTTCTCCGAATGCAAGGCGACGTCGTGGATTTCGGCTGCGGCTACGGCACGTTTCCGTGGCTGCGGCGATGATGACCGCCAGCACCGTTTATGCCATCGACGTCGAGCCGGAGATGAAATGGCGTTTTGCATGCCTTAAATGGCTGGATTAGCCAAGGATCACCATGACTTACGTGGTTACCGAAACCTGCATCAAATGCAAGTACACCGACTGCGTAGACGTCTGCCCGGTGGACTGCTTTCGCGAAGGCCCGAATTTCCTCGTCATCGATCCTGACGAGTGCATCGACTGCACGCTATGCGTCGCCGAATGCCCGGTCGAGGCGATTTACGCCGAAGACGACGTGCCGGATAACCAGCAGGAATATACCGCGTTGAACGCCGAGCTCGCCAAGGTCTGGAAGCCGATCATCGAGAAGAAGGACGGCCCTCCGGACGCTGATGAGTGGGCTAAAGTGAAAGAGAAGAAACATCTCCTGGAAATCAGTTGTAGCTTAACAGGCAAGAGGTGATCGATGGGCGCAATAGAGCACATCACAGAAAAAGGTTTTTCCGTCACGACCGCTGACGCGCTAATCAATTGGACTCGAACCGGCTCGATGTGGCCGATGACCTTCGGCTTGGCGTGCTGCGCGATCGAAATGATGCACGCGGGCGCGGCGCGCTACGACCTCGACCGCTTCGGCATCGTGTTCCGCCCGAGCCCGCGCCAGTCGGACGTGATGATTGTCGCCGGTACGCTGTGCAACAAGATGGCGCCGGCGCTGCGCAAGGTTTACGACCAGATGGCGGAACCGCGCTGGGTGATTTCGATGGGCTCGTGCGCCAACGGCGGCGGCTACTACCACTACTCGTACTCGGTGGTGCGCGGCTGCGACCGCATCGTGCCGGTCGATATCTACGTGCCGGGGTGTCCGCCGACTGCCGAAGCGCTGCTCTACGGCATTATCCAGCTGCAGAACAAGATCAAGCGCACGAATACGATCGCCCGCCGATGACGTCCCGCGCTGAAACACTCACCGCCGCCCTGTGATCCGCGCTCGGCGACAAGCAGTCATGCTAGAAATCGAAATCGACGGCAAGAAACTCGAAGTGGCTGATGGCAGCACGGTGATGGACGCTGCCCACCAGGCCGGTATTTACATTCCGAATTTCTGCTATCACAAGAAACTGTCGATCGCTGCCAACTGCCGCATGTGCCTGGTACAGGTCGAGAAGGCGCCGAAGCCACTGCCGGCGTGCGCGACCCCCGTCACCAACGGCATGAAGGTGTTCACGCATTCCGAGGAGGCGGTGACCGCGCAAAAAGGCGTGATGGAGTTCCTGCTGATCAACCATCCGCTCGACTGCCCGATCTGCGACGAGGGCGGCGAGTGCCAGTTGCAGGACCTCGCAGTCGGCTATGGTTCGAGCGGCTCGCGCTATACCGAAATGAAGCGCGTCGTCAACAACAAGGACCTGGGACCGCTGATCTCGACTGAAATGACGCGCTGCATCCATTGCACGCGCTGCGTGCGCTTCGGCCAGGAAATTGCCGGCATCATGGAGCTCGGCATGATCGGCCGCGGCGAGCACGCCGAAATCATCGCGTTCGTCGGCAAGACCGTCGATTCCGAGCTGTCGGGCAACATGATCGACCTGTGCCCGGTCGGCGCGCTGACCTCGAAGCCGTTCCGCTACAGTGCGCGCACCTGGGAGCTGACGCGCCGCCCGTCGGTAAGCCCGCATTGCGGCCTGGGCTCGAACCTGACGCTACAGGTGAAGCAGAACCGCGTGATGCGCGTGCTGCCGCGCGAGCACGAGGAAATCAACGAATGCTGGTTGTCCGACAAGGACCGTTTCTCGTACGAAGGACTGAATTCCGCCGAGCGCATGGTAAGGCCGATGATCAAGCAGAACGGCGCCTGGGCCGAAGTCGACTGGCAGGTCGCGCTCGGGTTTGTCGCGAACGGCCTCAAAAAAGTCCGCGACCAGCACGGCGCCGGGCAGATTGCAGCGCTGGCGACGCCGCACCAGACGCTGGAAGAGCTCTACCTGCTTGCCAAGCTCACGCGCGGCATCGGCAGCAGCAATGTAGATTTCCGCACGCGCCAGTCCGATTTCAACGCCGACGCATTGCACGCCGGCGTGCCGTGGCTGGGTATGAAGATCGCCGACATTCCGCAGCTTGACCGCGTGCTGATCATCGGCAGCACGTTGCGCAAAGACCATCCATTGCTCGCGAACCGCTTGCGTCAGGCGGCGAAGAAGCAACTGCAGCTCAACCTGATCAACCCGCACGATGACGACCTGCTGATGCGCGTTGCCAACAAGGTGATCGTCGCGCCGTCGCAGCTTGCCCATGCGCTCGCGCAGGTCCTGAAAGCGGTCGCGCAAGCCAGGAGTGCTGCGGTTCCGGCCGAGGCGCAGCCGGCGCTGGCGGGCGTTGAGGTGAGCGAGGCGGCAAAACACCTTGCTGACAGTCTCGTTTCAGGCAAGAACGTCGGCATCTTCCTTGGCAATCTCGCGCAGCATCATCCGGCGGCGGCGCAGTTGCATGCGCTCGCGCAAACGCTTTCCGATTTGCTAGACGCCCAATTCGGTTTCCTGGGTGAGGCCGCCAACAGCGTCGGCGGTTACCTGGCGGGCGCGCTGCCCCATGCAATCAACCAAAATGCGGGCCTCAACGCATTGCAGATGATGGCGCAGCCGCGCAAAGCCTATGTCCTGCTTGGCATAGAGCCCGAACTCGATTGCCATGACCTGATGCAGGCGATGGCGGCGATGAAGCAGGCCGAATTCGTGGTCGCGCTGTCGCCCTATCAGCACCAAGCGCTCGACTACGCGCACGCGCTGCTGCCGGTCGGGCCGTTTACCGAGACCTCGGGCACGTTTGTCAGCACCGAAGGCAGGGTGCAGAGTTTTGCCGGGGTGGTGCTGCCACTGGCGGAAACACGCCCGGCGTGGAAGGTGTTGCGCGTGCTCGGCAATCTGCTTGGCGTTGCCGGCTTCGATTACGACAGCAGCGAGGCGATACGCAAGGAAGCGCTCGGCAATGGCGATATCGCTGCCCGGCTCAACAACCGTTTGAACAACGCCGCGGTCGGTAAGCTTGAAGCCGGTGCGGCCGGCATCGAGCGCATAGCCGAAGTACCGATTTACCAGGCCGATGCGATCGTGCGTCGTGCCGCGTCATTGCAGAAGACCCATGATGCGGCCGAACCGGTGGCGGCGATGAACGGCGCGCTGTTCGGCAAGCTCGGTTTGCGTGACGGCGACAGGGTAAAGATCAAGCAAGGCGTCGGCGAAGTGGTGCTGGCGGTCATGCGCGACGACCACTTGCCCGCAAATTGCATCCGCGTGCCGGCCGCGCATCCGGCAACGGCTGGCCTCGGCGGCATGTCCGGCATGCTATCCGCCGAGCGCATCGCGGCAGCCGAGAAGGTGGCGGTCTAAGCATGGAGTATCTGACCGACTGGTTCGGGCCGACGTGGAGGCCGCTGGGGGTGTGGTGGAGGGCCTCATGATTCAGCGCATACAGAAATTCTTCCGCACCTTCCTGCTGTTCGAGCTGGTCAAGGGCATGATGCTGACCGGCCGGCACCTTTTTGCGCGCAAGATCACGGTGCAGTACCCGGAGGAGAAGACGCCGATGAGCCCGCGCTTCCGTGGGCTGCACGCGCTGCGGCGCTATCCCAACGGCGAAGAGCGCTGCATCGCCTGCAAGCTGTGCGAGGCGGTGTGCCCGGCGCTCGCCATCACCATCGAGTCCGAGCCGCGCGACGACGGCACGCGCCGCACCACGCGCTACGACATCGACCTCACCAAGTGCATCTTCTGCGGTTTATGCGAGGAATCGTGCCCGGTCGACGCGATCGTCGAGACGCGCATTTTCGAATACCACGGCGAGCAGCGCGGCGACCTGATATACACCAAGCCGATGCTGCTTGCGGTCGGCGACATGTGCGAAGAGCAGATCGCCAAAGACAGGGCGGATGATGCGGCATACAGGTAATGAAACGCGAAAGGTGAAAAATGAATCAAGCGCCTGACCGATTTACGGCTGCCAGCTTGAATACCCTCGAGCGCATCGAGCAAAAGCTTGCGGTGCTGTCGCCCGACAGCGTCGATCTGATCGACGACAGCGCAAAGCACGCCGGGCACGAGGGCGCAAAAACCGGCGGCAGGCATTTTCAGTTGATCATCGTCTCGCCGCTTTTTAGTGGGAAGTCGGCGCAGGCGCGCCACCGCTTGATACACGCCGCGCTCGGCGACATGCTGGAACGTGAAATTCATGCTATCGCGATCAAGGCGTACGCCCCCGATGAATTTTAATCCTATATCGCCACGGCCCGGCGGGTCGCTGTGACGCATCGGGGGGCGCCTCCATCAGCGCTGAGTTCGTGCAGTGCGCGCTAGCCGCACAGTCTGTGTGACTAGCTCTGACATCAAACTGAATCCGCAAGACCTGGAATCTGTGAACCATCGGACGACAGAAGACTCTGCATGTGCTGCGGAATCGCGCGATCCCCTGGAAGTGGTCATGCGGTACCACCAGGAGACGAAACATCATTTTTCCCGCTATGCGCGCGCGCTCGGCTACATGGACTGGGCGAATCAGCCGGATCCGTTTCGACGATACGAGGGCTCTCCGCTCATTTCCTTACCGCTCCTGAAACCTGACGACACGCCGCTCTCGCCACTCTACGAAGACTTGTATCGCCCTGGAGCAATTGCGAGCGCTCCGGTTACCGTCCGCACCCTTTCGCGTTTTTTTGAATATGCGCTGGCCATTTCGGCTTGGAAGCAGGCCGGTGAGGTCCGCTGGGCGCTTCGAACCAACCCCTCGAGTGGCAACCTGCATCCGACCGAAGGTTATTTGCTGATTGACACAGTCCCAGGCCTTTCGCCACTCCCGGGTCTTTATCACTATGTACCCAAGGAACATGGGCTGGAGCTGCGAGCAGAGTTGCCGAAGGAAAGCTTTACTTTGCTTATGCAAGAATTCCCGCGGAACGCCTTTCTGGTTGGCTTTACCTCTGTGAACTGGCGGGAGACCTGGAAGTACGGAGAGCGAGCCTTTCGCTACTGTCAACATGACGTGGGACACGCGATCGGCAGCGCTCGCATTGCGGCCCAGACCTTGGGCTGGCGCATGCTGCTGTTGGACGGTCTGGCGGATGACACGGTTGCCGCCTTGTTGGGGGTAGATCGACCCGAAGATTTCGAGGGGGCAGAACGGGAGCACCCTGATTGCGTCGCCGTCGTCTGGCCCGCCGATCAAGCTTCCGATGTTGCCACCGGGAAGACCATCTCCTTGCCCCTTTCCCTTGGCCCCGATGCTGTTCGCGAGTTGACGCGACACATTTGGCACGGCAAAGCCAACCGGCTGAGTCGAGACGATCCCGTGCAATGGGAGTTCCTCGACCAAGTGGAAATCGCAGCGTGGAAGTCGAGCACTGAACAGAGGGTCGTCGAACTAAATCACAGCAGACCTGCGGTGGAGACATCTGCCCATGCGCCAAGCATCTACCGGGGCCAGCCAAGGGCTGGACAGGTGATCCGTCAACGGCGCAGCGCGCTTGCGTTCAATGGTAAAACCTCTATTTCTGTCGGCAGCTTCTTCACGATGCTGGCTCGCGTCATGCCACGGGTTGATCGTGACCTGTGCCGGCGTCCGATGCCCTGGGACGCCCTGCCCTGGGAACCGGCCATTCATCTAGTCCTGTTCGTCCATCGGGTGGTTGGTCTTGCTCCCGGTCTCTACATGCTGGCTCGTAATCCTGCGAAAGTGGATTCGCTCAGACAGGCGATGCACCCACAATTTGCCTGGACCTCCCCGCCTGGCTGTCCAGAGGACTTGCCTCTGTTTCTCCTCGAAGAGGGCGATGCGCGGAGTGTGGCTGCCCAGGTCAGCTGCGGTCAGGATATCGCCGGGGATAGCGCGTTTTCATTGGGGATGATCGCGGAATTCGAATCAAGCCTGCGGCGATACGGGCCCTGGTTTTACCGTAGACTTTTCTGGGAGACCGGGGTGATCGGCCAGGTGCTTTATTTAGAAGCGGAGGCGGCTGGCGTCCGTGCGACGGGAATCGGTTGTTTTTTTGATGACCCCGTCCATCAGGTGATTGGATTCAACGACGCGATGTTTCAGTCGCTCTATCACTTCACGACCGGAGGCCACGTGGAGGACCCTCGCCTGACTACCTTGCCGTCTTATGGCCTTGATCGTTGAGAGCCTGGCAGCCGATGTTTACGTCGACACACGTTGGGCCCAATGACCGCACGAGTGCTCGGATCGTCGCCTTTAGTGTGCAGCAGCCTTCGCCAGTCACACCGTTTCCGCCACTTGCAAGTTTTCCAGCCGGCACTCCGCGAGCAGGCTGAAGAAGGCGGCGCTTACCGTCGCCGGGTTAATGCGCAAACTGTGCTTTCGCACCCGTCTGGTCTTCGACTACTTGCGAATGACGAAAAACTCACTAACCGCCTCACCCAGACCTTGAGAACAAATTTACCCTGCGCGCCTGCTTGACCCGGACAGTATCGTCGCGAAAACCGATGTATACGCAGTCTGCTCCGTTATCGATAGCGGCTTTGAGGGCGGGCAGGCTGCCCGCCGGACACACCAGATCCATGACCCCGATACCCCAATGGCGGTACGNGCGCAGCACCTTGCGGCATGCGCTCATCAAACCACAATCATGCCTATGCGGGCGGCGAACTCATTGACATGTATCAAAGAAAACGGGGGCCGTTTTGGCGGAGAGCGGCGCCATTGATTGGAGAAACGAATTTCAAATAACTCATTTTGAGAGCGAGATGAAATACTCGTGGAACCTTGTATCGCCGGTCAGTTCGGGATGGAACGATGTAGCCAGCAATTTTCCCTGTTGGGCAGCCACGATGCGCCCGTCCGGCAGCGTCGAAAGAATCTTCACGTTCCCGCTGACTGACTCAATGATGGGCGCGCGGATGAAGATCGCGTGATAGGGTTTGTCTGTGTTAGCGACCTGTTTAAGCGGGGCCATATCGAGATCGGCTTCGAACGAATTCAACTGGCTGCCAAAGGCATTGCGCCGGATGATAATATCCATGATGTCCAGCAGGGGTTGCTTGCGGTGGGCGTTCTTCGAGAGGAGGATCGCGCCCGCGCAGGTTCCCCAAATCGCGCGGGATTTGCCAAACTCCCTCAGTGGCTCCATCAGGCCAAAGTCCACCGCCAGTTTACCGATGGTGGTCGATTCGCCGCCGGGTATGATCAATCCGTCCAATTCGTCCAGATGCGCGGGAAGACGCACTTGCGCAGTCGCAACGCCCAGCCGTTCGAGCATGACAGTGTGTTCGGCAATGTCACCTTGAAGAGCAAGGACACCGATCTTCATAATCGTTCAGGGAATCAGCGCTCTATATCCTGCCGCTGCTGATGATTTACCAGCCACGCCCGGAGATTTTTTCGCCCTCGGGCATTTGTGAGATGTTGAGGCCAGCCATCGGCTCTCCAAGATTCTTGCTGATTTCGGCCAGTATGCCCGCGTCCTTGAAGTGAGTAGTCGCCTTGACGATGGCAGCGGCACGTTTTGCCGGGTCGCCGCTTTTGAAAATGCCCGAGCCAACGAACACGCCATCGACGCCAAGCTGCATCATCAGCGCCGCATCCGCGGGGGTGGCAAGGCCGCCCGCCGCAAAGTTCACCACCGGCAGGCGACCCAGTTCCTTGGTCTCTTTGACCAGTTCGTATGGCGCGCCGATATTCTTGGCAAACGCCATTAATTCTTCATCCGGCATGTTCTGCAGCAGGCGAATCTCGCCCAGCACAGTGCGTGCATGACGCACGGCTTCCACAACGTCACCGGTGCCCGCCTCGCCTTTGGTGCGTATCATAGCGGCACCTTCACCTATGCGACGCAGTGCTTCGCCCAGATTGCGACAGCCGCACACAAAAGGTACGGTGAAGCGATGTTTAAGAATGTGATGTTCTTCGTCCGCCGGCGTCAATACTTCGGATTCGTCAATATAGTCAACCTTGAGCGCCTCCAGGATCTGGGCTTCCACAAAGTGACCGATACGACACTTTGCCATGACCGGAATACTGACTGATTCTTTGATGCTGATAATCAGCTCCGGGGCACTCATACGCGCCACGCCGCCTTGCGCGCGAATATCGGCCGGGACGCGTTCCAGCGCCATCACCGCACAGGCGCCCGCATCTTCGGCAATTCTGGCCTGTTCAGCGGTCACGACGTCCATGATCACGCCACCCTTGAGCATCTGCGCCAGCCCTTTTTTGACGGTAAAAGTCCCGGTAATGGTCGTTTTTTCCATCTCGTACTCCTGTGTAAAAGTGCAGGTGCAGAATGCCATGCCGCTGGTGGTTTGACGGGCCGTGTCGAAAAAGGTTTTATCCGGTGCGGAGAAATTCGCGTGCCATGGCGTCTCAAGCGGCCGGCGTGCCGCCTGCGGCCGCTAACATGAGCGCGCTGTACATCGGGTGGCAAATGAAGCGTTATGCGTCTCAATGTACCGCTTGAACGCAAGGTAGCTCTCAATGAATCCGCGTCTATATTCTGGCAGGCTCGCATGGCTTGGCTTCGTGAATCGGCGTTTCCGACTTGTCAATACCGCCCTCCGGTACTGGCTACGACTTTGCATTGCAAATGCAATCGCCCCGGCATTACCGTCACGGTTTTCCACAAACCCAAGTCGTTGTTTCTCTGCTTCCATCTCAATCTCCACACGCCTAATCGGGCGCTCAAGCGCGACGCCGTGAAGCATCGCGATTTCTTCATACGCCAGTGGCGGCGCGCCTTAGCTTTGCGATAGGGCCGCTCGTTTACCAGTAATTCTCAACGGAAATTTGCCCCGGCTCTTTGCGCTTGTTGAGTTTAAGGCCGCGGCCCTCCAACACGGCGCGCGTATCTTTCACCATGTCGGGATTGCCGCAAATCATCACTTGCGAATGTTCGGAAGAGATTGCGATGCCGGCGCGCGCTTCCAGCCGCCCGTCCTGGATCGCTGCGGGCACGCGCCCTTTGAGCGCCAATTCCGTGTCCTCGCGGCTGACGAAAGGAATAAATTGAAATTGATCGGAATGGCGCTGCTTAAAGCGCGCTATCGTCTCTTGATAGATCAGTTCATGGCCATGGCGCACGGCGTGCACAAGCACGATTTTCTGGAAACGCCGCCACGGTTCGTCGGTTTTGAGGATCGAAAGGAACGGGCCCAGCGCGGTCCCCGTTGAAAGTAACCATAGGTGCTCGTTTTGCGGCACGTCGGCGAGCGTGAAAAAGCCGGCTCCCTTGGGCGCGAGCAGCACCTTGTCGCCTGCATTGAGATCATGCAGGCGCGGAGAAAGCGGGCCTTCCGGCACGATGATGGAATAGAATTCGTAGGGCCGCTCGTCCGGCGCATTCACGAAGGAATAAGATCGCGCCACTATGTCACCATTGATTTCGAGCGCAAGCCGCCCGAATTGCCCGGCGCGGAACGGTTCGAGATTCGCATCGATTTGCAGCGAATAAAGTTCTTTGGTCCAAAGCTTTTTGTTGACGACTTTGCCTTCTATCCATTTGCTCATGGTGTGGCGATGCCTTAGTGTTCGTCCGCTTGACTAAGCGATAGCGCTAGCGCGGAGCATAGGGGAGACCACGATTTCCGCCCCTCGCCCCGCCGAAGTTGAATCTGTCCATCGGTTCCCACGCCCTACTTCCGAACACAACACCGCACCGATAATCATGGTCCCCTATACTGTTCGCATCGCCGGGAAAGCAGTTCTGGGCGCGAGTTTCCATCTGATCGGCATGTTTACCCGTTATCTCGGCAGGTCTGAACTGCCCATCAGGAATTCGTCCACGGCGCGCGCGCACTGGCGGCCTTCGCGTATCGCCCAGACCACCAGCGACTGGCCGCGGCGCATGTCGCCCGCAGCAAACACCTTGGACACCGAGGTGGCATAGCAGTCGGTGCCATCCGTCGTTGCTCTGGCGTTGCCGCGCGCGTCCTTCGCGACGCCGAACGCGTCGAGAATGGTCTGCACCGGGCCGACGAAACCCATGGCGAGCAGCACNAGGTCGGCCTTTATTTCGTATTCGGAGCCCGGCACTTCCTGCATCTTGCCGTCTTTCCGCTCGACGCGCGCCGCGACCAGCTTTTCCACCTTGCCGTTGCTGCCTTCGAAGCGCTTGGTCGCCACCGCCCAGTCGCGCAGCGCGCCTTCCTCGTGAGAGGCGGAGGTGCGTTTGATCATCGGCCAGTAGGGCCAGACCGGGTTACGGTTAAGCTCAGGCGGTTCAGGAAGAAGCTCGAACTGGGTGATCGACTTGGCGCCGTGGCGGTTTGACGTGCCGATGCAGTCGGAGCCGGTGTCGCCACCGCCGATGATGACCACGTGCTTGCCGGTTGCCCAGATCTCCGGCACGTCCTTGTCGCCTGCGACACGCCGGTTTTGCAGCAGCAGGAAATCCATCGCAAAGTGGATGCCGTCGAGCTCGCGTCCCGGCACTGGCAGGTCGCGCGGCTGCTCGGCGCCGCCGGCGAGCACCACTGCGTCATACTTGTCAACCAATGCGTTGGGGTCGAGAACGGTGGCAGTAGCATTGCCGGCGCCCACCGGCGCCTGCCCGACAGCGTGGTTGACCCTGAACTCGACGCCTTCGGCGCGCATCTGCTCGAGCCGCCGGTCGATGATCCATTTTTCGAGTTTGAAGTCCGGGATACCGTAGCGCAGCAGCCCCCCGATGCGGTCGTTCCTCTCGAATACCACCACGCTGTGGCCGGCGCGCGCGAGCTGCTGTGCGCTGGCGAGTCCCGCCGGGCCGGAGCCGACCACCGCGACCTTCTTGCCGCTTCTGTGCGCTGGCGGCAGAGGCTGCACCCAACCCTCAGCCCAGGCTTTGTCGATGATCGCGCGCTCGATCGATTTAATACCAACCGGGTCATCGATGATGCGCAGCACGCATGCCTCCTCGCACGGGGCGGGGCAGATGCGGCCGGTGAACTCGGGGAAATTGTTGGTCGAGTGCAGGTTGTCGATCGCCGTTTTCCAGTCCTGCTTGTAAACGAGATCGTTGAAGTCCGGAATGATGTTATTGACGGGGCAGCCGCTTATGCAGAACGGGATGCCGCAGTCCATGCAGCGCGCGCCCTGGATACCCGCCTGCTCGTCGGTGAGGTGCAGGACGAACTCGCGATAGTGCTTCTTGCGCTGCTCGGGCGCTTCGTGCGCCTCCTCGATGCGTTCGTATTCGAGGAATCCGGTGACCTTGCCCATGATGCGACCGTTGACGCGGCCTTAGGCCGCCACCTTCTTGTGCGCGGCGGCGGTCTCGCCGAGCGCGCGGCGGTATTCCTTTGGGAAGATCTTCACGAAGCGCGGCCGGTATGCGGCCCAGTTCTCGAGGATTTCGCTGGCGCGCCGGCTGTTCGTGTACTTGGCGTGCGTTTCGATCAGGCGCTTGAGGATCGCCTCGTCGGCCTGCCCCAGATGCCACAGCTCACGCGCGAGCTT
>JGI1357J11328_10002838_pt1 | contig 12271 bp, 11 predicted proteins | sample Subgrocontami54m_FD_11328 | JGI IMG/M metagenome (IMG submission 11328)
CCGCCACAACATGCACACCTCCGGAAAACTCTCCAGCTCCGGCGAAAGCGTCAGCTACATTTCGCGGAAAACCGGCTGGATTGTCCGCGTCACACAAACTTCACTCGAAGAAATGGACGTCACCCTGCTTGCCTCCGACGGCGGCTCCAAGCTCCGCATCAACGGCCGCGTCGAAAGCTCCACGCGCATTTTGTTGCTGCCCTCAGAAAAACCTAAGTAGGGAAATACAGAATGAACAAAGTGAGGACGAACAGGGTGACGTATGACTGGCCTTCGTCATTCTGAGCGGAGCGAAGAATCTCACCCTTCAGCACTCCGTCCTTCTTCATCCACTTTGGGTTACAATGGAAAGTTTACGAATGCCCCAAAATTCGCACTGTGCCCACCGACTTCAAACTCATCTCTGACTACGAGCCTCGTGGCGACCAGCCCGAAGCTATCGCCCAGCTTGTCCGCGGCGTCGAGCAGGGCGACAAGCATCAAGTGCTCCTCGGCGTCACCGGTTCCGGCAAGACCTTCACCATGGCCAAGGTGATCGCCGCCATCAATCGTCCCGCGCTCATCCTCGCACACAATAAGACGCTTGCCGCCCAGCTCTACCACGAGTTCAAGTCCTACTTCCCACAAAATGCCGTCGAATACTTTGTCAGCTACTACGATTACTATTTGCCCGAAGCGTATTTGCCCTCGAGCGACACCTACATCGAAAAGGAAGCCACCATCAACGACGAGCTGGACAAGCTGCGCATGTCCGCCACCCGCTCACTCTTTGAGCGCCGCGACGTCGTCATCATCGCCAGCGTCTCCTGCATTTACGGCCTCGGTTCGCCGGAAGCGTATTTCGGCGCTTTGCTCATGCTTGAAAAGGGCGCCGCCATTCCCCGCGAACAAATTCTCAGAAAGCTCGTCGAAATTCAGTACGAGCGTGGCGAAGATTTGCGCCGCGGCACCTTCCGCGTCCGTGGCGACGTCATCGAAATCTTCCCGCCCTACGAGGACAACGCCTATCGCATCGAGCTTTGGGGCAGCCAGATTGACGCCATCCACCAGATCGACCCGCTCACCGGCGAAATCCGTCCCGGCGGACGCGACATTTCCCGCCTGCCCATTTATCCCAAGACGCACTACATCATGTCCCCTGCGCAGCGCGAGCGCGCCATCGAAACCATTCTTGCGGAGCTGGACTGGTGGAAACCCGAAATGGAAAAGATGGGGAAAATTGTCGAGGCGCAGCGCGTCGAGCAGCGCACCCTTTTCGACATCGAGATGATGCGCACCATCGGCTACTGTCACGGCGTCGAGAACTACTCGCGCCACTTGAGCGGTCGCTTGCCTGGTGAAGCCCCGCCCACGCTGCTCGACTACGTCCCCCAAGATTTTCTGCTCTTCGTGGACGAGGCCCACCAGTCCATCCCGCAGGTCCGCGGCATGTACCACGGCGATCGTTCGCGCAAGCAGACGCTTGTGGACTACGGTTTCCGCATGCCCAGCGCGCTCGATAATCGCCCGCTCACCTTCGAGGAGTTCGAGCACCGCGTCAATCAGGCCATCTACGTCAGCGCCACGCCCGGTCCCTACGAGCTCACCAAATCCAGCGGCGTTTTCGCCGAGCAGGTGATTCGCCCTACCGGCCTCATCGATCCCGAAGTCGAAGTCCGCCCGGTGAAGGGTCAGGTAGACGATTTACTGGAACAGATCCGCGTGCGCACGGAGCGCCATGAGCGCGTGCTCGTCACCACGCTCACCAAGCGCATGTCTGAGGATTTAGCCGAGTACATGTCCGAGGTCGGCGTGCGCTGCCGCTACCTGCACTCGGAAATTGACACGCTCGAGCGCGTGCGCATCTTGCGCGACCTCCGCCGCGGCGAACTCGATGTCCTCATCGGCATCAACTTGCTCCGCGAAGGCCTCGACCTGCCTGAAGTTTCTCTCGTCGCTATCCTCGACGCCGATAAGGAAGGCTATCTGCGCAGCGCCACCGCGCTTATCCAGACGCTCGGCCGCGCCGCGCGCCACATCAATGGCAAAGCCATCTTCTACGCCGACGTGATGACCGCGTCCATGCGCCAGGCCATTGACGAAACCTATCGCCGCCGCGCCAAGCAGACCGCCTACAACACCGCCAACAACATCACGCCCGAGAGCATCATTAAGTCCGTGGACATGCGCCTCGCCGCCATCGTCGAAGGCGACTACGTTACCGTGCCTCTGGATGATGTGCTCCCGGAAAATATCAAGACCCACGAAGATCTGCGCGCCGCCATTGCCCAGCTCGAAACGCAGATGCGCGAAGCCGCCAAGAAATTCGAGTTCGAGCGCGCCGCCGCCCTCCGCGACCGCCTTCGCTCCCTCAAACTTACTTCGGTTCACGACCCCGCCGAACCCTCTAGCCCGCTGTAGCATCGGGTTTCACGTTTTGTGCGTCCCGAATCTTTTGTCGGGAACCCCGCCGGCTATAGCTGCCCCGAGCGCAGCCGAAGGGCTCCCACCTTTCCTCACGTAGCTTGCTGCCGTCGTGCCTTCAGGTGTATGTAGATACAATGATGGTTATTGCTTTTGCGATTCTTGCGGTCATTCTGCAAGCAGGAGCGGCTCCAACTTCCGCCCCCGCTTTGGAATATTTTGTTATCTCGCCCCAGAACGACCTACACAGATTCAATTGTGAGTCGGGAGAGAGAGTCCCCGGCAAGACCATCATCCCGGGCACGGTCGTCCTCTTTGTCGAGGAGACGGAGCCGCTCCTCAAGGCGATTGAGGTAGAGACCGGGCGAACGCTGTGCCTCAAAGTAGGGAAGAAAGATCTAATTCCAATCCAACCGATGCGCGCGCGCGATGGCACACTGGCCTCTTTCCCGGGCAGGCTTTTCGGAATTAAAATACCTCTAGTGTTTCTGAATGATACTCTGGCGGATCCGGAAGTGAAAATCAAAGGTATCCCAGCTACTCCTGGAGTATTCACAACGGCAATCCGACTTCTGCCGGCCGATGAAGAAGCCGTTTCTGACCTTTTGCCGACGGAGCAGACACTTCTTGTCATGGTGGTGAACAAGGATGGCCATGTCTCCAGGTGCCAGATCCTTCGTCCAAGTGGACACTCCGACGGGGACCGCATGGCGGAGCAAGCGGTTTGCAGCGCACGTTATGAGGCCGCGACGCAGAGTGGGCACCCCGTAGCCGTGACCCTGGTACTACGGTTTGTATCCGCACCGTACAGATGATTCTAATTGCTGCGCCTCATTCAAGATACCGCCTGAAGACGGCCCCTACACGAGGCCTTTGCGAAGGTCCTCCAACCGATAAAACGTCCCTCTCCAAACAATCCCGCCCTGCCACAGCGTCACCACCGTAGACCGCACAATCATCCAGCAAAAAATCAGCGCGCCCAGCGGGTGCGTCAACCCGTACAGCGGAAACATATCGAACCAATACGCCGCTGCGCACTCCGTCGTGATAGCCACTCCGGCCGCGACCCCCGCAAATATCCGCGCCCATCCACTCGCAAGAAATACCGCCGCAAACGGCAGCACGCTCATCGCCAGCAGCCCAACGACCATCCCGATTACGCTCGCCAGATTGAAATTCACAGCGGCAAAGAAATTCTTGGTGGTTCCCCGGACCAGGTTTCCGATTCCCGCATGCCAGCGCAGCGAAATGTAGTCCAGCGCCAGCCCTGCCCCGGACCGGAATCCGCCCTCCTTGATGATTTTCCCCAGTTTCATGTCTTCGATGACTTCCATGGCCAGCCGTGCGTGACCGCCCACCGCTTCATAGGAAGCGCGCCGCACGAGCTGGAAAAATCCCCCGCCCATGAATTTTTTCGATTTCGGGTCGCTCACCTTCCACGGCTCCACTCCCAGCGTGAACGCCAGCCCGAAAAACATTACCGCTGTCTTTTCCCAAAAGCCCTCGACCTCCAGTTGCCCCATGAGCGTCAGGTGGTCCCACCCGTTTTTCCGCGCGACGCCAATTGCCCGCCGCGCCAGGTCCGGCGCAAAGCGCACGTCGCCGTCGGTGAAAATGATCCATTCGCCGCTGGACTTCTCAAATCCGCGCTGTAACGCGTGCGGTTTGCCCAGCCAGCCCGGCGGCAACTCTTCGATATGTACAGGCTTCAGGTGTGAATTCTGCGCGGCGGCTTCATCGATGATGCGCCCCGTGGCGTCGCGCGATCGGTCGTCCACCGCCACCACTTCGTAGCGCGGATAATCCTGCGCCAGCATGCTGGCCAGCGCGCGCGGCATTTTTTCCTCTTCGTCGCGCGCCGCGAAAATTACGGACACGGAAGGACACTCCGAGTCGCCCAGCGGCGTCGCGTCTTTCAGATTGGGCAATTGGGGCATACCCAGCGCCGCACGAACGGCTTGCAACACCCACAGCGCTGCGACGAATCCGAGAACCACGGTAAGGAAAATGTGCATGGCCGGTTTTTGTGAATCGCGCGAAACACGATATTCTATCACTTCCATGTCTTCCTCTCGGGCGGTGAGCCTCTCCATCATCGGTGCCGGACGCGTGGGCCGCGCCCTCGGCAAACTTCTTCACCGCCGCGGCTGGCGTATCGGTGCCGTCGTCACGCGCTCCACCAAAAACGCCCGCGCCGCAGTCAAATTCATCGGAGCAGGGAAGCCCCATGGAAAGCTCACGCCCACAATCTTTTCCGCCGACATGATTCTCTTGACCACGCCCGACTCCGCCATCGCCGCGACGTCGGCAAAATTGGCGAACATGGCGCGGGGTTTCGCGGTTTCTGCGTCCCGACGCAATCAGTCGGGAAGCCCGGCATCTGCTCTCCGCGGCAAAATTGTGCTGCACACCAGCGGTGCTATCGACTCCCTCGCGCTCGCTCCGCTCGCACGCTGCGGCGCATCCATTGGCTCGATGCATCCATTTCAAACCTTCAGCGCGCGCGGAATCCCTGATCTACGAGGCGTGACCTTCACAGTAGAAGGCGATCCGCTCGCGGTGCGGATGGCACGACGCATCGCCCGCCAGCTCGGCGGCATTCCAATTCAGATTCCCGCCAGCGCCAAACCTGCGTATCATGCTGCGGGCGGATTTGCCGCCGCGCACGTGCTCGCGCTCATCGAAGGTGGCACGCAATTGCTCGTCGCGCTCGGTTTTCCGCGCAAGGGGGCGCAGCGCGGGCTTTTGCGCATGGCCCGGCAGATTTTCCTGAATCTGGAAACGCTCGGGCCGCAAGCCACGTGGAGTGGGCCTGTTTCCCGCGGCGATTTTTCCACGGTCGCAAAGCACATGGCCGCGCTGAAACAATTCGCGCCGGAGTTCAGCGCCGCTCACGCCGCCATGCTGCTGCTCAGCGCCCGTGTGCTGTCTGCGGATCGCGGCGCCCCGCTGCGCCGCCTGAAGAGGATGTTGAAATAGTATTTGATTTGAACATTTCGTGATCTGCGTTTATCTGCGGTTCCAAAGTTTTGAGGAGATGATTTGACCAAACTGCAAATTCCAATTGATAGCACCACGCTGGCCAACGGTCTTCGCGTGGTCATCTCGCCCGACCATTCCGCGCCCTACGTCACCCTCGGCGTCTATTACAACATCGGCTTTCGTCTCGAGCCGCAAGGCCGCAGCGGCTTCGCGCATCTCTTCGAGCACATGATGTTCCAGGGCTCAGAGAATGCCGGAAAAATGGTGCACATCAAGCTGATCAATTCTTCCGGCGGCGTCCTCAACGGCTCCACGCGCTACGACGTCACCAACTATTTTGAGGCCGTGCCCTCCAACGCTCTCGAGCGCTCGCTCTGGCTCGAAGCCGACCGCATGCGCGCCCTCAAGGTGGACGACGAAAATCTCCGTAACCAGCGCGACGTCGTGAAGGAAGAAGTCAAGGTAAACGTCTTTAACCAGCCCTACGGCGGTTTTCCGTGGCTCGATCTGCCGCCCATCGCCAACCGCAACTGGGCCAACGCGCACAATTTCTACGGCGACTTCAGCGACCTCGACGCCGCCACCCTCGCTGACGTGCAGTCATTTTTCAAGACCTACTACGCTCCCAACAACGCCGTGCTGCTGATGCTGGGCGACGTGAAGCCGGACGAAGGCGCGCGCCTCGCCAAGAAATATTTCGAGTCCATCCCCGCCGGCAAGTTGCCGCCTCCGGTGGACGCGAGCGAGCCTCCGCAGTCGGAAGAACGCCGCGGGGTGGTCGAGGAAAAATTTGGCACGCTGCCCGCTCTCGCTATCGGCTATCACGCGCCGCAGCGCCGCACAGACGACTGGTTTGCGCTGGCCATGGTGGACCAGGCATTGCACGGCGGCCGCGCCGGACGCATGTACCGCTCGCTCGTCCACGCCAAGCAAATCGCCGTGGAAACTTCCGGCGGCATCCACTATCCGATGGGCGACGTCTTCGACTACAACGGCCCCATGCTCATGGTCACCACCATCATGCACAAGCCCGAATGCTCGGTGGCCGAAACGATCGCCGCATACGACGACGTCATCCGCGAAGTGCAGGAGAAGGGAATTGCCGCCGATGAACTCGATCCGTTGAAAGTGAAATTCCGCTCGGATTTTTATTCCACCCTCGAAGCGGGCATGGGCGGTTACATGCCGCGCTTCGGTCTGATGCACTATCTCGCGTGCTTCACGCTTTTTGACGACGATCCAACCCTCGTCAACACCATCCTCGACGGATTCCAGAGCGTCACGCCCGCGCAGGCGCAGGCCGCCGCGCAAAAATATCTGGTGTGCACAAATCGCGCCATCGTCGAGCGCCGCCCGGCGTTGCAAGGGGCCGCCTGATGGCCACGACGCCGCAGGGCAATCTCGCTGTAGTGCCTGCGCTCGCTCCTGAGCGCCCCGTCGTCTGGCCGCGCCGCACTGCGCGCACGCTCGCCAACGGAATGCAAGTGGTGCTCGTCGAATCGCACACCATTCCGAAGTTTGACGCGCAGCTCCTCATCCGCCGCGGCAACGCCGCCGCCGCGCACGAAACCGCAGGCCTTGCGGAGATGACCGCCTCCATCGTCCGCGCGGGCACGTCCTCGCGTTCACTGATGCAAATCGAAGAAGACCTCCGCCGCATGGGCGCGGACCTTTCCACCTCCGCCGGTGCGGACACCAGCGCCATTTCATTTTCCGGCCTCAGCGAATTTTCCACGGAGCTTCTCGCCCTCGCCGCGGACCTTGCGCAAAACGCTTCGTTCCCCGAAGAGGAATTCGAGCGCGAGCGCCGCCAGAAGCTCGAAGAAGTGAAGATCGAGCGCACTACGCCCGGTTTTCTCGCCGGCGAGCGCATCCGCCAGGTGCTCTTCGGCGCGCATCCCTATGCCACGGTCGCGCCGACGGAAGCGCAGGTCGCCGCGTACCGCCGCGAGCAGCTCGTCGCCTGCTATCGCAAGCAATACGCGCCCGGCGACGCGCTCTTTCTCGCCGTCGGCGCGTTTTCCGCCGACCGCATGATGGAGCAGGTCGAGCGCGCCTTCGGCTCGTGGCGCTCCTCGACGGCCGCGGAGCACGCGTATCCCGCGCTTCCAGATATTTCTGGCCGCCGCGTGCACCTCGTGCATCTGCCGGGAACAGTGCAGGCGCAAGTGCTCGTTGGCAACCGCGCCATCACGCGCCATCACCCGGACTGGATGCCGCTGCTGCTCGCCAATGCCGTCTTTGGTGGCGCGTTCAATTCGCGCCTAGTGATGAACATCCGCGAGCAGAAGGGCTACACCTACAGCCCGCGCAGCAGCGTCACCTCCCTGCGCCAGCACGGCTACTTCACCGCCGCCGCCGCCGTGCGCAACGAAGTCACCGCCGCCACGCTCACCGAAATATTTTACGAGCTGGACCGCATGCGCTCGCTGCCCGTCGGCAACGACGAGCTCAACGACACGAAATTCTATCTCAGCGGCGTTTTCTCGCTCGGCCTCGCCACGCAGGACGGCTTGGCCGGCCAGCTCGCCACCGTGTATCTGAACCATTTGTCTGAGGATTATCTGGAGACCTACCGCGACCAGGTGCATGCGCTCACCAGCGCGGACGTGCTCGCCGCCGCCCGGAAGCATTTCGATTCCGCCAACGCGCAAATTGTCGTTGTCGGCGACCGCGCGCAGGTCGAAGAGCAAGCTGCGCTCTTCGGCCCGCTCGAAATCCGCGACGCCCACGGCAATGTTCTGTAGAAACATTTTGTGGGGCCCGCATCAGCTCCGCCCCCGTGCAACCCGAGGGCTACGAAGGAATCGAGTCATTTGCGATTGAGTCAGTGAGCGATTGCAGATCGCGACGATGTGTAAACCTGGCGGCTCTGAATTCACTCAATCACCATTCACTCAATGACTCAATGGAGGCCCCGCTTGGCATTTCGAGCGAAAACCATTCTGAGCCTGGCTCTGCTTCTTTCCGCACTCTCCTTTGCCGCCGTCCCGCAAACGAAAAAATCTCCCCCTGCAAAACCCCTCGACCTCAACACCGCCACTCTGGAAGAGCTTCAGACTCTTCCCACTGTCGGCCCGGTCGCTGCCAAAGCCATCCTGCGTTTTCGCGAAAAGAGCGGCCGCTTCCGCAAAGTGGAGGAAATCCTCGCCGTCCCCGGCTTCACCAAAAAGCGATTGGCGAAAATCCGCGCCTACATCACCGTCACACCACCGCCGATTCCGCAGGGAAACAAACCAGAGGAAGGAACTAAACAGGTGCAGAAGAAAAACTAGAAATTATCTTCTCGCCACTCGCCACTATTATTCAAACGACTTCTCCGTAATCCGCAGTGCGATGGTCACCACCGCTCCCAGCGCCACGATGACGATCACGGTCTTCGGAAAAAACCACGCGCATACCCCCGCGCCTGCGAGCCACAGCACATCGAATGTCAGTCGTCGGAGGGTATTCACAGGACCTGGTGCGTCTTTTTGAAGTCGGTCAGCGGGATGGGCACCTGGTCGGCGATCGTTAGACCGTAGCCTTCCAGTGCGACCACTTTCTTCGGATGATTGGTCAGCACGCGAAGCGATTTCAACCCGAGGTCGATCAGGACTTGCGCGCCGATGCCGCTTTCGTGCTGCACGATGCGCTGCCGCGCGACGTCGCGGTCCAGTTGCCCTCGCGCATGATACCGAATCCGCGCGGCCGCGCCCGGCTCGTCCACCGGCACCTCGATGCCGAATCCCCGCCCTGTGTGGTGCAGATAGACAAACACGCCGCGGTCTTCCGCCGCGATTTTCTTTAGCGACTGCTCGATCAACTCATGGCAATCGCAGTTCATCGAGGCGAACACGTCGCCCGTCAGGCAATTCGAATGCACGCGCACCAGCGGAGGTTCGCCGCCTTTCACGTCTCCGCGCACCAGCGCCACGTGGACTTCCTTGTCCACCTCGCTCGAGTACGCAATCATGCGGAATGTTCCGTAACGCGTCTCCAGGTCGGACTCTGCCAGCCGCTTCACGTACCGCTCGTGCTGCATGCGGTAGCCGATCAGGTCCGCGATGGTCAGCAGCTTCAGCCCGTGCTGTTTGCAGAACTCGATAAGCTGCGGCGTGCGCGCCATCGTGCCGTCGTCGTTCATGATTTCGCAGATTACGCCCGCGGGATGCATCCCCGCGATGCGCGCCAGGTCCACCGACGCTTCCGTTTGTCCCGCGCGCACCAGCACGCCGCCGTTCCGCGCCCGCAGCGGAAAAATGTGTCCCGGCCGCGCCAGGTCCGCCGGGCGGGTCTTGGCATCAATCGCCGCCAGCACGGTGATGGCGCGGTCGGACGCGCTGATGCCCGTGCTTGTGCCGCGCCGCGCGTCAATGGATTCGCAGAACGCCGTGCCGTAGTTCGACGTGTTCAGCGGCGACATCATCGGCAGGCTCAACTCTTCGCAGCGTTCTTCGGTCAGCGCCAGGCAGATCAGCCCGCGCCCGAATTTCGCCATGAAATTAATGGCCTCCGGCGTGATTTTCTCCGCCGCCATCGTCAAGTCGCCTTCGTTTTCGCGGTCCGCGTCGTCCACCAGGACAATCATCCGTCCCTCGCGGAATTCCGCGAGAGCTTCCTCGACCGTCGCAAACGCATTGGCTTCGTTTTTCATCTCAGTTTCCCATGCGCACAAACAACCCGTACAGCAGCGCGCCGAAGCCCGCCGCTGTCCATATCACTTGGTCACATTGATCAAAAATCCATACAGCAGCGCGCCGAAGAGCGCCGCGCCGGGAATCGTCAGCACCCATGCACTCATGATACGCCGCGTGACGCCCCAGCGCACCGCCGTCAATCGTCGCGCCGCGCCCACGCCGATGATCGCCCCGGTAATCGTATGCGTGGTGCTTACCGGGATGCCGAATTCCGCCGTACCGAACAGCGTGATGGCCGCCGACGTTTCCGCGGCGAATCCGCCGAACGGATTCAGCTTGGTGATGCGCTGTCCCATCGTTCGGATCACGCGCCAGCCTCCGGCCATCGTGCCTCCGGCAATCGCGGCGTGGCACGCGATAATGACCCAGAAGGGCACATCGTACTTCGACAATGCTCCGCTGGACACCAGCGCGGCCGTGATGATGCCCATGCCCTTTTGCGCGTCGTTGGTGCCGTGTGAGAAGCTGTAGGCGGCCGCGGAAACCAGCTGCAAGCTGCGGAACCAGCGGTCCACATGGCTGGGGACTTGCTTTCGCACCAGCCAGATCGTTGCTGTGGTCACGATCATAGCCACAAACATCCCCAGGAACGGTGCCACGAAAATGAAAATTACTGGCTTGGTCCAGCCGGAGACGATGATGGCACCGAAGCCCGCCTTGGCCACTGCCGCCCCACCGTAACCGCCCATCAGCGCGTGCGAAGAACTGGTTGGAATGCCCAGATAGAGCGTAATCATGTTCCACAGGATGGCGCCCAGCAGTCCGGCCAGGATCACTTGCTGGTTGATCAGATCCAGTTGCACCAGGCCCTTGCCCATGGTCTTGGCCACCGCGGTTCCGAACGTAAACGCCGCCACGAAATTCCAGAATGCCGCCCACGCCACTGCCGGCAACGGCTTCAGCACGCGCGTCGAAACGACCGTGGCGATGGAATTCGCCGCGTCGTGCCAGCCGTTCGAGAACTCGAACAGCAGCGTAATTCCGATGATAACGAACAGCAGGGTGCTGCTATCCATTCCGTGTCTCCGCGGAAGAGGGCTTTTTGGGGGCGCGGCCTGCGGCCAGTGGGTGGCGGCTCATGGGAGGCGGGGGACTCAGGCGTTCTTTAGCGTCACCGATTCGATGACGTTGGCCACGTCCTCGCACTTGTCAATGGCCGTTTCCAGGACTTCAATGATTTCTTTCCACTTGATGATCTGCACCGGGTCTTTTTCTTCATCGAAAAGCTGCGCAATCAGCGCCCGGCTCAAGCGGTCACCTTCATTCTCCAGACGGTTGATCTCGATGCAACGGTCCAGGATGTGGTCGTGCTTTTCGAGCCCCTTGACCGCTGCGACCACCGCTTCGGTGGCCTGCTGGAGGACCCTGGCCAGATCCACCACGCCCGGCCGGATCTTTTCCACGCGGTAGGTCACCAGACGGCTCGCCGCCGCGTCCGTCAGGTCCAGCACGTCGTCAATCTGGCTGCAAAGCTCGTGGATGTCTTCGCGGTCGAACGGCGTGATGAACGACTGGTCCAGCCGCTTCATCACCGCGTGCGTGATGTTGTCCCCTTTGTGTTCCAGGCTCTTGATTACTTCCACTTGTACCGCAACGTTGGTGAAGTTTTCCAGCAAGTCCGCCATGGCCTTTGCGCCGGCATTGATGTTCTCCGCTAGCTCCACGAACATTTTGAAGAAGGTTTCCTCGCGGGGAAGGATTTTGCTGAGCATTCCTGGCATATCGTTGTTCTCCTGGGAGGAATACCACCGAGCCATGGACTATATCCGACACAAAGCCCCCCTGCAAGCCACCTGCGAAGCCCGCTTTGGACGTTGTACGGGCGGCTTTGAGGCCCGCCCCTGGTGTGCTTTACAGGGGCGCTGCTTGCTCTCCCTGCCGGCCCCGAGCCTGCCGAGGGAAGCTTGCCGAACAGGCTGCGCCCCTCGGCTGTTCCGCTTTTCGTTTTTCGAATTTCGATTTTTGTCTCTGCAAACAAACGGGGCGCCATGCATTTCTGCATCGCGCCCCTCTTCTTGCTAGGCACTAGCCACTAATCGCTAGTCACTGTTTTTAGTACATTCCGCCCATTCCGCCGCCGTGCCCGCCAGGTGCTGCGGCAGCCTTGCTGTCTTCCTTGATTTCCGCCACCAGCGCTTCGGTGGTGAGCATCAGCGCGGCAATGGACGCCGCATTCTGCAGCGCGAGGCGTGTGACCTTCGCCGGGT
>JGI1357J11328_10002842_pt1 | contig 12262 bp, 10 predicted proteins | sample Subgrocontami54m_FD_11328 | JGI IMG/M metagenome (IMG submission 11328)
AGGATTTCTGAATTTCCGGTTCGCGTCTGGGTCCATCACCCTTCATAGGAAAATCAGTCTGAGGAAGATTTAAAGTATTTTTATAATCAATAGTGTTTTCTATTTCTTTACTGCCTGTCATAGGTAATATTTAAGCATACTTGTAGGGGCTTGTTGCAGCAAGTCCTTACAAACCAACAATCAACTAACAATCATTGTCCCTATCCCAGTATCAGTAAAAACTTCAAGCAAAATAGAGTATTTTAAATTACCGTCAATAATATGCACAGCATTAACTCCACTGTTTAAAGCACTTATACTAGCAGTAGTTTTTGGAATCATTCCACCCGAGATATTTTTATTTTTTATAAGTTTTTTAGCTTCAGGAACAGACATTTTAGAAATAAGCGAATCTGGCTTTTTAGAATTTTTTAGTATGCCTGGCGTGTCTGTCATTAATATAAGCTTGGAGGCTTTGATAGCTGAAGCAATGGAGCTAGCTACATTATCAGCATTAATATTATAATTTTGCCCTTTTTGATCTGTACCTACTGAGCTGATAACCGGAATAAAACCTTTTTCCAGAAGAGTAAATAATATATCAGTATCAATAGATTTTGCTTCACCAATAAAGCCATATTTCTTCATCTTAGAAATAGGCTTTGCAGAAAATAATTTCCCATCTTTTCCACACAAACCAATACCTCTTCCTCCGGACACATTAATTAAATTAACAAGATCTTTCTGTACTTTACCGACAAGAACCATTTCCACTATTTCCATGGTTTCTTTATCAGTTACCCGATAGCCATCTACAAACTTTACAGGTAGATTTAATCGTTTTGACATAACACTGATTTCAGGTCCACCACCATGAACAAGAATTAATTTAATTCCGACAAAGCTCAATAAAACAATATTTTTTATGGTTTCCCTTTTCAACTCAGGGTCACTCATGGCTGAACCACCATACTTTATGACAAATGTTTTCCCACTGAACCTCTGGATATATGGAAGTGCCTGAGATAAAACCTGAACGCGTTGAGCTGATTTGTTATTTCCTGAAGACATAGAATATTTATTTTAACCTTTTTTTTGCAAATATTTCAATGCATTTTTGGCAGCAACCTGACTTGCATCCTTTTTATTCTTACCTTTTCCTCTTCCAAGCTCAGTCTTGTTGAGGAATACGCTTACTTCAAACGATTTGTTATGGTCAGGTCCACTTTCAGAGACTGTTATATACTCAGGCAATCCAACTTTATTAGCCTGTGTATATTCCTGAAGCATAGCTTTATAGTTACCCTTTTCAACATTAAAAGAAACCTCTTCAATGGAATTTTTCCAGTATTTTAATATAAAGTCCCGTGTTTTATTACTGCCACATTGATAGTAAATCACAGCAAGAAGAGCTTCTAGTGCATCTGCAAGGACTGAAACAGGTGTTGATTTCATTTCTCCTTTTCCAAGCAGAATATATTTTTTTAACCCAATGTCACTAGCAATCTCCGATAACACTTTTTCACTTACTACATAAGCCCTGAGTTTACTCAACTTACCTTCAGAGAAATCAGTATACTTATCCATTAAATGTTCACTTATAAACATCTTTAAAACAGCATCGCCAAAAAATTCAAGCCGCTCGTTATCTTCTGTAGATTTAAGCTTCTTCTCTTTTATATATGAACCATGAGTAAGTGCATTGTTTAATAAATTAAAATCAGTTATAACTAAGCCAAGGCTTCTGGCAAACTCTGAAAGTTGTTTAGTTCTACTGTCTAAAGGCATGCAAAGCCTTTTTTACTAACCGCCTGCTCGTTCATAATTCACTTCGCAGGCTTTCCAAAATGCATCTGATTGGTACTTCTTCTAACACAATCAAGATTTTACCGAATAAATCGGATAAAATCTTACCTTGTAAATAGATTAATTCTAGATATTCCAATAGCCAGGTAATAAGCAAGTATCTTATACAGGATGTAAAATTCAAAAGGCAGCAAATAATGTAATATGAAACAAACTGAAGCAAGAAGGTTGAATTTAGAAATAGTTATCAGGCCACAAGCAAAGATTAAGTCTAGACAATGGTGGACTAACTCTTACAAAAAAATCAACCGGTTTCTCAATTTATATCTGCCTAAAAATAAATCGTTGTTTCTTAAAAGGAAGGGGTTATCCTTACTTGTAACAAATGATAAGGAAATACGGGATTTAAATAAAAGGTTTCGAAAAAAAAACAAACCAACTGATGTTTTATCTTTTCAACTTGAGAGAAATAATCAAATAAAACAAAAATATCTGGGCGATATCATAATATCTGTAGAGACTGCAAGAAAACAAGCACATATAAAGGGGGTTAGCATTGATAAAGAGCTTAAAATGTTATTTATCCATGCTTGTTTACATTTACTCGGGTATGATCACATGGCAAAAAAAGAAGCAAAGATCATGTTTTTACTACAGGAGAAAATTCTAGGCAAATGCTGTTAACTTCCAAAGAAATGAGGGTTATAATTTGATTCGCTAAGTACTAAAAATGAAAAACTTATTTGTATTTAATAATCTAACAAAAAATAAGGAGAAATTTGAACCATTAAATCCTCCATCTATAACTATTTATACCTGTGGACCAACTGTATATGATCACTCTCATATTGGTCATGCAAGATCTGCAATAAGCTGGGATTTTATTGTCAGATTTTTAAGATCAACCGGATACAAAGTAAGCTGGACAAGAAACATCACTGATATAGATGACAAAATAATAAATAAAGCAAAAGAAGTAAATCTGCATCCGGATAAAATTGCAAGGATTTACACTCACTCATTTCACGAGGACATGCTTGCGCTTGGAGTTGAATGGCCTGATTTTGAGCCCCATGCAACCCAGTATTTATCACAAATGTATGATTTTATAAATGAACTTATTAAAAAAGGGAAAGCATACCAAATAGAAAGCGATGTATATTTTTCGGTAAGTGCCTCAAAAAACTATGGGCAATTAAAAGGACAATCAGTTGAAGAACTTGAAAAAGGTTTTGAAAGGATAGAGCCAAATCCAAAGAAAAAACATAAACTTGACTTTGCACTCTGGAAAGGTATAAAAGACAAAAATGAATACAGTTTCCAAAGTCCATGGGGAAAAGGAAGACCAGGCTGGCATCTGGAATGTTCAGCCATGAATTACTCAATCTATGGGGAATCAATTGACATTCATGGCGGTGGAGATGATTTAATCTTTCCCCATCATGAGAATGAAATCGCACAATCAGAATCGCTAACAGGTAAAGTATTTTCTAAATACTGGATGCATAATGGAATGATTATGGTTGATGGAAAGAAAATGGCTAAATCAGAAGGTAATTTTGTAACAATAAAAGATGCTTTAAGATCAGTTTCAGGAAATGCACTAAGGCTTTTTGTTTTAAACACTCATTACAGAATGCCACTGAATTATACAAATGAAGGTGTTTTTGCAGCGCAAAATGGCATAAATCGCCTTCAGGAAGCGCTTGATAATTACGAAGCTTCAAATGGAAACATGTTAAATATTGAAACAAATGAGTTTGTAAAGGAATTCAATGAATCCATGGCAGATGACTTCAACAGTTCACAGGCATTATCTGTTTTATTTAAAATAACAGATCTAATAAACACAGAGAAAAATAAAAAGAAGAAGCATGAATTACAGAGTACACTGATTTACTTGTCCGGGGTGCTGGGTCTAGATCTGCAGAATGAAAACTTAAGTCCGAATTTCATACGAAAAAATATTTTAGATAAATTAATAGATAATCTTATTTCGTGGAGAACAGAAAGCAGAGAAAAAAAAGATTATGCAAGTTCTGATAAAATCCGTGATATTTTAAATAATTGTAGAATTGAGGTAAAGGATCTACCTGAGAATAAGTACAAATGGCAGATAAAATTATAAAGGCTATATTAATAACTATCCTATTATTCTTCCTTACCGAAGGATATTGCTCAGCTAAAGTTATATTTTCTAAAGAAATATATCTAACGAATTTAAATCACTTAAATATTACTAATGAATCAACAAAAAATATAAAACAGCTTAAAGAACTAATAGAATCCAAGAGACCAAAAGCAATATATCTGGAACAATGGATACTTCTGGAACCTCACAATAAAAAACTTATAAAGAGACTTCATAAAATTGCACAAAAAAATAAAATTAAATTTTATCTTGTAGTAGGTAAAAATAGCTGGATAGGTGACAGGGGTAAGACTAACACACTTTTTTATCTAAATCAGTACAGAAAATACATTGATGGAATAGTCTTAAGGACTGAACCAAACAAAATCAATGTCTGGAAAGATGATCCTGGTATAAAAGCTCAGATACTAAATCTGATGCTGGATGCATATTCAGCTATTTATATAGAAGCAAAAAAGTATGATAAACAGTTTATTGCAGAGTTCCCATTCTGGTATAGCGATTTTAAAGGTCCTTTAAAACCGTTCCCAGAAGATGTTTGCACATATTCAAGCAAAGTTATTTTTCTTATTGACGATCCAAAGAAATTAAATGATTTTTCTGCTGACTGGAATGATATTACCTGCATCTACAACATAAATCTAACCAAAAGAGCTACTACATTAAATGATGAGAAAATAAATGAAGTATTAAACAAATTAAAATCAACAAATACTTTTTATTCAAACTTTAACGGATTTATTATTGATTCAGATTCCCCACTTTTAAATTAAATACAACCCTGATAAAGGATAATTTAAAGGGTTAGCTCTATTAAATCAATATTATCTTTTAGGTAAATTTGCCGATTTCTTCTTTGAGGGTTCAAGTGAAGAAATTAAACAAATTATTAATCAAATTAATCTCAATTGCACTAATAATTGGAAATTGTAGTCAAGTACTTGCCCTATATATACCAAAAGAAAATGATGCATCTTATTATGTTAAAGAAAAATTCTTAGGTAGGTGGGACATGCAGACAATTGTCACTGACTCAAATTGTCCATTCGTCCTAAAAGGAACAACAACTGAATCAAACCTAGAGATAGCACCAGTCCCAAACTCTGAACCTGGAAGCAACTTATTAAAAACTTCTTGGCAGGGAGGCCAGTGGAGTAAAAGCTCTGGTACACTTAAAATTTTAAATAATAATGAAGCTGTTTCTGAAAGAATCACTGAATATACCACCAAGGACAATAACAGCTGGAAGGCAGTTTTAATTGATCATTTAAGATTAAGTGAGAATGATACTATCCACTCGGAAAGTATAGTAATACAATACAAAAATAATGCTCTTGTAGGAAAATACAAAACATATTCAATCCTTACAAAATTAGATTAAAAATCAGTAACCTAATTCAAGCGACATACATAATAAAATTCTTATTAATTTTTTTAAACTAATTCACAAATCAGCTTAAAAATAAATTTTGAAACTATAATTTAAGTTGTTTCAATAAACTCAACAAAATTATGGATAGCACCATCTTTCAAGAAACAATAAAGATTTCAATATCACAATTAGGATTAATAATTTTTGTTGTTCTATTATTTATCTACTTGTTTATTGCACTGTTTTTCCCGGAGAAATTTATTTAAAGTGATAGAACTAATCTTATTTATAGTTCTTTTAATGGTTATTTTATTACCTCTAAGTTATTTGTTAGGAAAATTCATATCGATTAATTTTAGCGAATCTAATGAACCACAAAAATCAAGACTGCAGAATATTTTTGAATGTATAGAAAAACCTATATATAAAATATGCGGGATAAACCCAAAGTCTGAGAAGTCAGCTAAAGAATACTTTTTTTCATTGTTCTGGTCAAATATGGTTCTTTCTGCCATATGTTTTTTTGGGCTATACTACCAGAATAGATTACCATTCAATGGTTTAGTAAATCATCAACTTGATCTACCCATAATTTTTCATATTCTTTCATCATTAATTACAAATACATGCCAGACACATCACATACCGGAACTACATCTGACTCCTTTTTCTAACATCTTTATACTCTCAGTACTAATGTTCTATTCAAGCGCAAGTGGAATTGCAACAGGCATAATGGCAATGAGAGCAATAATTCTGGGGAAAATAGGAAATCCATACACAGATGTAATAAAAGCTATGACCCGAATCCTATTTCCTATCTGTTTTATAGTCACAATTATTTTTACGGCCCTAGGGATGCCAAACACATTCAATACACATATAAGCTATGAAACAATAGAAAATATAAAAGAAACTCTTATCCTTGGTCCAGTTGCAGGTTTTGAAGCTATTAAACTGATAGGAGAAAACGGTCAATCGTGTTTTAACGCAAACTCAGCTCATCCTTTTGAGAATCCATCATATCTGACAAATTTTATACAAATCATTTGTATACTAATAGTTCCTACTGCACTAATTATTACTTTAGGATTCTGGTTAAAAAATCACAGACAATCCTGGATAATATTGTCTGTCTTATTTTCTGCATTAATATTTGAATTTATTACTGTAGGAGTTCTTGAATTAAACGGTAATCACGGACTAAATAGTATTATTAATAGCAAGCAACCCAACTGGGTAGGAAAAGAAACAAGACTTGGGATAGTTGGTTCATCAGTCTTTGAGGCTGCAATATCAAATGTAAGTGGTTCATCAAATTCTGCACTTGAAAGTTTTCACCCTGTAACTATAGCTCTTTCACTTTTTAATCTTTCAAACCAGTCATTTTTTGGTGTACAAGGGTTTGGACTTGTTTTTACAATAAATTTTATTTTATATACTGTATTTCTTATAGGACTAATACTAGGAAAAACACCTGAAATATTTGGAAAAAGAATTGGAAAAAATGAGATATTACTTAGCTCAGCNCTGCTTTTANTAAACCCAATACTGGTTTTATTGTCCGTAGTTTTTACACTGAACTTTCATCCTATAAGGTCAACTTCATTTTATGAACACGTACACTATTTTACACAGGTATTTTATGAATTTGCATCAGGAGCAGCCAGTAATGGTTCTGGACTTGAAAGTTTAAACGATAACACGCCTTATTGGAATATAAGTCTTGCAATAGTTATGTTTTTAGCAAGGTATTTAGCAATGGGATCAATGATTATGCTTGGGGGTTCACTTGCAAAAAAACCAGCTATTCCAACAACGCAAGCAACATTTAAAACAGATACAGTCCTTTTTGGTTTTACATTTTTATTCATGTCAGTTATTACAACAACACTTACTTACTTCCCTTTTATAGTTCTTAGTACGTTAACGGAGATCCTCATGCATGGTTAAAAGAACTCAAAAATCTCAGAACAAACATGGCTTCAGTATAAATTATTCTCATGTACTGCCATATGCATTTATTGATTCTCTGAAACAATTTAACCTGCTTTCAATGCTGAAAAATCCGATCATGTTTGTAGTTGAAGCATGCTTTATTCTGATGATTATAATAACAATAAAGCCTGACTTGTTTGGTCCAACATCATTAAGCAGGATTGATAATTTGTTAATTACATTAATCCTTTTTCTAACAATATTTTTTTCAAATCTGGCAGAAATGACAGCCAAACATCTTGCCAGAGCACAATCAGAGGGTCTCTCAATAATTCATGGAGACATCGAAGTAAAAAGAGTGCTTCCAAATGGAATGATTGAGTATATATTTACATCACAGCTTGAAAAAGGAAACATTATAAAAGTAAAAGAGGGAGATTTAATCCCTGTTGATGGTGAAGTTATCGAGGGGATTGCTGCTGTTGATGAATCAGCAATAACTGGCGAATCATCATCAGTTTTAAAAGAACCTGGCACTGATACATCAAGCTCAGTTACTAGCGGGACAAGAGTCTTAGCAGACTGGTTACTTATAAAAGTAACTTCAGAAGCAGGGCAAACATACATAGATCAGATGGCAAGTATTGCAGAAGAAACCGAAAGACATAAATCTCCTAATGAAATAAGTTTAACTGTTCAATTAATTGGAATTGCGATTTCATTTCTTGTTGTAACTGTAACATTACCAGGATTACTTATCTATTTTAATACACGTGTTGAATTTTCATTTTTAATTGCATTGTTAATTTGCTTGTTACCCACAACAATTGGATCATTAATAACACCAATAAGAATTTCAGGATTTGACAGAATTAACAAATTAAATGTTCTTGTTATGTCAGAAAAATTGCTCGAATGTGCTGGTGATATTGATCTTTTACTATTGGATAAAACTGGCACAATCACATTTGGCAATAGGATGGCAAATGAATTTATACCGCTTGGTTCATACTCAATAACTGATGTAGCAAAAATGGCATTTATAGCAAGTTATTTTGATCAAACCCCTGAGGGTAAATCAATCCTTGCTCTTGCAAAAAGATACGGTGCAGAGATTGATATAAAACAGATCAGCGGTACACCTCACGAATTTACTGCACATACCAGAATGAGTGGTATAGATCTTGATAATGGAGAGGTGCTGAGAAAAGGTGCCTGTGATGTAATCAAAAAACTTGTAATCTCAAAACAGGGAAAAATATGGAATAATACAGATCAAATAATAGAAAGCATAGCTGCACAAGGTGGTACACCTTTATTGATTTCCAAGAACAATGAAATAATCGGGCTAATAAATTTAAAAGATATGATAAAACCTTCGATAAAAGAAAGGTTCAGAGAAACTACAACTTTAGGAGTTAAAACTATAATGTGCACAGGTGATAATGTAACTACTGCTAAAGCAATTACAAAAGAAACTGGAATAGAAGACTATATTGCACAGACAAAACCTGAAGAAAAGATACACCTGATTAGAAACTATCAGTCAAAGGGTATGGTAGTAGGGATGATTGGTGATGGAACAAACGATGCACCAGCTCTTGCGCAGGCAGATATAGGATTATCAATGAATACAGGAACGATCGCAGCAAAAGAAGCTTCAAATATGATAGATCTGGATTCCGATCCAACCAAAATTATTGAGATTATAAGAATAGGAAGGCAATTACTTACAACAAGAGGAGCACTTACAACATTTTCAATAACAAATGATATATCTAAATATTTTGCTATTTTACCTGCAATTATAACAATTCCTGGGCTTGAAATACTTAACATAATGCATCTAAACTCCGGCTTGTCAGCAATTATTTCAACACTTATTTTCAATATGATTATTATTCCAATTATGATGCCATTAGCAATGAGAGGAGTTGAAGTTAAAGCAATTGAGCCACAAAAGATGCTCAGACATAACTTACTGCTGTTCGGCATTGGTGGTTTAATAATTCCATTTATAGGAATAAAATTAATTGATATTCTTATGGGGAGATTTTTGTAATGTCTGGCTTAAGAGTCTGCATAATAACATTTGTTTTAACTGCAATGTATTTTGTTTTAACTGTTGCAGCAACAAATATTTTTTTCTTTAATAAGTCTAACGGCAGTCTCATAAAAGAAAGCAAAAAAATAATAGGATCCAGAATAATAGGACAAAGTTTTACAAATAATATTTATTTTCACGGGAGACCCTCACTGAACAATTACAGAAATAATATTTCAGGGAATTCAAATTTCCCACATTACTCAATCAGGTTAAAGGAAAATATTTCAGGAAATATTGTTAAATATAAGAAGAAAAATCAAAACAGCAATTTTGATTTAAATATAATTAGTGAATCTGCCTCTGGATTAGATCCACACATTACCTATAAAGGTGCTATCGGACAAATTGATAGAATTTCGGCAAATACAGGAATTAAGAAGGAAAGTCTTATCAACCTTATTGTGAAAAAGTCAAAGCCAAGAATATTTGGTATCTTTGGGGAAAGAATTGTAAATGTTCTAGAATTAAATATAGAACTAAATAAAATTTATGCCGAAGAGACTGGATCCTGATGAAATACTAAAACAAATAGTTAAATTGTCTAGCGGCAGACATAAGATTTATCTTGGCGTAGCACCTGGAACTGGTAAAACTTTCAGAATGCTTGAAGAAGCACTTGATCTAAAAAACAAGGGCGTGGATATAGTTATTGGTTATATTGAAATGCAAAACAGACCAGAGAATCACAATCTTATAAATTCATTTCCTGCCATTCCAAGAAAAAAATTTACCATAAATGATAAAGATTTTTACGACATGGATCTGGATGCAATTATTGAAAGAAGGCCTGCAACAATTATTGTTGACGAACTTGCACATAATAATATTTCAGGCTCCAGGAATCAAAAGAGATATCAGGACATACAGGATCTTTTAAAAGAAGGTATTAGTGTTCTTTCCACATTAAATATTCATCAACTTGATGGTATTGCACCTATAGTAGAAAAAAGTTTTGGTATCAAAATAAATGAAACTGTTCCTGACTGGGTACTAAACCAGGCTGAAGAAGTTGTTTTGATAGATATCTCAATTGATGAACTTTATAACAGGCTACACTCTAAGCAAATATACACAGGCGAACAATTAAAACACGCATTAAATAATTTCTTTAAAAGAAGCAATTTAAATCTTTTAAGAGATCTTGCACTTAATTTCCTAGCTGAAAGAGTTGATATAGAAGTAGTCACAGAAAAATTAAAAGCAAAAATAAAAGACAGGATACTCGTTGCAGCAAGTCCGGAAGAAAGCTCAATTAATTTAATCAATCATGCCTCTGAAATAGCCAAGGCTATTCATGGAGACCTAGATATTGTCTGCTTTTTAAAAGACAATGTTAACCAGGATCTGTTAAACAAAATAAGAGAAACATGCAAATTAAAAAACGGTAATTTATTCCTGATAAAAGATATAAGAAAAAGTGTTGCGGATGAATTGATTCATTTGATTAATTTAAACAGAATAACACAGGTAATTACCGGATATGAAAAAAAACAAAAGTTTGGAAATATTTTTCATAAATCAATTGCTCTCGAAGTACTAAATAAAACAAACGATCTTGATTTACTGATACTTAAGACAAATAATAATGATGAATCATTATCAGAAAGCACACAAAATAAATCAACACAAGCGACATACCCTACGGGTAAACAAGGGAATTTCAAGTTTGGAAAATTAAAAATATATATAGGAATGGCACCTGGTGTAGGTAAAACATACAAAATGCTTCAGGATGGAAGAGAATTACAGAAACAGGGCATAAATGTTTTGCTAGGAGTAATTGATACTCACGGAAGAACTGAAACAGCAAAACTTATGGATGGATTACCAGTGCTACAACCAAAACTTATTGAACATAAGGGAAAATATTTACCAGAATTTGATCTGGAAGGAGCAATACTTACAAAACCAGAGTATATCCTAGTGGATGAACTTGCACATACTAATGCACCAAGATCAATAAATAATAAACGATATCAGGATGTTCAGTATCTTTTAAGAGCAGGAATTAACGTACTGTCCACAGTAAATATACAACACATTGAAAGTTTAAACGACACAGTGGAACAGGTGACAGGAATAAAAGTCAGGGAAACCGTGCCAGACTGGGTTATCTCACACGCAAGTGAAATAGTTCTTATTGATCTTAGTCCTGAAGCCCTACAGGAAAGGTTAAAAGCAGGAAAAATTTATACAATAGACAAAATAGAACAAGCATTAACACACTTTTTCCAAAGAAAAAATCTTATAGCACTTAGAGAACTCTCATTAAGAGAAGTCGCAGAAAGTGTTGAACATGAACTATATCCAAAAGAAAAAAAGGTAAAAATCTTGAGCTTTGTAGATATAAACCCCGATACATTAAAGCTGGTGAGAAAATCTGCAAGAATTGCAAACAGGCTTCAGGGAGAATTAATTGTTATGCATATACTTAAAAACACAAAAGCATATTCAGAAGAAAAAAAACTTGCAATTATTGAACTTGAACAGCTTATAGTAGAAATTGGGGGTGACTTCAGGCTCGTAGAAGGAAGGAATATTATAGAAGAAATGAAAAAAGCAGAAGAAAAAGTAAAACCACACTACATTATTGTAGGAGAACCAAAACACAATACAACTTTTCCGTTCCTTCAGGGAGCTGTCACAAAGCACATCTTGAAGAACATTTCTGATTCTCACATATGGATAGTAAGCGAATTTCAGTCTGAACTAGAAGAGTAAGAAACTTAGTTACTGCCTACCTACTGCTGTAATTTTATAGTTAACTCACTTGTAATGAAAGGTTTTGGCGATTCATTCGGCAAAACCTGTAGAATGTTAGGAATAGCAGACCGTAAGTACTTTGCAAAGCCCGACAAGCGAAGAATGAGCAAGGAGGGCGGTAGGTAGAAACTTTTTCTGTACATTC
>JGI1357J11328_10002852_pt1 | contig 12234 bp, 10 predicted proteins | sample Subgrocontami54m_FD_11328 | JGI IMG/M metagenome (IMG submission 11328)
GAAGATGACGTGTTCCACATCATTGTCGTGATCGTACGGCGCAGGAATAGATGTCTGGGGCCGCGCGATTCTGGTCTCTTCAGAATCGCGCGACGCGCCGCATTGATCGCAGAAGCGGCTGTTCGGGTTGAGCGTGGCGCCACAACTAGCACATTGCATGACTTTCTAACCTCTCTTCGTCTATACGCTGCCTCTAAGGCTCTCGATCCATTTATCTTTCTAGCCCATGATACATAAAGACTGCGCGCCTCCAAACAGAAAACGAGGCGAACCGTCACCTGGACGCTTCGCCTCGCTTCGAAGAATTAGACTAAAGCCGTTACTGGCTCATTAACTGCAGGCTTCCATCAGGCAATCGCACGGTCGAAACGGTGCGCTCATAGACAGTCAAAGGCGCTGATTGTTTGTCTTGCATTCGTGCAACGCGTGGCGCGTACAGCGCGGCATTCGGATCGCGCAGCACAGCGTAGCGCCGCGAAATTCGACGAACGTATTCCTGAGTTTCAGAATACGGCGGGACGTGCCAACCGTATTTTTCGACCGCGCCTTCGCCGGCATTGTAACCGGCCAGGACCAGGTTGATGTCTCCATCAAAGCGATCAAGCAGGAACCTGATATAACGCGCGCCGCCTTCGATGTTCTGTTTGGGATCGAAGATGTTGGTGACGCCATAACGCATCGCGGTGAAAGGCATCAACTGCATCAGTCCGCGCGCGCCCTTTGGCGAAATGGCGTGCGACTTGAAACTGGACTCCTGATGCATGATTGAATAAAGCAAGAGCGGGTCGACTCCGTTGTTTGTGGCAGAGTTGATCACGTACTGATCCACTTGCGCGTTCCCGGTCGTATAGCCGCGCAGCGCCGAACTGTTGTTGATGGAAGCGCTGGCCAACGAATCGTAGACCGACGCCGTCGGTGCAACTAGCGAAAGCGGATTGTCCGCTCGTGCTGAGTTGGTCTGGCCGGCGTTGTTGGCATCAACGTTCATGATTGACAGGTTGGTCTTCGGTGCGCGCCGAGTCGAGGCTTTGCGAGCCTTGGCTGGTTCGACGCGTATCCGCACGCCGTTCGCAGTGTCAAAGTTGTCGAACGAATAGCCGGAGCCCTGCGCAAAAACCGGCGCGCAACCAAAGAATATCAGGAGAGCAATGCGGGGGAATCTTGTCATTATCAGTTCTCAGGATGGCAACGGACAGGCGGGGCCTACTCGGGTGTCTTGTGATGCGCTCCAAACGAGCCAGCAACGATAGTATCAAACGGTTTAAGAATTGCCAACCATTTTGGCACTTGGGTGGAAAAGGCTGAATACTTGCAAGATTTTACTCAAAACCCGCTTAACCTCAGCGGCTCTATCAGGTACCTTAGACCGCATCGATGGTGCTTGACAGCGACAGTATGATGACGGCGCGGCTTGGAAATTTATGCGGCTTTATTATCTCGCGTACTGAGCACGCCTCCCAGAATCGTAAGGAGAACAAATGAAGAAACTCCCTTTGGTCGCACTCTCGCTGCTGGTGGCAATTTCATTTGCCGGGGCAGCGCAGAACCAGAATGCCAACGCAAATGCGAACACAAACTCGAATGGCGCGACAAACGCTAACAAGTCCACTAACGTGAATCGCAGTCCTATCTTTCGCGCCACGGCCGATCAGATTAAGCAAGCGCAGGCTATTCTCAAGCAGCGTGGTTTCTACAATGGCGAGCAGATTGGAAAGCTCGATACAGACACTCGGGCAGGCTTAAGAAAATATCAACAGGCAGAAGGCCTGAAGGTAACGGGCACGCTGAACAAGCTGACGCTGGCGAAGATGGGGATCACTCTCACTGAAAAGCAGAAAGCGATGTAGCTGGCCGATCGGCTAGCCCTCGATTTGGTCGAGCAAGGATTGCAACTCTGTCGGGAGAGGCGCGGTGAAGCGCAATTGCTCCGCCGTCCGCGGGTGGCGAAAGCCCAGCTGTTGCGCATGAAGAAACTGACGTCCCAACTTTGCAATCCGCGAGCGAATCACTGGATTGATTACCGTCTTGTCGCGGCCGGCGCCATAAACTTCGTCCCCGACCACCGGATGTTTCAGCCAAGCCAGATGCACGCGAATCTGATGAGTGCGTCCTGTCTTCAACTCGACGTCAAGCAGTGTGAACCGTTCAAAGCGCTGCCGAACTTTATAAATCGAGAGTGAAGGACGCCCGCCGCGCACCACAGCCATGCGCGTGCGATTGCGCGGGTCGCGCGCGATCGGCTGATCGATTTCGCCACCTTCCTTTTCAACCTGGCCATGCACCAGCGCGACATACGACTTGAACACTTCGCGATCTCGAAACTGATCGGCGAGATGTTCGTGCGCTGTTTCGGTCTTCGCCACGACGAGCAGGCCCGACGTTCCTTTGTCCAGGCGATGCACAATTCCCGGCCGCGCCGCGCCGCCGGTGGTCGACAGTCGCTGAAAGTGAAAAGCGAGCGCGTTGGCCAGCGTGCCCGAATCGACGCCCGCTGCGGGATGGACCACCATTCCCGCCGGTTTGTTGACTACGATCAAATCATCGTCTTCGTAAACAACTTCGACCGGAATGTCTTCCGGTGCAAAGGCCGCCGACTGAGTAGGCGTTAACTCAATCTCGATGTGGTCGTTTGCTCGCAGCTTGTGCGAAGGCTTTGACACGTTGCCGTTAACGAGCACGTCGGCGTTTTCGATTAGACGATGCAGACGCGCGCGGCTCCAGCCTTCGATGTGCGCGGCCAGAAACACGTCCAAGCGCTCGCCTGCATCTTCTGCCGTAACAGAGAATGTCAGCGGAGGATTGTGATTGGGTTCAGAGTTCAAGCTTCAGCTTGTATTAAATCACGACAAACTAAAGTTTGAACTCTAAACTTCACTTACTGCTTGCACGGAGTGATCACGGCGTTGGCGGCGAGGCGATCGTGAATAAACTTATCGGCGTCGGCCTGGATCAGTTCACCGTTGACGATCCAGGCTTTTTCGGTGAGCACCTCGCCACTGCCGCACTTTGCAGGCTCAAGAAAAATGTTCCACGGCGAACCCCATTTCCGGGTGTCGCCCGTCAACTGCCGATAACCAAAGTGGGGCGTCTTTTCGCGATCGTCACGTGATTCTGATTCGCTAACCACGGGATACGGCGCGCCCGCCGGGCCAAAGAAAGCCTTCACGTCGTCGCGTGATCCATATTCGCTGACGCCGACAATTTCAAAGCCCTGCGACTTGTATTTCTCGTATAGACTCGCGGCCACCGGCGCTTCGTTGCGCCAGTTCGGGCACCACGGCGCGAAGTACAGCACCATGACCAGCTTCTTTCCCTGCATCAACGAACGCAATGCGACCGGCTTGTTGCTCGCGAGATCGTTAAGCGTCCAGGTCTTGTAGTTGACCGTCTTCTCCAGCACCGGCGCATATTCATGGCCGTCCTGCGCGCCAGTCGCGGTGGAAGTGAGAACCAGAGTAAATAAAATTAGTATGAACTTTTTCATTTGTCTTACTCCAATCAAATCCCAAGGGCTGGCTGAGTGTTCATTCAATTCTTTGCGCCGTCGCAGGTGCTTCGTCGAGCAGTGGTTTGATTGCTGCCTCGAAATTCTCGCGCGACGTTTGCCCGATAAACTTCTGGCGAATGCGCCCGTCACGATCAAGCAGGTAAGTTACCGGCAGACCGGGACCGTTGCCAAACTTCGCGCCGATCTCTTCCGCGCCGCGAATGACGGTGTATTCCTGCTTCACGTCTTTCTGAAAACTGCGAATGGCATCAGCGGTGTCCACCGGAGAAACGGAGGCGCCCACCATGGTGAAGCCGCGCGCTTGAAAGTCCTTTTGCATGGCGTTGAATTCGGGAATCTCAGCGCGGCAAGGAATGCACCAGGTCGCCCAGAAGTTCAGCAACACAACGCGTCCTCTCAGCGACGCGAGATGAAACGGTTGCGCATCCAGAGTTTGAAACTCAACCTCAGGCGCGGGTTGAAACTTTGCACCTGCGGCAGGAGGCGCACTGCCCTGGGGCGGCTTCACCTTCAGAAGGCTTTCCAGATTGGGCAGCATCGACGCGAGTCTCGAACTCGATAACCAGCTCGAATACCCACTGGCGATCAATCCTCCAATCAGAATCAAGACGATGCCCGAGACGATCTCAACTTTGTGCAAGTGTTGCCGAAACCTCGAATAGAAACCAAGAAACTTATTAATCCCGAGCCCGGTGATCAGAAATGGAACCGCCAGTCCCGCTGAATAAAATGTTGCGAGAACCAGTCCGCCCTTCCAGCCTCCGGTTGTGGCCGCCAGTCCCATGATGCCCCCGAGGATTGGCCCAATGCACGGCGTCCATCCGGCCGCGAAGGCTATGCCCATGGTCAAAGATCCCAGGACGCCGCGCGGCTTTTCGCTCGAGAACTGCCGCGTATCGCGATAGAGCCATTTGATCTTTATCAACCCAATCAAGTGCAGGCCGAAAACAATAATTACGATCCCGCCGATGATTCGCACCCACGGGTTACTAATGATCGACGATCCAACCAACCCGGCCGTCGCGCCCAACGCGATGAAGATCACCGACAATCCAATATTAAAAGCGATTGAGTTAACTACCACCGCCCGCAGAGCCGCACTGCGCGAACCACCCTCGCCCTTTAAGTGATCGACGCTGACGCCGGACATGAGCGAGAGATAGCCGGGAACTAAGGGAAGGACACACGGTGACAAAAACGACAGTAGTCCGCCGGCAAACGCGATCAAAATGTTAGCGATTGATACTTGCATTACTTAACTTCGCCTGAACAGTTTCCCAAACCACAGCGTCAAGTTCAAATAGAGCCCCGACAACGCTGAGATGCCGGCGAGCCCCGAAAAGCCAATCAACAACGGAACCTGCCACGTTCCGGCAAAGAAATAAAAGTGCGCCTGCCGAAAGTAACGCGTCAAAACTCCGGGTGGCGGCGTCTTGATCACCGTCCCGCTCTCAGCGTCAATCAGCAGCGAATCAGCGCCCATGCCGCCGATCGCCTGATAGACCGGACGCCCGTCGCGCATCAAGAGGGTTAGCGCCGTCGTCGGCAATTTTTTCCCGGCAAACTCGTTTGCTTTCAACATAGCTTCTGACGGCAGGACGCGCACGCGCGTTGCATCGATGCTTTCAATTTTGCCGCCTTCGACAGCGCTGGGCCACGCATACAAAAGGCCGCTTGAAGCCCACGCCAAAACGGGAATGGCGACGATCAATCCCAGCCAGAGATGTGTGCGGTAGATTAAGGAGCGCATTCTTTCAAACGTGTCTACGGGTGCTTCACCGGATCTCCGTTTCGCTTGCCTGGGCCGGCTCTTCGAGCAGCTTCTTGATCATCTTGTTCAGTATCGCAGCTTCCTCGTCGCTCGAGCCTACGCTGATAAGTCGCACGACGCCACGTCGATCTATTAGAAAGCTGGTCGGGATCGAAGAGACCGAGTAGTTCCGATCGTTAACGCTCGAGTCCGCTACCGCGAAACCATACGGGATATGAAACCTCTTCTTGAAATCGCGCAAGTAAGCGACCTCCTGCGGTTGCGTTAACTGCTTCCCTTCGGCGTGTCCGAAAAAGTTTGTCACGCCGAGAATTACCAGGCCTTTATCTTTATAGCTCTCGTGCCATCTTTGCAGTCGCGGAAAAGTCACACGACACGGGCCGCACCACGTCGCCCAGAAATCCAACAGCACGACGCGCCCGCGCAAATTCGCGAGTTTCACTGGCGCCTGATCGATCCATTCGTCGGCCACGATGTCCCGCAGCGCCGGCGCTGAGGCCGCCACGTCGTTGAATGATTTGAAGAGATCGATGTCGGGCGCGATCGCCAATAAGCGCCGCAGAGCCAGCTTGTATAGATTGCCAGACGGCAAAGCTAGCGCGAGTTGGCGCAGCTCCTGGGCAGCCGCGATCGCTTCATCCTTTTTCTTCAGCTTCAGATCGGCTTCTGAGAGCAGCGTCACCGCCTCGCTCAACATCTTGTCGCGCTCAAACGGATCTTTGGTCTTGGCGACGAGTTTGGCGGTATTGAACATTTCCCGCGCATGCGGCTGCGCGTGTTCGTAATCTTTCGATTTGAAATAAACCGTTACCATCCAGCTTTCAAGATTGTAACGATCCTCGGCGACTTGCGGTTGACTCTTCGCGTATTCAGCCAGACGGCTTTCGGCCTCCGGCAACAAATCCTTTTTCGCTGCTTGAATCACGATGACCGCCCGCGCATTCTGCGCCGGCTCGCCCGTTGCGTTCGGATTCTCAGTTAGAAACCGCCGCATCACTTCATACCCAGCGTCGAAATTTCGCGCCACGTTGTACAGCATGCCGAGATAGTAAACGTCTTTAGCCTGCGGCTTCCGCGCGGCCAACACCACGGCGTAGCGGGCGGCCAGATCGCGTTGCTCCTGCTTGATTCTGTCCGCCAGCCGCGCATCGAAGGGCATGTGCCGCTTCTCAAAGTCGTCAAACTTTTTCTGCGCGTACGTGTCGGCCTCCTCGTAGAGTTGCGCGGCGTCGCGCGACTCCTTCAAGTCCGCGCTCTTCGCCTCGGCGGTCTTAATCGCGTCCGTGCTGAGGGTTGCGGTCGCGTCTTTCACCCGGCCGGATTGCGCCCATATCGATTGCGCCGCGAAAAGGCAGCACCACAAAGCCAGCAACAAACGTGGAGAGTGTTTCATTAGAAGTTTAGATGCAACTCTTGACAACGCGGCTCACGGAAGACTTCGAGCATGTTAGGACACGGTGACTGCACTGTCAAAATGGTCAGAGGACCGAGTGACCAGTCGTTAATGGCCAGTTGTCAGTTGCTAGTTGAAGCTTTATTCTGGAGGAGTTCAGAGTTCAAGCTTCAGCTTGCTTTCGCTCGGAAAAAACCAACCTGAAGGTTGAACTCTGAACGACTGCCTTTCGGCCTACTGATTTTATGCATCGTATCACACTGATTCCCGGCGATGGCATCGGCCCCGAAGTCGCTTCCGCCGTCGTGCGCATCATCGAAGCTTCCGGCGCGCAGATCGAATGGGAGACGCATCTCGCCGGCCAGCAAGCCCTCGACAAGTTTGGCAAGACGCTGCCCGAAGAACTGATCGAGTCAATCAAGCGCAACAAGGTCGGGCTAAAAGGTCCGATCACAACTCCGGTTGGCAAAGGCTTCACTTCCGTCAACGTCGGCCTGCGTAAGGCTTTGGATCTTAACGCCAACCTGCGGCCGATTCGCGCGCTGCCGAATATTCCCTGCCGTAATCCTGATCTCAATATTGTCATCGTGCGCGAGAACACCGAGAGTCTCTATTCAGGCATTGAGCACGAAGTCGTTCCCGGCGTCATTGAAAGCTTGAAGATCATTACTGAGAAAGCTTCGACGATGATTGCCCGCTTTGCGTTCGAGTTCGCGAAAAGCGAAGGGCGGAAGAAGATCACCTGCACGCACAAAGCGAACATCATGAAGATGTCCGACGGGTTGTTCCTTTCTTGCTTTCACAGAGTCGCGAAGAAGTACCCGGATATTCAAGCCGAGGACAAGATCATCGACAATGCATGCATGCAGCTTGTCATGCGCCCGGAACAGTTCGATGTGCTGCTTTGTGAGAATCTCTATGGCGACATTGTCTCGGACTTGTGCGCCGGATTGATTGGCGGATTGGGCCTGGTGCCAGGAGCAAACATCGGCGAAAAAGGCGCGGTGTTCGAAGCCGTGCACGGCTCTGCGCCCGACATTGCCGGCCAGGGCATCGCCAATCCGACTGCACTGTTGCAGTCTGCGATTCTGATGCTGCGTCACATCAACGAACGCGCCGCGGCAGACAATGTCGAAACCGCTATGCTGAGAGTTTTTACAGAAGGCCGAGTCCGCACCCGCGACATCGGCGGCACGGCGGCGACTGATGAGTTTGCTGACGCGATTATTGCGGCTATGAATATTTGACTTTTCGATCCACCTATCTTCGGTTACTCTTTATGGCTCGCACTCGTCATCTCAGACAAGCTAGCTCTCGTTAATGTCACTCAAGAAGTATATCTCCGAAATTGACTCACTTGGGGCCGTGAGCGAGACCGCGCTCTATACCCCGCTTGCAACGCACATTCTCAATAAGGTACTGCACTACTCGCCAAAGCACTACGCTATTACCAAACGGGGCGAAAAAGGCACGCCCGATATTCGTTTGTTTTCCGGTGAAGATAATTCTGAGTGGATTGTTTGCGAGGCTAAGCTTGCCGATGACGATATCAGAAAAGAGAAAAACCGCAGGCGAATCTGGAAAGAACAGATCCTGCAACGCGGTTATATTCGCGCAGAAACATTCTACGTCTTACTCTGCGCGCCCAGAACTTTCTATGTTTGCGATCTGACAGGCGATGTTCTGGAAGGGGTCCACATTGAAGACGGCCAATTGTTGGAAATCAAATCCGGCGATCGCTTGGCCGCTACAGATGAGAATCTTCGCCAGTTACTCCATCGGGTCACCTTCGAGGCTTCTTTGGAACGGCCTCAGTATGAGCGCTTCCGGCTTGGTGAGCTACCCGGCGGTTACGTCCCGCTAACGCCTGAAACGGTCGAGAACCTGCAAGAGACTTTCAACTTCGCGCTGCGAAACCTGCGAACATATTGCAGCCATGAATTCGAACTCTTGAAACAGGAATACGCCGAGGCTGCCGCGCAACTCGCGGAGCTGGAGCGCCGACTTGAGGGAGCTGGCTCGGATGAAAAGCCCCGTAAGAAGATTCTGGCGCGCATCTACCGGCTAAAACGAAAGCACCGACTTGTCCTGCAACTCTTCGGCGTTGATTATCCGCAGTTCAAGCACGACCAGACTTATGCCGGTACGGAGAAGGAAGAGCACTTCGAAGACATCTTTATCACCAACACGGCTTACGTTGCCTTAAGCCGTCTGTTCTTTGTCCGCATCTGCGAAGATGCCGGCCTCACGACCCGTAAGATCTCCCACCAAGGTCCGGGTATTTGGCAGCGTTTCGTCGAGCACATTAAGAAGCGCTATCAAGATTTGATCGATGTCGCCTTCAAGGATGTGGCGCACATTTACTCACAGCTTTTCGAGACCACGGTCTTCGACTGGTACGGAGCGGGCAACGGAGTGCTGCACGACATGCTCGAGCGCATTCTGTTTCGCCTTAACGCTTTCTCATTCAAGGACGTCAACCGCGATCTGCTGGGCAGCATTTACCAGTACTTTCGTCCCAAGACGGAACGCAAGCGACTCGGTGAATACTACACGGCGGAAGAAGTAGTCGATTACATTCTGGCACAGACGGGCATTGCCACAGACTCGGGGATTATGCAAAAGCGGATTCTGGATCCGGCTTGCGGGTCATTTACTTTTGGCGTGCGGTCGCTGATTCCGCTGCTGGAGGCCGCAGGCTCTCTCTCGCCACAAAACAGAATTCAGCTTGTGCGCAAATGCTTGATCGGTTACGACATCAACCCGTTCTCTGTATTTCTATCGCACCTGAGTCTCTTGTTTGCCGTGTTGGATATTTACCTCGAGGCCAAGCGGACGGACCAGGCTTACGTCATCCCCGGCTTCAACATTCACAACCGGAACTCGCTGACCTTCGCCGCGGAAATTGATGAGCTGCACGATTCAGATGACGCGGACGAAAGTATCGAGCAAGTGGCCGACTACGTGATTGGTAATCCGCCCTTTGTCCGCAACGAACGGCTGCCGTTGGACGACAGGGAGGTTCTGAGTGACATCTTCGCGAACATCAAGTCCAAAAACACGGACCTGTCGACTTACTTCCTTTACTCGGCGATAAACTATTGGCTAAAAGACGGCGGCGTTCTGGGGATGGTTGCTCCTATCGGCATCGCCAACACGGGAATGGCCGAACAACTGCGGGCGACGTTGCGAAAGTATTCCATCTTCCACATCGTATCCCTGGAATGGATGGCCAAGGAAATCTTTCCCGACGCGGACATTATCCCAATGCTGATCTTTGCGAGGAAGGAAACTCCGGTGAAGGGGCAGCAGTTAACGATTGTCACTGGCCTGCGTCACAAAGCGGAACTCCGCCAAGCCATAAGTGACGAAGGCTTTTTCAAGCATCATGCATCGCAACTCGACTACGAGAAATGGCTCAACTTGAGCCCGACGGGCGACTGGCCGCTGGAGGTTAGAGCCGAAGATATGGCGGTACTGGAGAAGTTAAGGGACCGAGCTGAACTTGGCTCAATCGTAAAAGCCTCTTTCGCCATCAAACAAGGAGCAGAAGCGCGAACACTGCGCCTGGCTACCGAAGGAAATAAGAAAGCAAATGAGATTGGTTTCATAAGAGGTCAGCATGTTTGTGCCTTTAGCCTAGCTGCGGCAGACGAAGTCATCGATCTTTCCAAAATCGAGCAAGTCAGCGATCCGAGCATCTGGAGGGATTTGAGTTTCTACCGTGATAATCGTGATCAAGTTGATCAGTCTGGTCTTGGACGATACGACTATCGGCCTGCGGGTCTGATCAACCATCACCCAAGCGATACGCTTTGCTGTTTTGTTCCTGAAATCTATGTAACGTTGCTTGCTGCTGTCGGAGATCCTCTCGAAATGTGTGCCAACAACAGCGTCCTTGTTGTGGTTCCTTTGAAGTACAGCGCTCACGTCATAAGCGCAATTATCAACTCACGAGTTTCGCGCTATTTTGCGTTCTTGCTTTCGCGATCCGCGATATTGTTGCGTCGCAGATCAACTTGGTTCCCGCGGGCGATCAAGAATTTACCATTGCCGAACGTGAGTGATGATCAAGCAAAGCGTCTCCACAAGTTGGCGCAGGACGCGGAAGTTCTTTCGCAAGGCGTGCGGCTCGACGAGATCGACGCTTACATAAGCATGACCGCAGCGGGGGTGACTATGACCAAGGCAGGCTTTCTCGGTCTGAAAGCTGTTGGCGAAACTATCAATCGCGACGAGCTAGCTGATACCAAAATAACGGGGAAAGAAATGCGAATAGGTGATGCTGCGATCACTGGCGAACCTGCGGCGCTGGAGTTACTGCGACTGGCACTGTTGGCTCGTGACGAAGAGGAAATAGACGTGGCGGGCGTCCAGAATATTTTGCTACCGGCCGAAAAAACCGACCGGACGCGTCTGGCGAAAGAAATCGGAGGGCTCGCCGCTCAGTTGGAGAAAAGTAAGCACCGCATGGACGCTCTTTGCGAAGAGATGGATGAAATCGTCGCCAAAGCCTTAGGCTTAACCCCTAAGGAACACGACTTAATCAAAGAGCGCTGCCTGCAGTTTCCACTGTCTGTAACGGTTGAATCCCCTCGGTATGTCTGGAGTCCCGATCGCAAGCGCCAGGCTCGCCGTATCTACGAACCCGGTGAGCGATACAAGTAGAGTTTGTTGTGGGAAATCAGCTAGTGACTTCTCTGTTGAAATCAAATCCTGAAACCGCGAACGATGATCTGGTCGAGCGGGGGCAGACCGCTTATAGCCAAAGGCTGGCGTCTATTCTTGAGCCTTCACACCTTGGTGAGTTTGTTGCAGTCGAGCCAGACTCGGGCCAGTATTTCCTGGGAACCACGGCGAGTGCGACCCTCGTCGCTGCTCACGCCGCGATGCCGAACAACCTCTTCTACCTCACGCGCGTTGGTCGAGAAGTAGCGCACACATTCGGCGGACATGCCACAAGAATTGCTTAGATAATGAAGAAGACGTTCCGCTTTTTTAGAACGCCCGCTTCGCTAACTCTCTTTGCATTCGTACTCATTTTTGAGGCTTCGTGCTCTCGCCGCGATTCTCAAACTAACCGCAAGCCGCAACCGCCTCGCGAAACGACCTACCCTAGCACTCAAACGCTCACTGGTCGGGTGGTCGCAATAGCTGACGGCGACACGATCACGATTCTCGATTCTTCAGACACACAAGATCGCATCCGACTCGCGGGCATCGATGCACCGGAGACGCCTCAGGCATTCGGCGAACAATCCAGACTGAGCCTTTCCGAAATGATTTTTGGTAAAGACGTAACCGTCAAGTATCAGAAGATCGATCAGTACGGGCGTCTTGTCGGCAAGATTATTTTGGACGGAAAAGACATCAACCTGGAACAAGTCAAAGCCGGCATGGCGTGGCACTACAAGTTCTACGAAGACGAGCAGACACCGGAAGACCGCGAACTTTACGCCAAGGCGGAAGCTGAGGCGCGCGTCGCGCGGCGGGGACTGTGGCAGGATCCGAACCCAACGGAGCCTTATCAATTTCGACGCGAGGAAAAGCGAGAGCGGCGGG
>JGI1357J11328_10002865_pt1 | contig 12205 bp, 9 predicted proteins | sample Subgrocontami54m_FD_11328 | JGI IMG/M metagenome (IMG submission 11328)
CCAGCCGATCCGGTGGGACGATGTGGCGGTCGAAGAGACGCCCCTCCTGGCGATGCGGAGGGAACAGGATCGGATGTGGAACCGCCAATGAACGCAAATGAACGCCACACTCCTTCGGCAAGAGGGACGCGAAACCTGAAGGAGGCCCCTGGATTGATCTGGGTGTTCGCCATGTGCGGACCCCTTCTTCTACTTGAGGGACGCTGATGAGCCTGGATGCGACGGATCTGCTCACGATCTACCGGACGATGCTGCGGATCCGCCTCTTCGAGGAGCGCGTGGACGAATTGGTCCTCAAGGGGCAGATCCACGGGACCACGCATCTGTACATCGGGATGGAGGCGGTGGCGGTCGGCGTCTGCTCCGCGCTCCTGCCGCAGGACTACATCACCAGTACCCACCGGGGCCATGGCCACTGCATCGCCAAGGGCGCCGACCTGGGCCGGATGATGGCCGAACTGCTCGGCCGGGAGACCGGCTACTGCAAGGGCAAGGGGGGCTCCATGCACATCGCCGACCTGGAGCAGGGGAACCTGGGGGCCACGGGGATCGTGGGTTCGGGGATCCCCGTGGCCACCGGAGCGGCCCTGGCGGTTCAGATGCGGAAGGAGTCCCGGGTCGTCGCGTGCTTCTTCGGTGACGGGGCCGCCAATTCGGGGGCCTTCCACGAGAGCCTGAACCTGGCTGCCATCTGGAGGCTGCCCGTCGTCTTCATCTGCGAGAACAACCAGTACGCCATGTCCGGCTCGGCCAGGGAGATGTTTCCGATCCCGAAGATCGCCGAGCGGGCCGCCGCCTATGGGATCCCGGGGGTCACGGTGGACGGCAACGAGGTCCTGGCCGTGCATGCCGCCGTGGTGGATGCGGTGACGCGGGCCCGGCGGGGGGACGGGCCTACCTTTCTCATCTGCGAGACCTACCGCTGGAAGGGACACTCGCGCAGCGATGCCAACCGCTACCGGACGAAGGAGGAGATCGCGGCGTGGCAAGCGCGCTGCCCGATCGCCCGGCTGCGGGCGCACCTGGAGGGGAAGGGGATTCTGGACGCCCAGACGGCCGCCGTCATCGAGCGGGATGTGGAGGAGGAGCTGGCCAAGGCGATCCAGTTTGCGCAGGACAGCCCGATTCCGACACTCGAAGGAGTGGAGGCCGACCTGTATGCGTAATGCAATGACCAAAGACCAAATCCCAATGACCAATGGGAGAGACCGCCGGGTTTATCCCGGCGGAGGATCAACCAGCGTCGCCCGAACCCCCGGGTTCAGCCTGGGGGGACAATGAACCAATGACCAACGACGAGAGAGGCAATGACCGATGAGCCAATGACCAATGGCGGAACTCCGGCGTGGCCGGGAACCTCATTGGGATTTGGTCATTGGTAATTGGTCATTTGAAGGCTACCGATGCGGGAGATAACATACAAACAAGCAATCCAAGAGGCGTTGCGGGAGGAGATGCGCCGGGACGAGCGGGTCTTCCTGATGGGGGAAGACATCGGCGTGTATGGCGGCGCCTTCGGTGTAACGCTGGGCTTGCTGGAGGAGTTCGGCAAGGACCGGGTCCGGGACACACCGATCTCGGAGCTGGGGATCGTGGGGGCCGCGGCCGGGGCCGCCCTGGTGGGGATGCGGCCGGTCGTGGAGATCATGTTCATGGATTTCACGACGCTGGCCCTCGACCAACTGGCCAACCAGGCCGCCAAGATGCGCTTCATGTTCGGGGGCAAGGCCCGCGTTCCCATGGTCCTGCGGGCGCCCCAGGGGGCCGGCACCGGCGCTGCGGCCCAGCACTCGCAGTCGCTGGAGGCGCTGTTCGTCCACTTCCCGGGACTGAAGGTGGCCATGCCGTCCACGCCCGCAGACGCCAAGGGCCTGTTGAAAGCGGCCATCCGGGACGACAACCCGGTCGTGTTCATCGAGCACAAGCTGCTCTACAACCGGAAGGGGCCGGTGCCGGAGGGGGAGCACGTGGTGCCCCTGGGCTGCGCTGACATCAAGCGAGCGGGGCGGGACCTGACCATCATCGCCGTGTCCGCCATGGTTCCCAAGGCGCTGGCGGCCGCGGAGACCCTGGCGGGCGAGGGGATCGAGGCCGAGGTCGTGGATCCGCGGAGCCTGGTGCCTCTGGACGAGGGCACGATCCTGGACTCCGTCCGGCGGACGGGGCGGGCCCTGATCATCCACGAGGCCTGCCGCACGGGCGGGGTCGGGGCGGAGATCCTCGCGCGGATCGTGGAAGAGGCGTTCGATTACCTGGATGCGCCGGTCCGCCGCCTGGCCGGGAGGGACCTGCCCATCCCCTACAGCAAGGACTTGGAGCGGCAGGTCATCCCCCAGGAAGAGGACATCGTCCGGGAGGCCCGCCGCCTGGTCCGCGGCCGGGCGGACGGCGCCTGAGTCTTGTAGTCCGCTGAAGATTGCGGTAGCCTCCGGGACCCGGGTAGAACTCGCCGGCACTCTTCCTGACGAGGATACCCAGCACAGGCGGCAGTCAGCCCCCGTGGCGCGCCCTGACTCCGCGCGCCATCCGGGGGCATTCTCACAGCGGGCCGGAACGTCCGAGACCGGTTCCATCGCAGACGTAAGGAGGGGGAACATGGCACAGGTGACTCGCAGGCAATTCACGGGGATGATGCTGGCCGGCGCCGCGGCCACGTTGGTTCCGCAGCGGGACGCAGGGGCAGCGGGTAAGATCACGCTGTACTTGGGGCCGCCGGAGAAGACCTCCAACGCCATCGCGCANGGGTTTGAGAAAAAGGCGGGGGTGAAGACGACCCACCTCCGCCTGTCGGCGGGGGAGGCGATCAACCGCATCCGGGCGGAGCGGAACAATCCCCAGGCCAGCGTGCTCTACGGCATCGGCCTGCCGTCCATGCTGACCCTCAAGGCCGACGATCTCCTCGTCCCCTACAAGTCACCCGAGGCCGCGGCCATCCCTGCCGGGTACAGGGACCCGGATGGATGGTGGACGGGCACCGACGTGGATTTCATCGGGATCGCCTCCAACAAGAAGTTCCTCCAGGAGAAGGGCCTGAAGGCCCCGCGGACCTGGGAGGACCTGACCAAGCCCGAACTGAAGGGCCAGGTGTGCATCGGAAACCCGGCGACCTCGGGCACCGGCTACACCTTCCTCACCACGATCCTGCAGCTCATGGGCGAGGCGAAGGGATGGGAGTACGTGCACCGGTTCAACGCCAACGTGGCCCAGTACACCCGTTCGGGGATCGGGCCCACCCAACTGGTGGGGCGGGGCGAGGTGGGGGTCGGCATCCTCTTCGCCCACGATATCCTGGGAAGCATCGACCAGGGCTTTCCCATCGAGATGTCGCTGCCCGACGAAGGCACGGGGTATGACCTCTTCTGTGCGGTCATCCTCAAGGGCGCGCCGGAGCCGGAGGAGGCCAAGCGGTTCATCGACTGGTCGCTGACCCCGGAGTCGCAGGAGATCCTGGCGGCCACCGGGTACTTCGATGTGCCCACGAACCCCAAGGCGAAGGTCCACGACCTGGTGAAGCCCTACGTCAACGTCAAGCTGATCACCTACGACTTCGCCTGGGCCGGCAACAGCAAGGTCCGCCAGCAACTGGTGGACAAGTTCCAGAAGGAGATCCTGGCTGGCCGGAAGTAGCAGGCGGACGATGGCACAGGCAACCGGCATCCTCGTCGCACGCCCCCGGCCGGGGCTCCGCCGGGGGCGTGCGCTGTTCTCCCTCTACCCCCTCCTGGTGCTGGGCCTGGCGCTCTTCGTCGTCTATCCCCTGGGCATGCTGCTCGCGCAGGCGGTCCAGGCCGACGGCCGGCTGTCGGCAGGCACCGTCCTCGGGCTGCTGAGGGAGTCCTATTACCGCGCGGTCCTGCTGAACACGCTGCTCCTTGGCGTGAGCGTGGCGGGGCTGGGGACGGTGCTGGCGACCGGGTACGCCTACGCCATGACCCGGGTGGCGATGCCGGGGAAGAAATTCTTTCACTTCGTGGCGCTATTGCCCACGATCTCGCCCCCCATCCTCATGGCCCTGAGCCTGATTCTTCTCTACGGCCGGCGCGGCCTGATCACGAACGGATTGCTGGGCCTGCAGTCCACGCTCCTGTACGGCTTCTGGGGGTTGACGGCGGCGCAGGTGCTGGCCTACTTCCCCTTCGCTTACCTCCTTCTGCTCAACCTGTTCCGCGGATTGGACGCCTCGCTGGAAGAAGCGGCCTGGACGATGGGGGCGCACCCGGGGAAGATCCTGACGACGGTCACCCTGCCGCTCCTGATCCCCGGGCTGGCCAGCGCGGTGCTGCTCCTCTTCAGCTATTCCTTCGCGGACCTCGGCAACCCGCTGCTCCTGGGCGGCGACTACCCCGTCCTGGCGGCGCAGATCTATCTCACCATCATCGGGCTGTACGATATGCCGCGGGGCGCCGCCCTGGCCCTCATCCTGCTCTTTCCCGTCACGCTGGTGTTCTTCGCCCACAAGCGCCTGGCGGAGCGGGCCGCCTTCGCCTCCATCGGCGGGCGGGCCTCCTCCATGCGGCACCCGCAGTTCCGGCATCCCGCGGTCCGGATCGGGGGCCTCCTGTTCTGCGGCGGGGTCTGCCTCTTGATTCTCCTGCAGTACGCCACCGTGCTGGGCGGGGCGGTGACCCGGCTGTTCGGGATCAACCACACGCTGACGCTGAAGCATTTCGCCTCGGCCCTGACGGCGTCGCGGGACGCCCTGGTGGACACCATCGGGCTGGCCGCGGTGGCCTCTGCGGCCTCGGGGGTCGCGGGGCTCCTTATCGCCTATTTCGTGGCGCGCAGCCGGGTTCCGGGCCGCGGCGCCCTGGACTTCGTGGCCAGCCTGCCCCTGGCCATTCCCGGGACGGTGGTGGGCCTGGGATTTGCCATCGCCTTCAACCGCCCTCCCTTGCTACTCACGGGGACCGCCCTGATCATCGTGGCCGCCTTCGTGGTGCGATCCATTCCATACAGCATCCGGTCGGGCGTGGCGGCCCTGCGCCAGGTGGACGTCTCCCTGGACGAGGCCTCGACCAGCATGGGCGCCACGTCCTTCCAGACGCTGTGGCGGGTGATCCTGCCCCTGCTGCGGCCCGCGGTCCTGGCCGGGATGATCTTCACCTTCACGCGCAGCGTGACGACCCTCAGCGCGGTGATCTTCGTCGTCTCGCCCCACTGGTCCCTGGTGACGCCCACCATCCTGTCCCAGATGGACCGCGGGGACGTGGGGGAGGCGGCGGCGCTGAGTGTCGTCCTGATCGTCCTGGTGCTGCTGGTCATCCACGGGGTCCCGCGTCTCCTGGGCCGCGACTGGCGCGAGGGGATGGCGGCGTAAGGAGCGTGCATGAGCACCGGAATTGCCAAGGCGCTGGAACTCCGCGGCCTGCGGAAAGCCTACCGCCTGCCGGGAGGGCGCAGCGTCCCGGCCGTGCGGGATTTCAGCCTGCGGGTGGAGCCGGGGGAGTTCGTCACCCTGCTGGGTCCGTCGGGCAGCGGCAAGACCACGGTCCTCCGGACGCTGGCCGGCCTGGAGGAGCCCGATGCGGGCGAGATCCTGCTGGACGGCGTCCCGCTGACACCGTTACCGCCGCACCAGCGCCACATCGGCCTGGTGTTCCAGAACTACGCGCTCTTCCCCCATCTGACCGTCTTCGAGAACGTGGCCTACTCGCTGCGCATCCGCCGGACGCCCGACGTCCGGATCCGGGACGAGGTGGAGGCGGCCTTGAAGACCCTGGGGCTGGAAGAGCTCGCCTCCCGGCTTCCCGGCCAGCTCTCCGGAGGGCAGCAGCAGCGGGTGGCCCTGGCCCGGGCCCTGGTGATGCACCCGGACCTCCTGCTCTTCGACGAGCCCCTGTCCAACCTGGACGCCAAGCTCCGGTTCCAGGTGCGGAGCGAGCTGCGCCGCCTGCAGAAACGGCTGGGCATCACGGCGCTGTACGTGACCCACGACCAGGCGGAGGCCATGAGCCTCTCGGACCGGATCGCGGTCATGCGCGACGGGCGGGTCGAGCAGGTGGGCACGCCAGAGGACATCTACGCGCGCCCGGCCACCCTGTTCGTGGCGGACTTCATCGGGCGGGTGAACATCCTGCCCGGGCGCGTGGTGGATCGGCTCGACCAGGGCATCACCGTGGAGGTCCTGGAGCGCCGGTGGAACGTCGCGGCCGACCGCTGCCCGGCGGCAGCCGGCGAGGTGCTGGTCCTGCTCCGGCCCGAGGCAGTGGGGTTGGTCGAGGCAGGACAGGGGGACCTGTCGGGGACGGTGGAGGAGCTGGAGTACCGCGGGGACCAGACCGAATACCGGATCCAAATTGGCGGCGTGAACGTGGTGGTCGTCGAGTCGTCTCCCCGGCGGACGCGGCGGATCGTCGAGGGGGACCGGGTGGGGCTTCGGGTGTTCGAGGACACGCTGCACATCCTTCCCGCGCAGCGGGAAGGATCAATGACCAATGAGCTAATGACCAATGAACCAATGACCGATAGCGAATAACGAATGGCGAATGACGAATCACGAATGAAGAATGACGAAGACTTATCACGAATCACGAATCACCAATGACCAATGAGCCAAGAGCCATGAACCATGAGCCATCACCCATGAGCCACGAGCCGCGAGCCGCGAGCCGCGATAGGACAGCAGGGAAAGCGGGCGCGCGGATCCAGCGGGTGATCCTGCTGGTCATTGACAGCTTGGGGCTGGGAGAGATGCCCGACGTCCCCCGGGTCCGTCCGCAGGACCGGGGCGCCGACACCCTGGGGAACGTGGTGCGTGCCGTCGGCTCGCTGTCCCTGCCGAACCTGGAGCGGATGGGCCTGGGCACGGTGGCGCCCGCGTCCGGCATCCGGGTCGAACAGCACCCCGTGGCCGCCCACGGGATCTGCTTCCTGGGCTACGACGGGGCGGACACCTATCTCGGCCACCAGGTGTTGATGGGCTCCCGCGTCCCGGATGTCCCGGAGGAGCTGTTCGAGGTGGTCGGGGCGGAGGTGGCGGCGGCCCTCCGTCGCGCCGGGCATCGCGTCGAGGTGGCCAAGGATGGCCTTGCCGCCCTCTTCGTGGACGGCGCGATCGTGGTCGGGGACAACCTGGAGAGCGATCCGCTCCAGACCTATCACTGCGTGGGCTCGCTGGATGATCTCGCCTATGATGCCATCCTGGACGTGGCGGAGGTGGTCCGCGAAGTCGCCCGGGTCCGCCGCGTCGTGGCCATGGGGGGCCAGGGATTCCGGGCCGCGGAGATTCGCCGCTGCGTGGAACGGCGGCCGACGGGACAGTGCGGCGTCAACAACGTGGCGCTGGGGCTCTATACGAAGCGGTACGTCGTCCGGCACCTGATCCGGGGATCGCGGCCGGAGGTGCAGGTCCCCACCATCTTGCGCCGGGCCGGCTGGCCCGTGGCCCTGATCGGGAAGGTGGCCGATGTCATCGCCTGCGAAGGGGCGGAGATGGAACCCCACGTCCCCACACCGGCCGTCCTGGAGGCGACCCTGGCGGCCCTCCAACGCGTGCCCCGTGGCCTCATCGCCGTGAATATCCAGGAGGCGGACTTGGCGGGACACGACCAGGACCCCCGGCGCTATGCGGAGATCCTACGCCTCTCGGACCAGGGGGTGGGAGAGATCCTGGCGCGCCTCACCCCCGGCGATCTCTTCATCGTCACCGGGGACCACGGCAACGATCCCACCATCGGCCACGACAAGCACACGCGGGAGTTCACCCCACTCCTCGTCCAGGGCGACGGCATCCCGGCGCGCCGTCTGGCTCCCCGCGAGAGCCTGGCGGACATCGCGGCCACCATCGCGGACATCTTCGGCGTGGCCCATCCGGAGATCGGCCAGAGCTTCTGGCGCGAGCTCATGCCGGCCTGAGGCCCAGGGGCTCCTCGATCCTTCACCGGTCATCCAGCGCGACAACTCGGCGGTTTTCATCCTGCACTAGCTGCGGTACAATCCCCTGGGTTTGGGACTCGACGGCGTCCGGTTCCCGCCGGTGAGCCGGGGTGTGACGCCTTCGGCCCGGGCTCGAGCACGCGGCAGGAGGTTCCGGCCCAACCTGACCGGGTACGGGAGCGCTTCACGTCTGCGGGACAACCGCGAGGAGGCAGATGATGGGGAAGAGAGGTCGGCCGGGAGTGATAGTGGTGTTCGGGTTGCTCCTCCTCGGCGCGCTCGTGGCAGTGCCGGTGGAAGAGGCCCGCGCCCAGGCGAAGGGGACCGTCACCCTCTACACGTCGGAATCCCTGGACAAGGTCAACGAGATGAAGCTGGATTTCGAGAAGCGCAACCCGGGGGTGGCGCTCAACATCTACCGGTCGGGGACGCAGGTGGTGATCAGCAAGCTCCAGGCGGAATTCCAGGCGGGCGGGACCCTGGCGGACATGATCTGGATGGCCGACATCGACTACTTCGAGGATCTGGCCAGGAAAGATCTGCTCGCAGCCTACACGCCGCCCGAGGCAGACAAGGCGCCGGCGAAGTTCAAGTATGAGGGCGGCCGCTACCACGAGGTCCGGTTGATCTTCAACACCGTGGCCTACAACACCCTGCGAGTCAAGACCCGGCCCAGCTCGTGGAAGGACCTGACCGACCCGCAGTTCAAGGGGAAGGTCGGGGTGGCCAGCCCGTTCTACTCCGGGGCCGCATTCTCCACCCTGGGGACCCAGGTGAACCTGCCCGGCTTCGGCTGGGAGTTCTACCGGAAGCTGAAGGGGAATGCCGTTGTCGTTGAGCAGTCCAACGGGACCGTGGCCAAAAAGCTGGCCACGGGGGAATTCTCCGTCGTCTCGGTGGTGGACTTCATGGTGCGCGAGGCGAAGGCGGCCGGCTCGCCCGTGGACCACATCTGGCCGAAAGAGGGGGCGATCCTGGTCCCGACGCCGGTCGGCATCCTCAAGGGGGCGAAGAACCCGGAGGGGGCCCGGGCCTTCCTGCGCTACCTCTACTCTCCCGAGGGGCAGCGGCTCTTCGCGCAGCAGGGGTACGTCCCGGTCCTGCCGGGCATCGAGGGGCCCAGGGGCGTGCCGTCGGAGAAGCTCGAGGTGGTGCTGACGGATCAGGCCTACATCGGCAAGCATCGCGAGGAGCTGAAGGCGAAGTACCGCGAGCTGTTCGAGCTGAAGTGAAACCGATGCCCATCCTCCGCTTGCTGCTGGGGCTGCCCCTGGGGCTGGTCCTCGTGGGGGCCGTCGCCTATCCCTCCCTCATCTTGGTCTGGCACGCCTTCACGCGGGACGGGCGACCCACCCTGGCGAATCTGGCGGCCGTCCTGGGCGACGCCGACATCTGGCGCGTGCTGTGGAACAGTGTGCATGTCTCGGTCTGGGCGACGCTCCTCGGGGGGGCCGTCGGCACGGGCCTCGCGTTCCTGGTGGCCCGGACGGATCTGCCGGGCCAACGGATCTTCCGCACCGCGCTCATGGTGCCCTACCTGATCCCGCCCTTCATCGCCGCCCTGGCCTGGCTGGCCCTGGCCGGCCCCGTGGGATTCGTGAACCAGCTCTGGATGGCGGTGACGGGGGCGGAGGAGCCGCTCTTCCGGATCTACGGCGCGCGGGGGATCATCCTGGTCCTGGCGCTCGCGCATTACCCGCTGGCCTACTTCACGGTCCTGGCCTCCCTGGAGCGGATGGACCCGGCCCTGGAGGAGGCGGCCCGAAGTTCGGGCGCCAGCCCGGCCCGGACGGCGCGGGACGTGACGCTCCCCCTGGTGGCCCCCGCCATCGGCGCCGGAGCGATCCTGGTGTTTCTCCGCTGCATGGAAAACTTCGGGATCCCGGCCATCCTCGGGTTCCCCGCCAAGTACTTCGTCCTGACGACGAAGATCTATGCGACGATCCTGGATTTCGACCGCGCCCACAATCTCGGACTGGCGGCGGCCCTGTCGTTTTTGCTGGTGGCGGTGGCGGGCGGTATCATGGCCCTCCAGCGCTGGATCCTGGGGGGTCGTGCCTTCGGCCTCACCCGCGCCGTCGGCCAGCCGCCGATCTTCAGTCTCGGTCAATGGCGCCGGACGGCCGGGTTCGCCGTGACGATGTTTCTCCTGGCCACCTCGATGGCGCCGCTCCTCGCGATCCTGCTGACCGCTCTCACGCGGGCCTACGGGATGCCGTTCGGGTGGAGCAATCTGGGTCTCCAGAACTTCCACACGCTCTTCTTCAAGGTCCCTGCGGTCTGGCGGGCCATGGGCAACAGTCTGGTGCTGGCGGCCTCGGCGGCCACCTTCGCAGTGGTCCTGGCCATCCTGATCGCCTACGTGCAGGTGCGGACGCAGGTCCGGGGGAAGGGCCTCTTGGAGGCGCTGGTGGTCCTGCCGTTCGCCGTCCCTGGCACGGTGGTGGCGTTGGCCATGATCCTGGCCTTCCTCCGGCCGGTGCTGGGGCTCTCGCTGTACAACACGATCTGGATCATCCTGGTGGCCTACGTGGCCCGGTTCCTCACCCTGGCGGTCAAGCCGGTCGCGGCCGCCTTCACCCAGGTTCACGTCTCGCTGGAGGAGGCGGCCCGCTCGTCGGGGGCGTCGCTGAGCCGATCGTTACGGGACATCACGATGCCCCTGATCCGGCCGGCGCTGGTATCGGGCTGGTTCCTGGCGGCCGTCCCGGCCATCACGGAGCTCACCCTATCGGTCCTGCTCTGGTCGGCGGGGAACGAGACCATCGGGGTGATGGTCTTCAACATGCACGAGGAAGGAAAGGTCCTGCTCTCCTCGGCCCTGGCGATCGTGGTCATGGCCGTGGCGTTGGCGAGCAACCTGCTGCTCCGGCGGCTCACTTCCGGCCTCGCGGAGGCATAGCTCGAAGAATACGATGCACCGCCAAGACGCCAAGGACGCCAAAGAGACGACATTTATGTTTCGTGGTCATTTGCCGGGATGGTTTGCTCCGCCCTTGGCGCTCATGGCGCCTTGGCGGTTGATATGCTCGGATCGGGGCTGATCATGCCGGCCGTGGAGCTCCAGAACCTGTGGAAGGATTTCCACTCCATCCCGGCCGTCTGCGGGATTCACCTGTCGGTGCAGGAGGGGGAACTCCTGGCGCTCCTGGGCCCGTCCGGCTGCGGAAAGACGACCACCCTGCGGACGGTCGCCGGCTTCGAAGTCCCCACGGCGGGGGAGATCCGGATCCGGGGGAAGACCGTGTCCGGGCCCGGGCACTTCGTCCCACCCGAGGCACGGAACGTAGGCATGGTGTTTCAGAGCTATGCCGTCTGGCCCCACATGACGGTGGAGGCCAACGTGGCGTACCCGCTGAAGCTCCGCGGCCTGCCAGCGGCGGAGCGCCGCGAGCGGACGCGCCGGGTGTTGGAGCTGGTCCAGCTCCCCGGCCTGGAGTTCCGCTTTCCCCATCAGCTCTCGGGGGGACAACAGCAGCGAGTGGCGCTGGCCCGGGCGCTGAACATGGAGCCGGCGGTCCTGCTCCTGGACGAACCGCTGTCCAACCTGGATGCCCAGCTCCGGAAGGAGATGCGGCTGGAGATCAAGGCGCTCCAGCGCCGTCTGGGTATCACGATCCTGTATGTCACCCACGACCAGGAGGAGGCGTTGACGATGGCGGATCGCGTCGCCGTCATGGGGCGCGGCGTGATCCACCAGGTGGGAACCCCCGAGGAGGTGTTCGAGCAGCCGACCGACCGGTTCGTGGCGGAGTTCATGGGCTGCACGACGTTCCTCCCCTGCGAGGTGGTCGGGATGGACCGGGTTCGGCTCCTCCTGGGGGAAGAGACCCCCTTCGTTTCCTGCCCGCTGCCCTCCGGGGCGGCGGGCCGGGGGGGCGCGTGGGGCTCCGCGCCCAGGAAGTGCACCTGGCCCGTGACTCTTCCAAGGCTCTGACAGGACATGTAAGCCTCCGGACGTATCTCGGCGGATCCTTTGAGGTCCGGGTGCGCGTCGGGAACCACGTCATCCCTCTGATCACCACCTCGCCGCTCAGGGAGGGGGACACGGTGCAGTTCGTCCTGGGTCCGGTGCGCTTCTTCCCGGACGTTTCCTGCGCGATTCCGGGGGAAGTCCCCCGGGCGACCGTGATGTGATCTGCCGGTATGTGATCTGATCAGGCCGTTGTCAGCGAGGTGATCATGGTTCGGTTGGCCCAGGGTCTGCGGGCGAGGTTTTCCCTCGTGCACCTCACGGACCCTCACATCCCGGGGGAGGACCAAGCCCGGGTGCGGGGAGTTGACACCGCCGCGAGACTGGCGGGGGTGGTGGAATCCATCAACCGTCTCT
>JGI1357J11328_10002873_pt1 | contig 12185 bp, 13 predicted proteins | sample Subgrocontami54m_FD_11328 | JGI IMG/M metagenome (IMG submission 11328)
AAGGCAGACATCGTCCGCGTGATCCACGAACAGCCGGCGTTTTCCGAGTTGTTTATCTCGCATCTTTTAGCCCGCAACATCTGAGTAGAGGAGGACCTGGTCGATCAATTGTTCAATTCGAGCGAAAAACGGCTGGTGCGCGTTCTTCTGCTGCTGGCGAATTTTGACAAGGAAAGTAAGCCCGAGCCGGTCATCGCGAAGATTCAGTCAAGAGACGCTCGCGGAGATGATCGGCACGACGCGACCTCGCGTCAGTTTTTTCATGAACAAATTTCGGCAATTGGGCCTTATTGATTGCAACGGCCACATTGAAGTCCACAGTTCCTTGTTGAACGTGGTTCTGCACGATCAACCGCAGATTAAACCTTAGAGTCCGTCCGGAAACATGCGTTTGATTTGACTCATTTTTCCAGACCAAGAAATCTAATGAGGTGTCGGAAAGACGCTTGCCGAGGAGCCCATGCCAACCTTTAACCAACGCTTTCAAGCAAAACTTTCCGGACAGACACTTAGAGCATGATCCCGAAAAAGCCTGCCCCCGGACTTGATCCGGGGGTGGGAACCGGTATCTGTGATCTGTCCGCTGTCATAGTGGCACTGACCGGACGTCTCCAAACAAAAATCCCGCCTTGCGGCTGGGTTAGAATAGCTGGGCGCGGCCCTTGGGATTTCCGCCATCGACCCTTGGCTGAAGTTGCAATTATCCGGAGATCTTCAATGACTGGCCGCTCGGTTCCAGCTGTATCCGGGATTGCCGTAATAGAAGCCGTTGGAGAACGGTGCGGTCAGCTTAATGGTATCGAGCCGGGCCTGGGCCTCTTGCGCGGCGAGCCGCCCATCGAGGACGGCACGAAAGATTGCAGCAATCTCCACCATGTCGAAGCTATGCGGAAACAGGCGAAAACGCGAGACGCCCATGGCGCGCAGCTCCGGCACTTCATGGATCAGATTGAGATATTCGTATGAGAGAGTTTGGACGCCGTTGACGGCGAGGAATGGCCGGCCGTCCAGCGTGCTCAGCTGTAATCCGTCAGGATCGTTCTCGCAGATGAATTGGCAGCTATCCTTGGTACGCCCGTGAGCCCGGGCATGATAGCAGCGCGCAGATAGCGCCAGCGGCAGACGCCCGAAAACCTGGACTTCGATCTTCACGTCGAGGTCACGGCTCCCCTCGCACAGAGCGTGAATGGCAGGGGCCGGCATCTCGGCGGGAAGACAGATATTCCGTGCGCCTCTTTCAGCAAGAAACGAGACGGTCCTCTCATTGTAGACGTTCATGAACGGGCCAATATGGTGTGCTCGCCCGCGCAACTGGAGCAAGGCGGAGGCGTCGTTGGCCTCCACGAGAAATTCTGTAGAGGCGCAGATGCTGTCCACGAGTTTCCGGTCAAGCTTCAGCACGACTTCTGAAAGCGTCGAGAACACGACGGTCTTTCCAGCCGCCGACAGCCGCTCGGCCACCGCTTGGTAATGCGGCTCGAACAATGGGCCGCGCTTTGAACACACGACCTCGCCGAGATAGACGGTGGCCACGGGGGCCTCATCGGCGATACGGAAATAGAAATCGCGCCAGCGCTCCGGCTGCCAGTTGAAAAGCACCGGCCCCAGGGTGATCTGCGCTGCTTGGTCCCGCACCGCTACCTCCATGTCTTGCTGCGGTATGCGCCTTCGGTCTCGCGATGTCCTTCGGTCAGCGCCAGCAGGTTCATGAGGCCGGCCTCGCGCCCCGCCATGATGTCGTCGACGGCCTTGCGGAACGCGGACACCACCGCCTTTACGTAGGCGCGGCTGCGCTGACGCCCCTCGATCTTGAGCGCGGTCACGCCGGCGCGCATAAGGTCGGGAAGCAGCGCCGAAAGGTTGAGACTGACCGGTTCCTCGAAGGCGTAATAGGCATCATTCCTGGCCCCGCACAGGTAGCGGCCCTTGCAAATGGTCGGATAGCCGGCGCTCTCGCCGCAGGCGAAGCGATCGATCATGAACGGACCGAGCCGGATGGTGAGATTGCGCTCGGCGTCCTCCTCGTAGTGCACGTCTGCCGCCGGCGAGCAGATGCCATCCATGCTGGTCGACAGTCCGGTGGCATAATTGGTGAGGCTGCAACGCCCCTCGGCCATCATGCCGATATTGCCGAAGATGAAGGCTTCGATCTCGCAGGGGACCTGGCGGTGGATGTCGGCGATTTCGGCGACCGTCAAGATGCGCGGCAGCACCACGCGTTTGACCCCGAATTCCTGGCAATAGAACCGGATTGCCTCGGGCGAGGAGGCGCCGGCCTGGACCGAGAGATGCAGCCGCAGGTTCGGGTAGCTGCGCGCGGCGTAGTCGGCGACGCCGATGTCGGCGACAATCAAGGCATCGACGCCGAGGCGCGCGCCGATGTCCACGGCCTCGCGCCAGAGCGCGAACTTCCCCGCCGGCGGAAAGGTGTTGACGGCGAGCAGGACCTTGGCTTCACCGGCATGGGCGTAGCTGAGCGCCGCTTCAAGCTCCGCCGGCGTGAAATTCAGGCCCGGGAAATTCCGCGCATTGGTCACGTTCTGGAATCCGCAATAGACGGCGTCGGCGCCGGCATCGACCGCGGTGCGCAATGAAGCCGGCGTGCCGGCCGGGCAGACCAGCTCCGGGCGCAGATAGCCGTTGTCAGCCATGGCGGCTTCTCGTTCGCATGGCACGCAGCTCCGATATGGCCAGCGCTACCGGTTTTGATAACGGCCCGAAGGCTGCGACAACGCTTTCGAGAGCGCTGCCATCGAAATTATCAAGAGCATTGCGCAGCGCAACCACGGCTTCTGTGCCGCCGCTCACGCGCAGATCGCGGGAAAAGAACAGCGCATCGCCGTCGAGCGATCCGTCGATCATGTCGAGCAGGTTGAAAAAGGTGCCGGCAATTCCAGCGTCGTGACGGGGCTTCTCATATCGGCGATAGGCCCGCAGAAAAGGCCGCGCTGCGTCCGGCCGTAAAAGCAGCACGAAGGGGAGGTCAATCGGATCGATCAGGAAAAGCTTGCCTGTGTGCGGACCGAGCCGGGCGAACAGTTCAGGATGGGCGCGGGCGACATGCGTTGCGATGTGACCAAGAATCGGTTGCAGCACCGCCAGTGGCACGGCCGCCAGCAGCAAGCCCGGAACATTCTGCAACAGACCACGAAATGGTGAGGCAGATGGCTCAGCTCGGGTGGGGGACGGCATTGATAAAGTTTATCAATCGCGGGTCAGACCGGACTTGATCTGGGTCAAATTGTATTGGCTGAGTGACCTGTTCCCCCCAAAAACATCGCCATTTGTTGAATTGAGTCCGCTCCTGGCGCCACGCCGACATCCGCAAACAAAAACCCCGCCTTGCGGCGGGGTTGGAGTTGGGAGGAGAGAGCCGTTCGGCTCCGTGAAAAACTTGCCTTGATCCTGTCATGCGCGGGCTCAACCCGCGCATCCATCTTCCTTCGAAAAACGTAGATTGCCGGGTCAAGCCCGGCAATGACGCAAGTTAGGCGGCGGTGATTTTCGCCTCGTCGTGGTCGTTGGGCTCGCGCAGCACATAGCCGCGGCCCCACACCGTCTCGATGTAATTCTTGCCGCTACTGGCATTGGCCAGCTTCTTGCGCAGCTTGCAGATGAAGACGTCGATGATCTTCAGCTCCGGCTCGTCCATGCTTTGCGACCCAAAGAGATGGTGTATAGTAATCTTTTACCGCGAGGCGAACGGAGGTCAGCATGATGGGCGACGGATTTGTAGGGATGGGTTGGGGGATGGGTTTCGGCGGGATTCTGATACTTGTTCTTATCGTTCTCTCGATTCTTGCGCTGATCAAGTACCTCAGAAGCTGACATGATCGAGCGGCGTCTGGCTGAAGGTAGTTGGCTATCTGATCGCGCCTACCAACCAAAAATCGGAGACTGACCATGAATCGAATCGAAACCGGCAGGCCGGTCCTCGGGCGCCGCGCGTTTTTGATGGGCACGGCGGCGATCGGTGGCGCGTTGATGGCAGGAGCCCGGTTGCCGGCGGCGCTGGCCGCCTCTCCGCCGCTGCTTCGGGTCGAAACGCGCACGCTTGAGGTGAACAAGAAGGCCGCGACGGTGTTCAGCATCTCGAACCGAAACGGTAAGAACGGGATCATCGCTGCCGAAGGAGATCGGTTCAAAAGCCATCTGCTGAACGCCTCGAAGGATCCGCTCATTATGCACTGGCACGGCCAAGTGCTGGCGGCGAACGATCAGGACCGCGCGCGACCACGCGGCGGCGAACTTGCGCCGGCGGCCTCCGATGACCACGATTTCGAGCTCACCCCCGGAACGCACTGGATGCACTCGCATTCGCTGACCGAACAACAGCTGCTGGCGGCCCCTATGGTGGCGGTCGAAAAGGATGCAGGCGACGCGCAGGATGTCGTCATCATGCTCCACGATTTTGCGTTCCGCACGCCCCAGGAAATTCTGGCTGAGCTCGTGGGGCCAGGTGCGGGGGGCGGCCACGGGAGCGGGGCACCGCCGGCCGGCGCCCGCACAGAAATGCCCAAGGGTACCGGCATGGGCCCGGGAATGATGATGGGGCATGGCGGCATGGGTCCGGGAATGATGATGGGGCCCGGCGGCATGGGTCAGGGCGGGCCCATGACGGGCATGATGATGGGCGCGGTCCATGCCAACGATGTCCGCTACGACGCGTTCTTGGCGAATGACCGCACGCTCGACGATCCCGAGGTCGTTCGGGTCGAGAAGGGTGGTCGCGTCCGTCTCAGGATCATCAACGGCGGGACGGCAACGGTATTCTTCATCTCGACCGGCGCCCTCAAATCGACGTGCATTGCGGTGGACGGCTCGCCCTGCCAGCCGGTCGAGGCCGGGCAATATCCACTGGCTCAAGGTCAGCGTATCGATCTCGTCGTGGAGATTCCGAAAGGCGGGGGTACATTTCCGGTCCTGGCCCAGGTGGAGGACGATCCCAGGCAAACCGGACTCATCCTGGCAACCGCGGGGGCGGCCGTCGCCAAGATCTCAGGTAATGCGAAAGACAAAGCCGCAATGGCCGGCCTCGGGTTCGAGCAGCGGCTCAGAGCGGCCAAGCCGCTGGATGTGCGCAAACCCGACAAGACGTTTAGGGCGATGCTCGGCGAGCAGCCGGGTTACCGCTGGAGCATCAACGGACGGATTCACGGTGAGCACGAGCCGTTCAACGTCAAGCTCGGCGAGCGCGTCGAGATCACCTTCATGAACCCGACCTCGATGATGCATCCGATGCATTTGCACGGGCATCATTTCCAGGTTGTCGCCGCCGGTGGCGCGCGCTTTTCCGGCCCCATGCGCGATACCGTGATCGTGCCGGCGCATGCCCCAGTGACAGTGGCATTCGACGCCAAGTTGAAAGGCTCCTGGTTCCTGCATTGCCACCACCTTTATCACATGGCTGGCGGCATGATGACGGAAATCACTGTTTCGTAGTCTGGCCGCATACAAAGGACGCCAAAAATTCGAAAGATGGCTGAAAAGATCGTGAAGGATCAATCGAAGGAAATCAAAGAATTGCAAAGCTTCTGCGCCAATAAATACGTCGACGAGGAGGAAAAGCTCACGGGTCACCCCTAGACGTATATCGAGGAAGCGGCTTGCCTGTTTTGTTCAAAGCAGCTTTTGCCGTTTGATCCTCAGACTGTTGCCCACCACGCTCACGCTGGAAATTGCCATAGCCCCTGCGGCGATCATCGGATTCAAAAGTCCGAAAGCGGCGAGCGGAATGGCCGCTACGTTGTAGAAGAACGCCCAGAAGAGATTTTGCTTGATCGTCCTGAATGTCAGTTTCGACAGGTTCAGGGCTTCGACAACCTTCAGCGGATGACCTTTCACGAGAACAATATTGCCCGCCTCGATGGCGATATCCGTGCCGGTGCCGATAGCGATGCCCAGGTCCGCCTGCACGAGAGCGGGTGCATCGTTGATGCCGTCCCCGACGAAGGCGACACGCTTGCCTTGCTGCTGAAGGCTGCGCACCTGCTCTGCCTTGTCCTGCGGAAGCACCTCGGCAAAGACTGTGTCGATGCCGATCTGCCTCGCTATCGCCTCGGCGGTCTTGCGGTTGTCGCCGGTAATCATCACCGTTGCGATGCCATCGGCGCGCAATCGATCCGCAGCAGGCTTGGCGTCCTCTTTGACAGTATCGGCAATCGCAAGCATCCCCGCCAATTCATTATTGCGGGCAATGCCGACCACGGTTTTCGCATCCGCTTCGTAATTCTCAATCATCATCAGATCGAAGGGTACCCCGAATTCCCGCAACAGGCGGGGACTTCCAACCAACACCGTTTCGTTTCCGATTTTGGCTCGCACGCCTTTTCCGGCGATATTCTCAAAATCGGTTACTTCCGCGAGCGGCAAATTCTTCTCCCGTGCCGCGCGCACAATAGCCTGCGCCAGAGGGTGTTCGGATAACCGTTCTATGCTGGCGGCCAGCCCAAGCACTTCGTCGGCGGATGTTTGTGCTTTCGCCGGGAGGACGTCGGTTACTTTCGGCCTGCCCTCCGTGAGGGTGCCGGTTTTATCGAAGACAACGACGTCGATCTTCTCTCCCTTTTCCAGCGCTTCTCCGTTTTTGATGAGGATGCCGCGTCTGGCCCCAAGACCGGTGCCAACCATGATCGCGGTGGGCGTTGCAAGTCCAAGCGAGCACGGACACGCAATGACAAGCACGGCGACCGCAGGAATGATGCTCTGATAGATATCGCCCGTCGCGATATACCATCCTGCGACTGTAAGCAGTGCAATGCCGAGCACGATCGGCACGAAAATGCCGGATACCTTGTCGGCAAGTTTCTGAATAGGTGCTTTGTTGACCTGTGCGTCAGCCACCAACTTCACGATCTGGGCAAGCGTCGTGTCCTCGCCCACTTTGGTGGCCCGCATCTGAAACGCACCATCAATGTTGATGGTGGCGCCAAACACGTCGTCACCTTTGCTTTTGCTGACCGGCATGCTCTCGCCGGTCAGCATCGCCTCATCGACGCTGGAAGCGCCGTTGACGATCTTGCCATCGACCGGGATTTTCTCGCCGGGCTTGACCAGAAGAATGTCGCCGGTTCTGACCTGCTCAATCGGCACGTCCTCTTCCTTGCCGTCCCGGCTCACATGCGCGGTCTTGGCGCCGAGTTCCATGAGCTTTTCAATCGCATCGCTGGCTTGCCCACGGCTTCTCGCTTCGAAGTAGCGCCCGAGCAGGATGAGGGATGCAATCACGGCTCCGGTTTCAAAATAGAGGTGATGGCCTTCAACGGTCATGACCCATAGGCTGTAGAAAAGCGCAGCGAGCGTACCCAATGAAATGAGCGTGTCCATGTTGGCGGCGAAGCTGCGCGCCTGCCGCAGCATCCCTGCATGGAACTCCCAGCCCAGGCCGAGAATGACGAGCGTGGCGAATATGGCCTGCACCCAAACACTGATGTTGCGCCCAAGCACGGTCCACGGCAGCTCAATTTCAAACATCGCGAGAGCCGCGACCGGAACGGCAAAGAGGAGAGCAAGGAACGCGCGCCACTTCGCCGATTGAAGTTCGTGTCGAGCTTGCTCCTTTTGTTCGTGAGCGAATTCGGCCGCGAAAACTTGATAGCCATTGTCGATAACAGTGTGATGGATGGTGTCTTCGGACAAAACGTTCTCGTCAAAATCGACACGTGCGCTGCGCGTGCCGAAGTTGACGATCGCATTGCGCACGCCTTGCAGCTTGGTGAGCACTCGCTCGTTGCGTGCCGCACAGGCGGCGCAGTGCATTCCGCCGATGCCGAATGTTGCCGTTGCCATGGTTCGCTCCTTCTAGAGCTTTATTTTATCGTTTGGGACGACGGTAAACTTCGAGCCAGGGGACATCATGCCCATGCCGCAGTTGAACGGGAAATCACCGGGCTGCTCCGGCGTAAAGTTGATGATCGTGGTGTCGGATGGCGAGAGAAACTTCCTAATGCCCAGTTTGGGTGCAAGAAGGATCAAGCCGCAGCCCGCCGCTTGACGGGCATCGATCCGCCATTCGACCGGCACGCCTTGCCGCACCGTGAACCGGTTGGGGAGGTAGTCGTAGCCGTCAATGCGCATCTGCACGACCTGTTTCTCGGCCGCTGACGTTTCCTGAGCCGCAGCTTCGCCAATGAAGTGGCCGATCTCCAACGCCAGCGCCATCCTGGTGAGCACCAGGCCGTACTGGATATTCATGATGCCCAGCAAAATAACCGCGACACCGGCTGCTCGTAGAAGGTGCTTTTGGAATGGGCCCTTGGCGAAGCTGGATACCACGGACAAAGAAAGCAACGCGGGCAAAGTGCCAAGCGCGAAGGCCAGCATTGTCAGCGCACCGATCGCGAAGTCTCCCTTTGCGAGAACGTAGAGCTGAAGCGCCTGGGTGAAGCCGCACGGCAGGAAAAACGTGGCGGCACCGAAAAGGAATGCGCCGCCCTCCGTTTTGCGCTCCGCCAAATCGTCCAGCGACCGGGAAAGCGACTTTGGGAAGATTGGCAGCAAACGTCCGAGTGAGGGAAAGAGGCTTAACATTTGCAGGCCGAGCACAATCATGACGACGCTTACGACGATCATGAGAATGCCGTTGGCCTCCGGAGAGAGCGTCAGGGTGGACCCGAGGAGGCCTACAACTCCGCCCAACAGCGTGTAAGAAATAATGCGCCCGGCGTTGAAATAAAGGTGAGGCTTGAAGCGCCGGATGCGCGGCAGATCGGAAGTGGCGGCATTGTATTTGGCGGCGAGGGCGACAAGCAGTCCGCCGGTTACCGCCATGCAACTCGAAACCGAGGCGACGAGGCCAATCAGGAACACGAGGCCGTAGCTCATCTCTTCGGACACGCCGAGCCCGCGCGGAAGGATTTGATAACGGCTTAGGACGAGAGCGATGGCCAGAATGACGACAAAGACCGCGCCGATTTCGAGGTAGTCACGGAAGCTATTGTGTTTGACGGCATCCCACATCGAGACGCTGTAGCCCTCGTTTCTCAATATCCGCCGCAGTTCATCGAGACCGAGGCTGCCGGAATAGCTGATCTCTGCCGCGCCTCTGCGGTAGCTGGCATGGACGGTGCTGACGCCTGGAAGCAGTACCAAGCTGCGTTCAATGACCAGTTCGCAATTGGGGCAATGCATGCCGCCGATGCGGAGCTTTGCCGTTTGCACGGGAGCATTTTGGGCGATGTTGGACATGGCGGTCCTCGCGAATGGCGACGAAGATGGAGGCTGTCCGTTTGAGGACGCAGCCGCGCTAATGGGTTAGTCGCGGCATGAAGCCACGCCGCTCCCCGCCGCGCCGCTATGCAGCGCAGCTTAGCTGAGCGTGCTTGGTCTAGGCGGATAAGGATCGGGCGGGACGCTAAGGTCGCTGAGCGATTGGATCAGCCGTTGCGCGGGCCCGCTCGGCGCAGGGATGAGCGACAAAACGAGAGCGTCTGTGAGAATGCCGACAATCGCTGAACAAGTGGCAACACAGTTGCCCCGGTTCGCGTCGTCCTGCCCGTCGCAATCCATCGGTCCATCAACAGAGGGCATCGCCATGGTGTAAGTCGACGCCGTCATCTTGGCGCTCGCTTCCGTCGTGAGAAGCCCCTGTGCAATGAGGCTCACCGCGAAGAAGATTGCGGTTGTGAAGCGAAGAATCGGATGATGTAGCGCGCTGCTCATGAAACAAAACCAGCGTCCGGTTGCGCTCCAAAGGCGGCGGATTTGCGCCGCGGTCCCCGGATTTGCTTGATTCTTCTAGCCGATCCGGGGTCTTGGGGCCAATGCTTTCAAGGCCTTAGGTGAACGAAAAGACCCGCGTAAAAGCCTGGAAAACCAAGGCGATGGCTCGCGTTTCCCACTCGAGGCGGGGTAGAAGCGGGCAGGAGACTCTGATGAGCGCCCCGGACATCCCCTTTTGGAAGACCAAGTCGTTGTCACAAATGACGGATTCCGAATGGGAGAGCCTGTGCGACGGCTGCGGGCGCTGCTGCCTCAACAAGCTGCAGGAGGAGGGCACCGACCGCACCTTCTATACCGACGTGGGCTGCCGGCTGCTGGACGGCGAGACCTGCCGCTGCCGCGACTACGGAAACCGCAGCGCCCAGGTGAAGGATTGCGTGCGGCTGACGCCGCGCAACATCCGCCGCATCACCTGGCTGCCGCCGACCTGCGGCTATTCCCTCGTGGCCGAGGGGCGCGATCTTTACTGGTGGCATCCGCTCATTTCCGGCGACCCGGAGACGGTGCACGCGGCCGGCATCTCCGTGCGCGGGCGCGTGGGCGCGAGCGAGGCGGACGTGCCCGACAGCGAGTTGGAGGATCACATCGTCAGCTGGCCGCTGCGGTGGCCGAAGGGGGCGAAGCGCAAGCCGGCGGCGTGAACGTAAAAAGCGGGCGCGCGCCAGTCGCGCCGCGACTGAAAACAAAAAAGCCATGACGGATTCGAAGTGACGAGGAACCGAGCTATCACTTCTCCTTGCGCACGCCCTTAAATGCTCGCGTATCAGCTTTCTGATCGAGAAAGCGACCGCTTTCACTGTCGCGCTTCACCCAGCGGTCGTTCTGCGGATTATGTACCTGCGAGCGCTCGCGCACCGCGCCGACGCGATGGTTGTCGCCCTTGGGCGGGTTGGTTGCCATGCTGCACCTCTGATGTATTGCCGATTCAACTTTGAGATGTTACAGAACAAAAGAAGAACATGCAAGTGGGTTTCCACAGCGCGGATCGCTACGGCAATGACCAAGCCGATTTTTGACGAGGACGGACTTCCACTGGATGAGGTCGGTCCATGGGTAAAGGACAAGCATGACCGACTGCGCCGGTATGTGAATATCTCGCGCGCGACGCGCCGCAAATTTGTCGAAGGCAGTGGCGGCGCGACGTACATCGATCTGTATTGCGGAACCGGCCGCGCGATCATTCGCGACACGGACGAGAAGGTTGATGGAAGTCCGCTTGTCGCCTTCAAATGCGCGCTAGAAGGTCACGTGCCATTTTCGGAAATCCACATCGCCGACGCCTCGGAGGAGAGTTGCCGCGCCGCTGAAAAAAGACTCGGCGCGGCAGGAGGAGCGGCGCTAGCTTACGTAGGCGAAGCCGACAGCACGGCTGTTAAAATTGTAAGCAAGCTGAACCCCCACGGCCTCCACTTCATTTTTCTGGATCCCTACAATCTTCAAGACCTCCCGTTTTCGGTCATCGAGACATTCAGCCAATTGAAACGGGTAGATTTGTTAATCCACGTTAGTGCGCAAGATTTGCAACGCAACTTGGATGTGTATGCGATGGCCAGTGATGGTCCGTTGGATAAGTTTGCGCCTGGATGGCGAAACGTTGTTGATCTCAAACAGTCTAAATCGGCAACACGCGCTGCATACATGGCATACTGGGCGTCGAAGATTGAAGCGCTTGGCCTTCCTCCAGCTGAACGCGCAGAACTCGTATCCGGAACAACGAAAAATCAACGACTTTATTGGCTTGTGCTTGTAAGCCGGCACGAGCTTGCAAAGGAATTTTGGGATAAGGTTCGAAACGTATCGGGGCAGGGTGAGCTTTCTCTTTGAGCGTGAGTTAGGAAACGACAATGGCGACAAGCGACATCGAATGGACCGAGGCGACGTGGAATCCGCTCGCCGGATGCAAGATCGTCTCTCCGGGTTGCACCAATTGCTACGCCATGCGGATGGCGGCGCGGCTGCAAGCCATGGGCATGACGAAATACGCGGGCACGACGCGCAAATCCGGCAAGCGGCATGTGTGGACCGGGAAGGTGAATACCGACCGCACGGCGCTGTCGGCGCCGCTGGCTTGGCGCAAGCCGCAGCGGATATTCGTCAATTCGATGTCCGATCTTTTCCAGGAGAAGGCGGACGAAAGGTTCATCCGGCAAGTCTGGCGGGTGATGGAGAAGGCGAACTGGCATACCTTTCAAATTCTCACCAAGCGCCCAGAACGGATGCTTGCCGTGCTGTCGAAGGCGGCCTTTCCCGTGTTGCCCAATGTCTGGCTCGGCACGTCGGTGGAAAGCGGCGAGTACATTGGTCGCGTGGATGTGCTTCGGCGCGTGCCCGCGCGCGTGCGCTTCGTCTCGTTCGAGCCGCTGCTCGCTCCCATCATCGATCCGGATTTGACCGGTATCCACTGGGCCATCGTCGGCGGCGAATCCGGGCCGCGCGCGCGGCCGATGGAGCCGTGGTGGGTTGAG
>JGI1357J11328_10002874_pt1 | contig 12182 bp, 16 predicted proteins | sample Subgrocontami54m_FD_11328 | JGI IMG/M metagenome (IMG submission 11328)
CGATGTCGATGTCCATCGAAGGCGAAACGTAGAGGTGGACCCGACGCTACTGACTACGGATGCGACGGCCGTGCTGGAGGATCCCGAGATCGACATCATCGTCGAGCTGATCGGGGGCTGTGATGTCGCACTCAGGTTTTGCCGGGAGGCGCTCAATCGGAAGAAGCATCTGGTGACAGCCAACAAGGCGCTACTGGCCACTCACGGGCTTGAACTCTATCGAATCGCTGCGGCGCATCGTGTATCGATCGGGTTTGAGGCCAGCGTCTGCGGCGGCATTCCTCTGATCCGGGCGATGAAAGATGGGTTAGTGGCCGATCGGGTCCGCTCGATCATCGGAATTGTGAACGGTACCTGTAATTACATCCTCACGACGATGACGGAAAGTAAGCGGCCCTTCGCCGAGGTGCTGGCCGAGGCTCAAGCTCATGGCTATGCCGAGGCCAATCCCTCCTTTGATGTGGACGGGATCGACTCCGCCCACAAGCTCCAGATCCTGGCGACGCTGGCGTTCGGAGCCTATGTCCCCTTCGACCGGATTCACGTCGAGGGGATCAGGCAGATCGATGCCTCCGACATCGAATACGCCCGCGAGCTGGGATATCGGATTAAGCTCCTGGCGATTGCCAAGCAGCGTAATGGCGAGCTGGAGGCCAGAGTGCATCCGGCACTCATTCCAGAAGATAACCTGCTGGCCGCGGTCGGCGGTGTCCACAACGCTGTCTACGTTGTCGGCGACGCGGTGGGCTCCCTGATGTTCTATGGGAGAGGAGCGGGCCAGATGCCGACTGCCTCAGCGGTCGTCAGCGACATCGCAGAGATCGCCAGGGGCCTGCTGCACGATCCAACCGCGAGGGGCGTTCCGCCTCCACCGATCTCCGATGCGGAGGCCGAGGTCAAGGACATGGCGGCCGTCCGCTCCTGCTACTACCTCAGGATTATGGCGATCGACAAACCAGGGGTCCTCTCGAGGGTAACCGGGATCCTGGGCAGCAACAACATCAGCATCGTATCCGTCATCCAAAAAGGACGCGAGGAGCAGAGCGCCGTGCCGATCGTCATGATGACCCATGAGGCGGTGGAGGGCGATATGCAGCGGTCGCTTCTGGCCATCGACCAACTCGATGTGGTGGATCGGCCGACCGTGTGCCTTAGGGTTGAGGGAGTCACCGATTGAGCCTACCATGAGGACGATGAGCTGGAGAGGGATCATTGATCGGTACAGGGCGTTTCTGCCCGTCACCGATCGGACGCCGATCGTCACCCTGAATGAGGGAAATACACCGCTCGTGCGCGCTGAACGGCTCCAATCTGCGCTTGGGATTGAGGCGGAGGTGTATGTGAAGTGCGAGGGGCTCAACCCAACCGGCTCTTTCAAGGACAGGGGGATGACCCTCGCCATCAGCAAGGCGGTGGAGGAAGGGGCGAGGGCCGTCATCTGCGCCTCGACCGGGAATACCTCGGCCTCCGCCTCGGCATACGCGGCTCGGGCAGGCCTCCGTGCCTATGTGCTGATCCCGGAGGGGAAGATCGCGATGGGTAAGCTTTCCCAGGCGATGATCCATGGCGCGCAGGTGCTGCAGATCGAGGGCAACTTTGACCAAGCCCTGCAGATCGTGAGGCAGGTCGCTGCAGGTCAGCCCATCGTGCTGGTCAACTCGGTCAACCCGTACCGGATCGAGGGTCAGAAGAGTGGCGCCTTTGAGATCTGCGACTGGCTCGGCCGGAGCCCTGACTACCATTTTATTCCAGTTGGCAACGCGGGCAATATTACCGCGTACTGGAAGGGGTACCAGGAATATTGCAAGGCAGGGCAGATCAACTCGCTGCCGAAGATGATGGGATGGCAGGCGGAAGGCGCGGCGCCTATCGTCCTGGGGAAGGTGGTCGAGCAGCCCGAGACCGTTGCGACGGCTATCCGGATCGGTAACCCAGCGAGCTGGCATGGGGCGGTAACCGCTGCTACCGAGTCTGGCGGGCGAATTGATATGGTCTCTGATAGCGAGATTGTCGACGCCTATCGCCTCTTGGCCCAGACCGAAGGGATATTCTGTGAGTTGGCATCGGCCGCCTCGGTAGCCGGGCTCATCAAGTTTTGCCGATCGAACCGCCTCCAGAAGGATGCGGTCGTGGTGTGCATACTCACCGGGCACGGCCTGAAAGAACCCGATGCCGCGATCCGCCTTTCACAGCAACCTGTCACGGTAAAGGCCGATCCCGAGGCTGTCCTGAAGCAGCTATTGCTTTAGCTTGCTTGGTGATTTTCGTTTGACAGTCGGGATCGCCGACGCTATAGTCTTTTGCTGGCGCGGGAATAGCTCAGCGGTAGAGCATCGCCTTGCCAAGGCGAGGGTCGCGGGTTCAAATCCCGTTTCCCGCTCCAATCTTGCGACCCGCGAAACCGTTATCGAATAGATTCAAGACGCCATCACGCATGTTCCCAAGGCCGTGCCTACCCATTATTTCGTACCGACTCAATTGCTGAATCACGGCATCATTACCTATCTCATGGCGGCGTAGCCAAGTGGCTAAGGCAGAGGTCTGCAAAACCTTTATTCGGCGGTTCGAGTCCGCCCGCCGCCTCCATCCCATCCGAATCAGGACCATCGAGAAGGGGAAGGCATTACTCACGCCAGAGCAGTGATCGAAGGTTCACCCACTGCTTCGAGGCGGGCCATAGTACACGAAGGGATACTGCCGGGGTGGCGGAACTGGCAGACGCACGGGACTTAAAATCCTGCGGGCTTCGGCCTATGCGGGTTCAATTCCCGCCCCCGGCACCAATTTTCTCCTGTACTTATCTCATCTACTCCTTCTTCGCTAAGGTCGCTCACTCCTGAATTGTGCCCGTAATTGTGCCCATTGTAGTCCCAATCTGCCCCCGGTGTAATCCAAAAACCAAGATCGGGGGTGAGACATTTACTTCTCTGATCTTCTCACTCTCCAATCCACTCTTGATGTATTTTCCACCCTCGTGTTACTGAAACGGGTCTTGTAGAGGGTCATCGGGGAGCATTTGTTCGAGGCAATGGGTTCTTATCGCCAAATAGTCATCCGTTTCGCAAAAGCTTGAGATAATGCTTGACTCTCGTCGCGGAAAGTGGATAATGAAACCTACTGTAACGCTCAATAATCCTTGACTGCACTTTTTCTACTTGCCCAATCGTTACCTTAAAGTAGTTGCAGGGGAACCCATGGCAGCAACAAAGCGCAAGATCCCCCTCGGGCCTGGAGGCCCACTCAAAGACGCTCAGCTTATCGAGATTCAGCAGAGCAATGAGCATTGGAACCAGTATCTCCTCGGCGACGGTACAGTGATTAAAATGAAATTGGTAGCGACGGAAGTCTGGCGAGTAGAGGGAGAATGGGACGGGGAGGGTAACCCAATTTATGTCGTCAAGTCTTCCAATGTCTTGACTATCAACCCGCCAGATGAACTCAGGAAGCAGCCATGAGCTCGATCTTGATAGATGAGCTTGCTTCTCCGGGGGCAGTGCTCATCTCAGAAAGATCTGACCAGACCGTATACCAAGGGGAGGCATTCACCATCTATGGTGGAGCCCGGACTCTCGCGGTCGATCCATGGAAGAAAGCGCTTTCTTCTATCATGAATACGCTACAGATCCTCCCTACCCAAGTTTCCGATAGCATTTCTGATTCAATTGGATCGCGATTCAAGGACCAAATTGCCAGCATTCATGCCATTGAACGAATCTTCATCCGAAAGGATGGGGATTTTTTTAGGATCTGGCTGGTCATTCCCGCAATGGATCTTGCTATCGAAGACAGAATCTACGCCGCGCAACTTAGTTTCATGGACCGCTTCCCTGATATTCGATTCGACTTCACTATCATTTTTCGTGAAGGGAAGGACCCAGCCTTGATCCGGCCGCAAGGAGCTCGCCTCGTCTAAACTCTCCCTACGACGATGCCGAATCTCGCAGATCATATCCTACAGGCAAGGCATAACGAAGAGTTTTATCAAGTTACCGACAAGAACGCGTTCAGTGATTGGGCGATGACTGCGATCTTCTATGCGGCCCTGCATTATATCGATGCCCTATTGGCGAGCCTCGGGACGGTTGACCCTGGTTCTCATAGCGTCCGCGACGACCAAGTCCACAAACGGGCAGAACTCCGCCCCATTGCCAATAGCTATTTTAGGTTGAAGAACAGGAGCAGGAACGCGCGCTACTGCTGCATGAGCTTCCGACCAGAAGAGTTGCAGCGATGCTTTGATGTCGAGCTTGCCAGCATAAGGCGGCACATCATGCCCATCGTTAATTCATAGCCCACGCTGTGTTAGCGAGAAAGTCACGCCGCCAGTTCACCCAACCAGCGCGTGCGGTTTACAGCAGTCATCCAATGTTCCGCCGCCGCGCCTGACGCCCCCTTGTTATAGAAATAGCGGCTCATTCCAGTGACCCGATTCGTCCGTGCTAGCGACCCAGGTAGCGATTCATCCAATTTCAGCCCACCCCTCGGACTTGCGAAGCTTCCCTCAGAGCGATCGGATCCGATCCTGTGCCCGTGAAACGCTCAGCTTCCTGGCCGCCTCTCGCAAATCCCCCTCACTCACGATGTGGTACCGGTCGAAGATGCTCCGTGTCTTGTGACCGGATATCTGCATTGCGACCCGCTCAGGAATCCCAGCCCTCACCATGTTCCGAACAGCCGTGCGCCGAAGGTCATGGAACAGGAGCCCCGGCATTCCGATCTGGACCCGCGCGACCCTCCACGCCTTATCGAAGCTCCTCACCGGCTTTCCCTTCCGGTGAAAGACCCATGGGATGATCCTCTCCTGGTTCCGCTCCACCCTGGTCGTGTACTCCCGCTGTGCCCGGAAGATTGCCAGGAGGTCTCCCGTCAGGTACACTTCCCGGCCTTCGCCACCCTTGCTCAATCCCGGTTCCAACCTGACCACTCCTCGGTTGAGGTCCACGTTACTCCACGTCAACCCCAACACCTCCCGCTTGCGCCACCCCGAGAAGACCGCGAACAACAAGACCGGCTTCAGGGAGCCCGGAAGCACCCTTGCCAACGCATTCAGGCCCTCGTCAGACAGGAAGCCCGTTCGGACATTGCTTTCTCTCAGCATCGGAATGTAGGGCCTGACTCGCACGGTTTGGTTCGCCATGGCCAGCGAGAACGCCCGCTTCAGCGCGGCCAGCTCCCGGTTGATGGTCGCATTCGCCGCTCCTTCCGTTTGCCTCGCCGCGATGTACGCTCGGATATCTGCCGTAGTCAACGATACGGCACGCCTCGCGCCAAACGCCGCGCTCAGCCGCCCTGCACACCGGCGCGCCTTGTCCACACTCCGCTTTCTATTCACCTGATAGTCGTTCAGGAGATCCCGCAGGAGATGGTCGATACGAAGACGATCCGCTCTCGGTGAGACCGGCATCCCATCCGCCGCCGCCCCCTCCCGGAGCTTGAGCAGTTTCCTCGCCTCGGTTTCCTTTCCCGTCTTTGCCGACTCCCGGATCGGACGCCCGTCTACGTAGTATTTGATCCACCAGAAGCGCCCCCGCCTGTACAGCGACCCCATGACACCCTCCTTCCCTGTAGCGTGTCGGCACGGATTCTTTTCCGCCGACCTGCAGGTTAGAACAGGTCCCTCCGCGACTTGTTCGCCTCAATGAAGCCGTCCAGATCATCTACGTCAAGCATGACGCGGCGGCCAATCCGCACAGCAGGCATCTCTCGCCGGTTGATCAGGTCTCGCACCGTCCAGTAGGAGATCCCAAGATACGTGGCCGCATCCAGGAGGCTCACGAGGCGACGGGTTGGTTGCTGCCCCCTCTCGCCCGTTCGGAGCCGACTAACGGATACCATCATCCCCTTGGGTCCGCTCAGGATCGCCAGAGAACGCCTCGAGACGGGAATACTCCAGACCACGCAAGAGCGCCGGCAGCGTTCCCCCATTCCCATAGAGGTGGAACGACCGATGCCTGAGCTGCCGCAGGTAACGACTCTTCTTCCCCCAGCCTCGCACCCGCCGCATGAGGATGTGCCAGTCTCCACGATTCATGCGACACCACGAGAGGACCACCCGAGGCAGTGCGCCCCATTCCCCCCACACCCGTCCCGTTTCCACCGTCGCCTGCTCTCGCTTCCCCATATACTTCGCCATGTAGTGCATGAGCCGATCGACCGGCCCATAGAGGCCCCGCACGTTCGTCCCGGCCTTCAGGTGCTTCTCGTCTCGGGAGCCCACGACCTCATACCAGGCCGTGCTGACCCACGCCCGGAAGGTCTTCAGCTCTCGCGGTTCCCTGAATCCCATGAGGATATGGAAGTGGGGCGCCCCACGTTTCTGAAACTCGAACTTCCAGATCAGCCCGTCCAGGCTGTCACCATATGCCCGCACGAGCCGTTGAATGAAGACCTGGAGATCGCGCTTCCAGATCTTGCGGTCTGGCACATAGGATAAGGGGTAGGTGAGCGTCGTCAGGGTGGACTTAGCCCTCCGTGACCTTCGCGTACCGTCTCCGATCATCGCCTCCCAGTCGAGCCCCATCAACCGCTCCATCAAGGTGCGCCGACTCTTACCGGACAATCCTTTGACTTTCCCGCGTATCCCTCCTACCGCACGACCTTGATACTGACCGATCCACCGACAGACCATCCCTCCAGGACTGACCTTGACAATCCCGTATCCTCTCCGGTGTGATATGGCACTATTAACAAGCCCGGACCTGCTTTGATCTGTGCGACTATGACTATATCTCTTACGTGAAAGAGCACCCGAATCGACTTCCCCGGTTGGCTGCTCGCGTGGTCCCGGTACTTGCGCCGGATTCGCCCATTCGCTCGCGTCGGGCGCGGCGGTCGCTGGCCTGAAGGCACGAGCGACCGCCTGCGCGTCCTCGCTCGCTATTCCCCGATCCGCCCGCTGCGCAGGGAGTCCCCCCGCTGGCTCGCCACCTTCGGGCGGCCTCGGGTCCCCCCCTGCTGCGCTCGCTTGACTTTCGGCCAGGTACTTAACGAAGTCCTGGGCTAGTGCCCCGACCAGATCTCCATCCGGATCCTGGCCGCCAAGCGCTTGACCGGCTTGATCTGCTATGCTACGGTCATTCACGTAGGCCCTCTCCGCCTCATCGCTGGGGTTGGTCTACACTCGCCGGTAGCGGGTCTGACCACCTGCTACCGGTTTTCTTGCCTCAGTCCGCTTTGCTGATCTCTCCCGTTGTCCTACACTGGTGCCGCGCCTTCACGAACTCCGCTCGCATGTTCCGGCTCAGCCGCCTCATCGCCGCCGTGGCGCGCCCTTCGCTCGCTGCTTCCCGGATTGGCCCGTACCCTTCCTTTTCCGTTCTTTCCCCTGAGACCCACCGCCGCCCCCTTCTGATGCCGCCTCACGTTCTTCTTGTTCTTCTTGTTCCAGCGCCTTCATATGCTTAGCCACCAGGTCCTCGAACTCCCGCCGTTGCCCGCACCACTCCAGGTCCGGGTCGCGCCCGGCGTCACCTACGGCGTGCGGCTCGCTGGAGAGACCGTCCCTAAACTGCTCCAGCGCGGCCGCTAACAGATCCCCCATGATCTCCATTCTGGTTTTCGCCGGATACATCTCATTGATGGCGTTGACCTTTGCCATGACATGCACCGGGAACCGCATCGCATACTGCTTCTTCGTCAACCGGCTGTTGTCTGGCTCGCCCCAGAACTTCACCAAATCTTTTGGCTCCATGATTCCTCCCCTCCTAGACGTATTGTAAACATACTATAGACATGTCAATAGCATGCTACTGACACGCTGTCAAGGAAAATCTTTTGTATTTCCCGCCCCGCGTATAGTACGCCTGTGTGAAGACAGAGTGATCTATACCCACGTCTTGAACTTCTGCGGTAGCGGAGTTCAGAGCTCAGCGGATCGACTCGGATTGGGTCCGGATGCCAGTTCAACCGGGGTGGAATAGGCTGACAATACGTGCGGTGTTTGTCCGATCTCCGGAACTCAGAAATTCCTTGCTAACCGCTGAATAACACAATAGAATCCACGCTAACTACGAGAATAGCCGATGGAGTTAGGCCGACCGGTCTATTCTATAGGTAGGTAGCCGATACGGAGGATACTTTGGCTTCGCCAGTAGCTCAAGTCTGGATCCGCGACGGTTCGCCATCGACAACCCTCAGGGCGAGTTGGGCATCGGCTTTTTGTTCTTTTGCCCAGTCGCACGTGGGGTCAGAACCAAAGGCGATTTTTTCCCTTAACCGGCCCTGTGCTCAGTGGACAAATCTCTTCGACTAAAGATGGACACGATCCTGTCAATTTATTGGTGGGGTGTAATTGCCGCGTTTGTTTTCCAGCTCTACAGTATAACTATGTACCTCTTTGGTACAGGTGAGCGGCTTCAATACCAGCGTAACCTCAACCGTGTTGGCCTCAGTTGGGACCCACTGTACTTTAAGATTTATAACGCCTCTGACTTTAAGCACACGATGCTGCGTTACTGGTGGCACACTGGGTGGGGATTTCTCGAATGTTTCTTAAGTTGGTTTTCCGTTTGTGCGCGCATTTACCGAGTTGCGAAACTTATTCCACTTTGCAATCAAGTTGACACTATGATATTTTCTCGTCATGGAGGTGAACCATGGCGAGACGAGTTCAAATAAGTCGTGAAGAAATTCAACAAGCCAAACAACTTCGAGATCGGGCCACGACCATTGCAGAGTATCGCAAGGCTCTTTCCGTGATTCTGGCTGCGGAGGTCGGCCTTGACGCTGACCAGACGGCAGATGTCCTTGGGACAAGCCGTCGTACAGTATTTCGTAATCGAGGCAGTATTCGCCATCAAGACGCCACGCCTAAAAACTCATGGGGAGGTCGGCGGCGTTGTTCCATGACCATTGAGGAAGAACGAGCGTTCCTTGTCCAATGGGAGGCAAAGGCAACCACCGGGGGAATCCTGACAGTCCTGCCCATTCACGCAGCGTTGGTAGAACAGTTAGGGCATGCGACTCCTCTGTCAACGACCTACCGGTTGTTGGAACGGCATGGCTGGCGCAAGGTGCAACCGGACACCAAGCATCCCAAGAGCGACCCCGTGGCGCAGGATGAGTTCAAAAAAAACTCCCGGAAGCGGTGGCTGCCGCCTGTCTGAAAAACGAAGACCACCTTCCGGTTCGGCTGATGTTTCAGGATGAAGCCCGCTTTGGACGAATGAGCGATCCACGAGCATGTTGGGCGCCGACCCCACACCGACCCATGGTCAATCTGGCCCTGGTGAGGGAGTTTCGGTACGAATATGCTGCCGTCAGCCCGTGGGATGGGGGTCTTGATTTCATGACCGCCGAGAAGATGAATACGGACAGTATGTCCCAATTCCTGACCCAGGTCGGCAAGACACACGAGGACGAGTTCATCGTCATGGTTGTTGATGGTGCCTCATCCCATAAAAGCAAGGACCTCAAGATTCCAAAGAACGTGTCACTCCTACTGCTTCCGCCATATTCACCGGAACTGAATCCGGCAGAGCAGATATGGAACATCCTGCGAAGAGACTACTTCGCAAACCGTGTCTTCGATTCCCTCGACGCCGCTACCGAGCAGGCAGAACGAGGCTTGACCAACATGACGACCAACAAGTCAGCAATCCGACAACTAACCAATTGGCCCTGGATTAGTGCCATCTTGAACACGTAATGGAATTAGAGAGGTCAGAGGCATGCTCACGCCTGAGCAGAAGCAAGCAGGGTTCAGCCTCCGAAATGCAAACCTATCAAAAGAGGAGGTTTTCAAAACACTGAAAACTCTGGACCCAGATATACGAGAACCGGGAGATATCCAACTCGTTGGGGTTGACCGTGAGGACTTTGCTCACGTTTTTGCTAAAGCACTGGTAGACGAACAGGGACGCCAAATCCTGCTTCCATTACTACAGGCGAGTGGAAACACTGTGACCAAACGGGAAATGGTGTTTTTGAGATATGCGATAGGAGAGGATCCAAATAACGTGAACCTGAACGCCCTGTGCGACGAGTATCGTTCCAGCGATATTCCAGAATCGGAATCGGAAATATTTTGTAAGCAGATAGACGCGCTAAAAAAGGTGTTTGGGGAGTAAGCTTTCTAGCAGGTTGCCTTTCGAATAAAGAGCGGGATTATGTCTGCTGATAGAAGCTACAGAAAAAAGAAGATATTCTGAATTTCGACCCAACTTCTCGCCTCAGACCGATCGCTAAGAGCGCCGGCTGAGCTTTGCGTTAGCCAGACAATTTCGAGCGATGCCAACACATTTCGCCCCATGTGGGCTTTGCCAAGAACTCAAAGACCTTCAGGATAGTCATCTGCTTCTGGCAGCGCTTTACAAGTTTTTACGAACTTCGACTACTGGGACAGACCCAAACCCGGTAGTGGTTACAAAAAGTAAGGCGTTCACGTCGTCAAAACAGGTATCTTCGCCGTTTCTATGCAAGAACTGCGAGCAACGATTTTCTGATAATGGTGAACGTTACATCTTGGCTCAATGCGCACAGCCCAATGGTCAGTTCAAACTTCGCGAACTGCTACAAGCTGCAACCCCGCTATTTGATACCCCAAAAGTCAAGGTTTACGACGTTCAACCACTGCTTAGCAGTGAAGAAGTTGACCAATACCTCTACTTTGCCGCAAGTGTCTTTTGGCGTGCTTCTGCTCACAGTTGGAAAATGGGGAATGCGCCGGTTGCTCAGATATCTCTCGGCGGTCAGTATCAAGAACAGTTCCGCCTGTACCTACACGGAAAAGCAGCCCTTCCACACAATGCGCGTATTGTTGTCGACGTTTCTACTGAGGCTCAACATGATCTGATGACCACGGTATTCCCCTGTACCACCCGAGTCGACGACGGAGTGTATTGCCACAAGTTCTACATCCCTGGTTTGCTCTTTATTTTATTCCTTGGTAAGGACGTCCCGCTACGATTTGACGATGGAGCGTTAAATGATAGCCAGCACCGACTACCCATAAGGCTGTGTTCCTGGCAGAATGACTCTCTCTTCGTTGGGTTGGTGGATCTCATGAAGACATCAACACCGTCTGGAAAGCTACGCCGATGAGATTGAAGAGATGCTGGCTAACCATCCGTTGCACCTGCCTGCGGCCAAGTTGTACTTTGGAATGAATCTGTGGAGACCCGTATTGGCCGCAGCAGGTGATCGGCGGCATCAGGCAACGGGAGGTAGGACGTGCAGGGCTGTGCCCGCAATTGTGCCCGCCTTGGTATCAATCAGCCCAATCTTAGCCTACTTGAGCCAATCCACACGACTGCTAACCTCTTGTAAACGCTCTATACTGCTGCTGGGTCTGAGGCTCCATTCACGACTTAAAATCCTGCGGGCTTCGGCCTATGCGGGTTCAATTCCCGCCCCCGGCACCAACGTTCCTCAATAACCAGATACCTCTACTGCGATAGTCTTACCAGTTCCAAATTCCTCAGAAGATTCGTCAGTGCCCACCTTCCCGAGACCCTACATGCGGATATCCGGTTAAGGCGGGAGTTTTTACAGGAGACCGTGCAGCATACGTGCGGATCGAGGATGGCGAGCAGCGTCAGGTGCGCTGCCCGGTCTGCGGGGAGGCAAGGACAAGATCGGCCCGCAGCACCTCAAGACCCACGGGCTAACGCTGGACGAGGCTTATCGGGGCTTTCCAGGACTGGAATTTACAAAAAAGGCTCGGCTGATCATCCAGCCGAGCCCCAGTGGGATATTGAATACCTTGAAGGTGCACTGTTCGAAGGTTGCGGGGGCAGGATTTGAACCTGCGACCTTTGGGTTATGAGCCCAACGAGCTACCAGACTGCTCCACCCCGCGGATGTATCTTAGGTAAGGCACTCTTCAGTGTCAAGCCTTTTCTCGGCGCTTTCGGTTGCAAGCAAGCCACAGGCGGCCGAGATGTCCAGGCCGCGGCTCTCGCGGATGGTGGTCAGGAGGCCGGCTGCCTTCAGGATACGTTGGAAGGTCTCGACGCGCTCCAGCGAAGGTCGGCGAAACGGGATGGCAGGGGCCTCATTCAAAGGCAGGAGGTTGATCTTGCACCGAAGGCCGCGCAGCAGCTTTACCAGCTCACGGGCGTCCTCCGGTCGGTCGTTCACCCCATCAATGAGCACATACTCAAAGGTGAGACGGCGGCGAGACGGAAGCGGATACGCCCTGAGCGTCGCCATCAACACCTTGAGCGGGTAGCGGCGGTTGATCG
>JGI1357J11328_10002875_pt1 | contig 12179 bp, 14 predicted proteins | sample Subgrocontami54m_FD_11328 | JGI IMG/M metagenome (IMG submission 11328)
CTAACACCCCCTTCTTATACGTTCACACCGAAATCGCCAACAGACGTATCAACATCTGTTTCAGCGATATCCTCTACAACGACGTATGCGTATGTGTTTCACGATCTAAGAAAAACGGCACTACTTACGAGCATAATTGTTCTCGCAGAACTTATTTTGCATTTTGGTTTAAAAACGTTCTAATTCTCATCTAACTTGAAAGGGGGTGAAGTAAAAATGGCACAAATGTACTGTGTAAAATGTCGAGCAAAGAGAGAAGATCCAGAAGCACAACCGGTCACAATGAAGAATGGCAAACCTGCAATGAAAGGTAAATGCCCAGTTTGTGGAACAGGAATGTATAAGATTGGAAAAGCTTAAATCTTTCTTTCTTCTTGAGGATCTTACCGATACTCAAGAAACACATAAAAACCCCCCATTACGGGGGGTTTTTCATTTTTAATATAGTTTGGTCTACCATTTTGCGCTATAATAAGCTACATGACGAAAGAGGAAAAAGTAAAACTCATTATTGAAAGGCTCTCAAAAATCTATCCGCATCCGAAAACTGCGCTCCAGTTTACAACCCCTTTAGAACTCCTGATCGCAACCATCCTATCGGCCCAAGCAACAGATAAATTAGTGAATACCGTAACGCCTGCGTTATTCGCAAAGTATAAGACTGCAAAAGACTTTGCTGATGCACCTGTCGAGGAGATAGATGAGATGGTAAAAAAAGTTACGTTCCATACAAATAAAAGTAAAAATATAAAAGCAGCAGCAAAAATTATTGCCGAACAATATAACGGAAAAGTTCCTGACAATATGGAAGAACTTGATGCCTTACCGGGAGTCGCACGAAAGACTGCCAATGTCGTCCTCGGAAATGCTTATCACAAAGCAGAAGGGGTAGTCGTCGATACCCATGTCATGCGGCTTTCGACCAAATTAGGCCTTACGGATAAAAAAGACCCTGAGAAAATAGAACAAGATCTCATGCAGATCGTACCGAAAGAGAAGTGGATCGATTTTTCTCATATGCTCATTCTCCATGGCCGTGATATCTGTACGGCGAGACCTCACACCTGCGAAGGTTGCCCCCTCGGAGATATCTGTCCTGATAAGAAATAGCCTCAGTTGAAAGTCTTATAGTATTCTGATGTACTTACCCCTTATGATTCGTAGTGCAGAAAATCTCAACAGACAAATGGGCTACCCAGATACCGGTGATTGCTCTGGGAGCACTGCTTCTAGCTCTCAAATGCTCCAGAAAAGTATGAAGCTACCTGATATGGATGAATTTAGAACTATCTGGATAGGAGCTGTATCGACCGAATTTGCTATTATTGAAGCTACACAAGCTGGAGAAAATGCTGTAAGTTATGTAGGTGAACGAGAAGCAGAAAGCTTATCTGACGGTATTAAACTTTCTGCATTAGAAGCTGCAACTTATATTGACGCCTACCCTTCCCTTGCTACAAACACATACGGGTTTCCTCCGCTATATCGCTTCTTAAGAACAGCTGAGCTAAATGGTGCTCTCTCACGAGGAGGAAATAGTCTTCTCATTGGATCAGGATCAACTGTACAAGAAATATTGGCTCTGTATTTAGTTCCACCAACTGATGATGATGTAACAGCTTTCCTTGGCAAAAAAACTACTCCAGAAGTTTTATCTGAGGATTCTCAAGTAGTCTCACATCCTGATTTTAAGGGTTTTCATCTTCCGCTCCTACCTGGAAAGGCTCTGGCAATAGAACCTGATCCTGTATTTGATATTGAGAGACAAGGAGCTTTAAATCTACTTCCTATACCTACCTCTAAGATGTCAATGATACAAGCAACGATTGGTGATGCAATTGCTGCAGATGTCATTCCTGCCGAGTTAGATATGATACTTTGGCACAGGATGGAACCTGAAATTTTTGGTATTAACGAAGCAGAATCATTAGAAGATGTGCTACGAGAAATAGGAAATGTTTTTCTTCCCTTACAAAAAAAACTGTCCGAAGGAGGAAGCCTTTGTATTACAGTCGGACATGGAGTAACCAGAGAAGAATACTTCCAACGACAGGAGTTAATAAAACTACTCAATAAACTTCTACCGTATGTTGGCTTAAAACCAAACCCTGAATTTAGTTCTCCTCTTACAGATCCCGTTCTTCAGACATATTTTGGAGGAAACTTCGGGCTGCATGCAGTCATTTTAGCTACAAAACAGTAATCTTACATCAACTCGTCGAGAAGAGGATTGATATCGATATTTTCGAGAGACTGCTTTACCAGAGGTGTTTGGGCTATCTGAGGCACACATTCTTCCCAGGTGGGTCGATCTTCTTTATAGAAAATACCTGTTGCTACTTTTTCTTTCTCTCCTTCTTTCAAAGGCCGTCTGAGTGGCCATTCTTCTGCCCTCTCAAATGCCATCAACTTATTTAACGGGTCATGCCCGGCTTCTTCGAGTTTATACACCCTTTCATAAAACCAAGCGAAGGTATTGTGATGATTGAAGGTCACACATGGTTGCATGGTATCGATGATAGAAAAACCTTTATGCTTTATAGCTTCGCACATAAGAGCTGTTTCTTGTCGTGCATCTCCTGAGAACCCTCGAGCGACGAAGGTAGCACCTGCAGAGAGGGCCATAGACATCGGATTGATTGGTGCTTCTGAGACTGGAACTGGTGTAGCTTTATTCTTGTCCCCAATCTGAGTCGTCGGCGAGTACTGTCCCGTCGTTAACCCATAGATCTGATTATCATGGACCATGAGTGTTAAATCGACATTACGCCTGGCTGCGTGCATGAGGTGATTGCCTCCTTCTCCGTACTGATCGCCATCGCCTCCGATGACAATCACTTTGAGCCCTTGATTTGCGAGCTTAATCCCTTCAGCGACAGGCATAGGACGTCCATGGAGCCCATTAAATCCGTATGTTTTTACCCAGTAAGGAAGCTTACTGGAGCATCCGATACCTGAAACGAGAACGACTTCCCATGGATTGAGGTTCAGTTGAACGATCGCATTTTTAATCGAGACCCAGATACCGAAATCTCCACAACCAGGACACCAGTTCGGCTTATCATATGTTATTTCTAAATCTTTTAGCGTTGTCGGCATAGTATTACATTCCTATTTTATTTTTTTTGAGATCGTATATCCATAGGATTACTCCTGCTAAAAAAACTATTATCCCTACATATTCCTTATATGGTAATAAGGAACGTCCTGATGAAAAAAATAAAAAAAGACCAATCAATGCAAATATGTACGGTAATAATTCTCTATAGCGTATCACTTCAGTAATGCCTTTACTTTTTCAACGATTTCTTCCGGATAAAAAGGTCTACCGTCATATTTTCTCAAACGATCATGAAATGTGTAGCCTGTCTGCTCCCGGACGATGCCTTCGAACTGTCCAGAGTAGTTATTCTCTATTACGAGCGTTTTTTTCGTTTGTTGCATCTTTTGAAGAAATCCATCGGTCGGGAACGGGTGAATATATGATACCTTTACAAAATTCACGTTTATATTATCACGTTTCAACCACTCCATCGCCTCAAGAATCGTCATCTTTGTCGACCCCCAGGAAACAATCGTCAAATCTGCAGTATCTGCACCATACAGCTCAGGAGCTGGAAATTCGTTATTTTTTATTGCTGTAGCTAATTTTCGAAATCGTTTATCCATCATTGCTATTCGAACGATAGACTCTTCGTTATACAATCCTTTTTCATCATGTTCATCAGATCCTGCCANACCGATGCCGCCTTTCTGCCCCGGTATACTCCGAGGAGAAATACCATCTTCTGTTAAAGCAAATCGTTTATAATCTGTCTCTTTTGCTGCCTCTTCATCAGATAACATTTTTCCTCTTTGAATTTTATATTTCGCCCCAAGATCTTTCATCTGCTGTGCGTCAACCGTCATATGTCCTTCCATGAGGTACTTATCCACGAGAACAATAACTTGCAAGTTATACTTATCAGCCAAATTGAAAGCATCCATCATCTGAGAGTAGGCTTCTAATGCATCACCAGGTGCGACGATAATACGAGGAAAATCACCCTGATGGGAATGAAGTAAAAAACGAAGATCTCCCTGTTCTGTCCATGTTGGCATACCGGTCGCAGGACCTGGACGCATACCCATAACGATAACGAGCGGCGTTTCAGTCTGGGCTGCAAGACCCAACCCTTCGACCATAAGGGAGAAACCTCCTCCAGACGTTGCGGCCATCGAACGAACACCTCCAAAGCTAGCACCAATCGCCATATTGATACCCGCTATCTCATCTTCTGGTTCTTTAACTACGATGTTGTACTGTAAAGCATTTGCGGTTATCGTCGCCATGATGCCATTGATCGGAGTCATCGGATAAATAAATACTGCCTTTACTCCTGCTTTCATAGCACCGAAAGCTGCTGCTTCAGCTCCTCCAATTAACAGATTCTTCTGTTCTGATTTCTGAATGTCTGCTACGAGTGAAGGACCGAAGTTTTTGACGATATAATCATAGCCTGCTTTTGACGTATTCACATTATCACCGATGACCTTCTCTCCTTTTCTTCCAAAGGCATCTTGTAAAATACCCTGGAGCAATTCGTAGTTTTTATGAAAAAGAGCTAACGATGCACCGACGGAAACAGTGTTAATCATCAAACGATCTGCGGCAACTTGTCTTGTCAGATCTAAAAATGGCACGGGGTAAAGACGAACAGCATGAGAAAAATCTTCCGGAACAGCCTTCGTAAAATTAGGGTCAAAGATTACAGCGGCGTTTTCGATAAGCTCATCTTTATGCTTCGTTATTGTCTCTTGATTTAATGCGACGAGGATATCGACTGTTTTTTTTTGGGAGAAAAGGGGAGAATCTGATGCACGTACATAGTACGCGTTGTGACCACCACGGATAAGTGAGGGATACTCGACGTAATCAAAAACTGAAAGACCGAGCCTGGTGAAGATTTTCGACATCATAATACCGGTGGTCATGATGCCATACCCTGCTTCTCCGCCTACGAGCCACTGTAAGTCAACCATATAAACGTGATAATTATAACGTAAAACGAAAGAAATGAAAAACTCATTCGAAGAGAATTGTATATTCTCTCTCTGTCGTTTATACTTTGCAATCGTAACAACAAGCTGATGAAAGAAGTATTACCCTCTGAAGTAAAACTCACTCCGACACTATCGGGAAATACACCTGGTACACCGCTCTTTGATTTTTTCAGCGACCGCTTACCACCTGACTTACCTCAAGAGGTGTACGATCACGGCCTAGGTTGTCAAGGTTATGCTCGTTTAATTTTAGGCGAGCTAGGCGGTCCAACTCAAGCAAGAATATTTTTTGTGATTTATAGAATTGAAAAAGAAAATCAAGAAGGACATGTATTTGTGGTCGATAACGCACAACTTCCACATGAAATAGCTTATAATAACGACCCACCGAATCGAATACTCACCGTTGAAGAGGTAAAGAATAGAGGAGAAGATATTACAGATATCACGTTAAACGAACCCTGGGAAAAATTGTAATTACTCGCAACAGGGATCTTTGTAACCACACGTCGCACAGATTGCATCGCGAGAACCAGGCATATCACCCATCTCGCCTCCACACATAATACACGTCTGTGTTCGAAGACACACTTTTTTATTTTCTTCTTGGGCAGTTTGTTCCATTGTTACTTAGTTGGCCAGACTTGACGAAGTTCATTCCCCTTCTCATCGACCTCAACAATGACTATTGAGTCCACAGGACATGATTTTGCTGCATTCTGTATATTTTCTTGTGTATCATGTATCTCTGAGAATGCGGTAAAATCTGCTGTGGAAGTACCATCTTTTTTCTTTATAACTGATTTACCCTCATCATTTAAATCAAAAACATTAGGAGCCACAGCAGCACATGCGGCAGTTCCAATACACAGTGAATGATCAACTTTTACCTTCAGCATAGTTAAGACGTTAAAGGCAATCTTTTAACACTGCCAATGGCAGCAATGCGCACTTCTTTCTTGTCTCAGAAACTTCAATACCTAATAACGTAAGCATATCTTCTTCCGAAAAGACAGCCAACTCTTTTTTCGTCTTTCCTTTTGCATACTCGGTTAAAATCGATGCTGCCGCAATTGCGAGAGCACAACCATTGCCAGTAAAACCTATTTCTGCAACCATTTCTGCATGATACTTCACATACATCTGAATCTCATCGCCACAAAAAGGATTATGCTGGCCACTGGAAATATCACACGATGTAAGCATGCCGAAGTTTTGTGGATCTTTATAATGTTCGAGTATCTCTTCTCGATAGAGTACATCCGTCATTGTGGTCGATTTATCCCGGTAACTTCCTCTACAAAAAAATCGACGCCATCACTTTTAAGTTTGATAACGCCGGTATTTTCTATAGCACCTATAGGTAATTCGTTATGCTTTACAAAACCGAGATGAGTTAAGAGAACACGCATGACGTTTCCATGACTGACTATCAAAACATTTTTATCAGGATAGGCGAGTGCAACTTCACGAAGAAAAGTGATAATCCTACCGATTACATCCTCCTCAGTCTCCATACCTTCGACCATCTTTTGCTTTATTCGTTGATCATCACTCAAGTCCTTTATTTTCTCTAAATACTCTTTTAAAACGACTCTGTAGTCCTCAAAAGAACTACCTTCCAGTTTTCCGTAGTGTCGTTCACGAATCGCTTTTGTTGCGGTAAATGCAATCTTTCTTTCCAAGGTGATAAACTCTGCTGTTTGTTGTGTCCGAATTAAATCGGATGTGTAGACAGCATCAAAATGAACATCTTTAAAGCGTTCTGCTGCTTTTTTCGCTTGCTCTTTCCCTTTCTCGGTAAGGACGGTATCAGAACCTAAAATTCCTGAGGCATTTGCTTCGGTTTCAGCATGACGCATAACATAAAGCGTGCAGTAGGATTCCTCAGATACCTTTTTCATGACGGTATTGTAGCAGACTTTATAAGATTAAGCCGCTTACGCAATATATTCCTTCACAGCTGATTCTAGCTCTAAAATGTCAAAAGGCTTACGGATAAATGAAGATGCTCCTGAGTCCATACAACGTTTTTCAATATTATTATTAGCTGACATCAAAAGAACAGGAATTTCTTTTGTCGCGCTTTCTTTTTTTAACTTCTGTGTTATATCACATCCATCATCACCAGAGAGCAAAACATCTAAGAGCAATAGATGCGGCTTTTTTTCCTGCAGTGATTTTCTTAACTCATCAGCGTTGTTAAATCCTAAGACGCTGTACCCCGCTTCTTCAAGCACAATTGTTGTCGCCTCGAGAATACCATCGTCATCATCAAGAATCCAAACTGTTTTCATAAATATTTTTCTTCTCTCTCATGCATGACATAACATTTGAAAACTTTCAGTTAATCAGATTACTGACTCTTCTTTCTCAGAGTAATCTTTGAGAGGTCTCCTTGCAAAAAAATGGGTTGTAGCCCATATACTTCTTCAGCAATCGGTAAATTATCAAGGATTTCATTATAAATAAAAATTGGTTTTTTATGAAGGAAGGCAAGCGTCATCTCCATAAGCACATTTCCACCAATGTATCCTTTTGTGTTTCGTTTCTCTAAGTTCAGAACCAGAATGGCGTCTGCCTTACGAACTTTCTTGAAATGATCTAGCATCACAGCAGTTTTTTTATGATAGTCTTTTTTATTTTTAAACCATGTTTTGTAGACATTCTCGTCATAGACTCCCGTCTTTCTCATAATATAAGCTGTTGAGGGAACGATAGCCTGGAATCCTTTTTTACGAAGTTCTTTCTGAATAGCAAGTGCTTGTTTATAGAATGTGACACTTGTACAGATTGTGATGATTCTTTTCTTCATGCACGAAAAAGTCTTTTTGCTTCTTTAATTCCATCTATGAATGCCTCGATATCTTTTTCATCATTGTAGATATAAAAACTTGCTCTCGTAGAAGCAGCAATGCCCAACCGTGTATGTAACGGCATGGTACAGTGGTGTCCTGAGCGAACACATATATTTTTATCGGCTAGGATTTGCCCAATATCATGTGCATGGATACCCTCGACAGTAAATGAAACGACCCCACTTCTGGAAAAACTATCCTGCGGGCCGTAAACAGTAATCCCACCGAGTTTTTCTAAATCCCCAATACATTTTATTGCTAATTCTTTCTCATGCTTCTGAACAGATTCCATATCCAAATCAGCTAAGTAATCAATAGCTGCAGCAAGACTAATAATACCTGCAATATTGATTGTTCCTGCTTCGAATTTACTTGGGAGCGAAGCGAAGGTCGTTTTCTTTATACTAACCTCGTTAATCATATCTCCTCCATATAAAAATGGGGACATATGATTAAGCAGATTCTTCTTCCCATATAAAACACCAATTCCTGTCTCAGCTAACATTTTATGTCCTGAGAAAACAAGAAAATCACAATCTAGTTCCTGCACATCGACTTTTTTGTGCGGTACCGCTTGTGCCGCATCAATAAGAATAATAATCTCAGGATTCTGCTCTCTCACTTTTTTTATAATCTTACTAACCCAGTTTATCGTCCCGAGCATATTTGAGACATAGGTGAAAGCGAAGATCTTTGCGCGTTTTGTATATTCAAGAATCTGTTCCTCATCCAGTTTTCCATCCTCAGTAATATCAACGACTTGAAACGTTGCCTGTTTTTTTTCTGCCAGCTGCTGCCAGGGAACGAAGTTGGAATGATGTTCCATGACAGTCGTTACGATAACATCCTGTTTTTTTATCAGCTCCATACCCAGGGTATACATGACCAGGTTGATTGACTCAGTGGTACCTTTTGTAAAGATTATTTCATCCGGAGATGCTGCGTTAATAAATGTCGCCACTTTTTTTCTTGCATCATCGACTGCTTTTGTCGCTTTTTCTGCAATTTTATAGATACCTCGATGAATGTTTGCATTGTATGATTCATAGTACTCAGATACAGCATCCAGAACCACCTGAGGCTTTTGACTTGTCGCACCAGAGTCAAGATAAGTAAGGTCATTATTTTTAAAGATAGGGAAATCTTTTTTGTAGTTTTTCATATCATTCTTTTCTTGAGCTTCTGCTGAATATGTTTCAGAATCTTTTTTTTATCTTTTTCCGGAAAGTATTGTAAAACTGGATCAAAGAATCCGGAAATAATTAAGAGCTGTGCCTCTTTTTCTGTAAGACCACGTGACCTTAAGTAGAAGAGCTGCTCTTCATCTGGTCTCCCCACTGTCGATGCGTGTCCGGCCTTTAGATCATTCTCATCAATCTCAAGAGAGGGAATACTTCTCCCAATAGCATCGTCAAAAAGCAGAATTTTTGAAGAGAAAAAACCATCACTACTCGTCGCTCCCTTTTCGATTCTGATAAGCCCTTCATTATTAAACGACGCTTTATCGAAAAAGACGCCACGCAGAGAAGTCAAGCTTTTTGTTCGTTTTCCGTGGTGAACAACAGTCGTATGAAACGTTGCAGATTTTTCTCCTGTCCCGAAAAATACTCCTACGATATGAACATTTGCATCATCATCTAATGTGAGATGATAACGAGTATCGATTTCTTCCCCATCGATCCACACAAACGGCAGTACTTTTTCTTCATTTTTTTTAAGTCTTAGGTCCATATTTATCCCACTGAGCCAGTCATTTCAAGCTGTATCAATCGATTCAACTCCACGGCATACTCCATAGGCAACTCTCTCACAATAGGCTCGACAAAACCATTCACGATCATGACTTCTGCTTGTGCTTGAGGAATACCCCTACTTTGGAAATAGAAGAGTTGCTCTTCGCCTATTTTGGATACAGATGCTTCATGTCCTATTGTTACTCGCTCCTCAGCTATCTCCATTGTCGGGTACGTATCTGATCGACTCTGAGGATCAAGAATAAGGGCATCACATCGAACAGTTGATTTACTATTTTCTGCACCTTTCAGAACACGAAGAAGGCCTCTGTAGGATGTGCGTCCTCCATCCTTACTAATAGATTTTGAGGTAATGACAGAACTCGTTTCAGGTGCCATATGAATAGCCTTTCCCCCGGCATCTTGATGCTGTCCTTGACCGGCAAAAGCCAATGAAAGAATTTCTCCACGCGCTTTTCGCCCTTTAAGATAAACAGATGGATATTTCATCGTCAGCTGACTTCCTAAATTCCCATCGATCCATTCTCCAATTCCTTCTTCATCGACGAACATACGTTTTGTCACAAGATTGTAAACATTTTTACTCCAGTTTTGAATAGTCGTATATCGTACTCGAGCTCCTTTTTTAACTAAAATCTCAACGACTGCTGAATGAAGCGAATCTGTGGTAAAAATCGGAGCTGTGCATCCTTCGACATAATGTACATAGGATCCTTCATCAGCAATGATAAGTGTTCGCTCAAACTGCCCCATATTTTTTGCATTTATTCTGAAGTACGCCTGTAGGGGCAACTCCACTCGAACACCTTTGGGAACATAGATAAACGATCCTCCCGACCACACGGCAGTATTTAAGGCTGCAAACTTATTGTCAGATGGTGGAATGACTTTACCGAAATACTGTTTTACCAGATCTGGGTATTTTTTGAGAGCAGTATCTGAGTCTAGAAAAATGACCCCCTTTTTCTCAAGCATTTTTGAAACGCTGTGGTAGACCATTTCTGAATCATACTGGGCTCCGACCCCGGAGAGAAACTTCTTTTCTGCTTCCGGAATACCGATCTTATCGAAGGTGTTTTTTATCTCAGCGGGTACGTCATCCCATGTTCTTCCCTGTTTATCTGTGGGCTTTACATAGTAGTAAATATTGTTAAAGTTAATACTGCTCAAATCTCCACCCCAGGTCGGCATCGACTTCATCTGAAAGATTTTATACGCAAGAAGACGTTTCTCAAGCATCCACTTTGGCTCTTGCTTCATCGCAGATATTTCTCTTACCGTTTCTTCTGAAAGTCCTTTTTTTGTAGAGAAAACAGGTTTGATGCTATCATGAAAGCCGAATTCATACTGCAAATCAAATTGCTGCATAACCCTCCTTTTCTATTTTCCTAACGATCGTCATCCCACCTGTTTTTGCGATTTTTCCATCAATAAGAACGTGGACTTTATCGGGTTTTAAGAAATGAAGAATACGCTGATAATGGGTGATGATGAGCACTCCTAAGTTTTGTTTTTTGACAGCCTGCTGTACTGCTTGAGCAACAACTTTCAGACTATCTACATCAAGACCCGAATCAATCTCGTCTAAAATTGCAAACTGTGGCTTAAGAACAAAAAGTTGTGCAATTTCTGCTCGTTTTCTCTCTCCTCCTGAAAACCCTTCATTCACCGATCGCTGCATAAACTGTTCATTAAGAGATACTGCTTGTAACGCATCTTTTACCTCTTCTTTAAATGCTGAGAGAGGTTTTTTTTCATCTGGATGGAGTGATTTTGCAGCAGTTCTCAGAAATGCCAGCAATGAAACACCGGTTATCTCAATTGGTGATTGAAATGAAACAAAAAGACCCGCCCTCGCCCGTTCCTCGGGCAGTAAACTCATCATATTTTTTCCATTTATTTGAAACTGGGTATTTGAAGCCGGTCCGCCAGCTGACGGATTGAATGTATATGACGGATGTCCCATGAGACTCATCGCAAGTGTTGTTTTCCCTGAGCCATTTGGACCCATGATTGCATGCACTTCACCAGGTTTAATTTGTAAATCTATCCCATGAAGAATTTCTTTTTTATTTATCCCCGCATGAAAATTATGTAGTTGTAACATAGCTAGTGTGCATGATGTCGTAAAAACTCCTCTAAAGAGAGCGATGAGAGTTTTTCAATGAATCGTTCATTTATCTTTCTCCATTCTGTTATTGTGTCACAGTAGTTATCGTTTCTTTGACATTTTTTTCTATCATTCCAGTTACTGCAACATGCAATGAGCGGCTCACGAGAAAAAACCTGCAGCACTTCTCCAATAGTTATTTCTTTCGGATCTTTCTGTAAAAAATATCCTCCTTTTTTCCCTTCAACCGCTTTAATTATCCCTGCATGGATTAGTTTATTTGCTAAATTTCGTAAGTAGTAAAGAGAAATAGAATAGTCTTTTGCTATTTCAGAAAGAGGAACGAGACGCTTGTTATAGTGTTTCGCAAGTTCGTTAATAAGAATAATTGAGTAGTCCTCATCTCGTGAAAAA
>JGI1357J11328_10002917_pt1 | contig 12079 bp, 11 predicted proteins | sample Subgrocontami54m_FD_11328 | JGI IMG/M metagenome (IMG submission 11328)
CTACGCAGGCAAACGAGGAGAAATTGGCGGCATAATCGAACCCAGAATCCACCTTAGCCAAGCCGCCATTCTGTCCCGTAAACCGGGACCACCTCTAGCTTGCTCCGGCCATCTCGCCTCCACTCCGTATGGTAGATGTAGCTGAATGGCTGCTCGGATATCTGCCTGAACGTATAACCTAGTTCCTCCACCTTACGGGACACGCCAATTTCTGCGGCAATGCACTCTCCCTTGTTATGTCCAATAGGGAAGCCTCCAAGCAAGGTAATTGTTTCGCCGCGAAAGCACCAAATCAACGATCTTAAATGCGTGGCCACGGGCCCTGGCTCAATGCCCCATCTCCTCATGTGATGAAGATAACAATCAACGCGGGGAGCAGGGTTCCCATCGATCTCGTGCCCGGGAACGAACACATTCATCCCGCTCCGTTGAAGACTTAACCAGTCTGCTGTCCACTTGGGATTGATGCTCTCGCCAAGCATACCAAGCTGGCCATCACTCGCAAAAGCCTGAGTATAAACTTGCAGAAAGTCATGTTGCTCAATGACGCATTCGTCTTGAAGAAAAACGTAGCAATCGTAATCTGGATAGGCGCGAAAGCCCGCATCCCAGCTGCCGATATTCATCCCGCTGTTTTCCCGAGTGATATATCGAACCCCATTTGAGCTTTGCGTCTGCGTTTGCGTGCGACCGTCTTCATTGACAACAACGAGAATGTCCTCCGCTAGCATTCTGAGCTGGTCGATCAGCCGGACCAATGGAATTTTTGGGCGTGCAGAGTAGTGCGATATGACGACGAGAGATTTCATACAAATCTACGCCGCAGCGGCGCCCGCCGGCTCGCAGCGGGCGACGAAGTCGCCGATGCTGCGGATGATGCCGGCCTTTTCCCGGAAGAACCGCGCGCAGGCGCGCACGGCTTCGGCATCTTGTCCGCTGCAACGCGTTTGGCTGAATCAGTCATTCATTTCAACTAGCAGAACCGCGGGCCGGGCGCGAGAAAGACGGGCGGCGCAAACCGCCAGTCATCTGTAACCTTAATTGGCGCGCCCGAAGAGATTCGAACTCCTGACCCCCAGATTCGTAGTCTGGTGCTCTATCCAGCTGAGCTACGGGCGCTAGGCCGGCGCCGGGATCTTAATCCCCGCGGAACGCGCGATAGCTATAGCCTTCGCGTTTCATTGGCAAGGGTTTGACCCGGCCCGCCCATGCTCGCGACCCATGCGAGCGCCACATTCTCAATGCGGATGCGATGATAAAGAATGAGCGCGTTGAGTAATGTGAACCCGGCGGCAAAACCCGGCAGTCCCAGAGCAAGCGGGACGACAGCGATCTCCAGCGCGACGATGAGATAATTAGGATGCCTGAGCCAGCGATACGGCCCGCGCGCAACCAGGCGTTCCCCGGGCAGCACGATGATGCGCGTCGTCCACCTGCGCCCGAGCGTGACGAGAACCAAAATCCGGCCGGCTTGCAGCAGGATGAACACCACCAACAGAAATGGATCTATGGCGCGATCGCGGCCAGCCAACCACAGACCCGCAAGCCAGGCGGTGTGCAGCGCGACCATCCACGGATAATGCGAACGGCCAAATTCAACTCCGCCCGCCGCCAAGAGACGTGCAGTGTTCCTGCGCGCCAGCACAAGCTCAGCGAGGCGCTGCGCGACAATGAACGCAATCAGGAAAGCGCCCTCACCCATGCGTAGCTTCGACGGCAAGAAAGCTGGCGGTAAAGCCGGGGCCAAGCGCGGAAAGGACGGCGGAACCGGAAAAGCCGCGCGCGAGCGCGCGTTCCAGCACGAACAAGACCGTCGGCGCGGACATATTGCCGAAGTCGCGCAACACGGCGCGTTCGTCGGCGAGCGTGCCGGTTTGCAGCTCCAGCGCGGCTTCCACCGCTGCGAGCACTTTGGCGCCGCCTGGGTGACAGATGAATCTGGTGGGTCCGTTTAACCCTTCGCTTTTCAAGAAACGCCGTGCCGGGCCGGCCAGCCGCTCTTCCACAAAGCGCGGCAGGGAACGCGACAGCACCACGCCGAAGCCGATCGGATCCACCGACCATCCCATCACGTCGAGCGTGCCAGGCCACAGATGTTCGCGCGCGGCGCCGATCTGGATTTTGCCGGGCTCGCCGCCGGCGCGCAGCAATACGGCCGCGGCTCCGTCGCCGAACAGCGCCGAGGCAATCACGTCCGCCTTGCCGCCGCGATCGCGCCGGAAGGCCAGCGTGCAAAGCTCGATCACCACGATCAGCACGGTGTCGCCGGGTTTGGCGCGGGCCAGCCGCGCGCCGATCGCCAGCCCGGAAACGCCTCCGGCGCAGCCGAGGCCGAACACCGGAATGCGGCTCACGTCCGGCCGAAAGCCAAGGCGTCGCCCGACGCGTGCCTCGATGCTCGGGGTAGCAATCCCGGTCGAGGACACGGTGAGAATGACGTCGACGTCGCGGGCGGAAATTTTGGCGCGCGCCAGCGCCTTCTCGGTTGCCTGCACAAACAGGGCGTCGGCGCCTTCGAGATAGGCTTGCGTCCGCTCGCTCCAATCGCGCGGCGCATCGAACCACTCCAGCGGCCGGACGGAATAGCGGCGCTCGATGCCGGCGTTGATAAACACGTCGGCGAGACCCGGGTAGCGGGCGAACGCGCGCCCGAAGACGCCTTGCATGCGCTCCGCGACCTGCGCCTGTTCAAGCAGGTGCGGCGGTACTGCCGTCGCGTATCCCGAAATGGAAACTGGATCGACCATCGCTCATCTCCGGCTGCGCGAGTCCGGCAGCGTTCAGCCGAGCAGGCGCAGAAAAAATATGATGCGCCGGATCCAGGGGCGGGCCAAGCTGGGCGCGAAATAACGCGCCGGCCTGCCAGCCGGCCCTCGCATTGACGAGCACGGGCGGCCCCCTTATAAGCCGCGTAACTGCCGCTCCGGGTCCATGAAATCCGGGTTTTGGCGGCTTTATCCAGGCCTTAGCCCGCCTATCCCATCCAGCGGAGAAGACTTGTGAAGCGGACCTACCAACCGAGCAAGCTTGTGCGCAAACGCCGTCATGGTTTCCGCGCCAGAATGGCCACCAAGGGCGGCCGCCGAGTCGTGGCGGCGCGGCGGGGGCGCGGGCGCAAGCGCCTGAGCGCATAGAGCCAGCGCCGGGGCGGCGCGGGCGTGTCTCATGGAACGATTGAGGCAAAGGGCGGATTTCCTGGCCGCGGCGGCCGCGGCCAAGGTAGCGACCAAGGCTTTCGTGCTGCAAATGCGTGATCGCCGCGAGCACGGACCGGCGCGCGTTGGTTTCACTGTCTCGAAAAAGGTCGGCAACGCGGTGGAGCGCAATCGCGTGCGGCGCCGGCTGCGGGAAATGGTGCGACTCTCGGCCACCGGGATGACACGCCCCGGACATGATTATGTGCTGATCGGGCGGCGCGCGGGCCTTACCGTGCCGTTCGAGGGAATGGTTGAGGATTTCAAAGTAGCCTTGCGCCGTCTGAACGAAGGACACGGCAAGTCGAAAGCACCGGAGTTGCGTCATCTCAAGGGGTGATCGAAAGAGCCTATGATGGACAATCAGAAAAACACTATTCTCGCCATCGCCTTGTCGGCGCTTGTCCTGATCGTATGGCAATATTTCGTCGGCATGCCGCAGATGGAAAAGCAGCGGCAGATCGCACAGCAGCAGGCCGAGCAACAGACCAAGCCGGCACCCGGCGCCGCCGTTCCGGCGCAGCAGCCGCAGCAACAGGGCAGCGCGCCGCAAGCGCCGGCTCAATCGGGCGCGGCCCCAGGCGCAACGGCCCCGGGCGCGGCGGGACCGGCCCAGCAGCTTCCGCGTGCGGCAATCGTCGCGGCGACGCCGCGCGTTCTTATCAACACGCCAACCATTCAGGGTTCGATCGCGCTCAAGGGCGGGCGCGTCGATGACCTCTCTCTTGTCAAATACCGCACGGCCGTCGATCCCAAATCGCCGCCGATCGTGTTGCTTTCGCCGTCAGGGAGCCCGGAACCGTTTTATGCGGAGTTCGGCTGGGTCGCGGGCGGCGGCACGCCCGTAAAATTGCCCGGAACGGACACCGAATGGCGTCAGGAAGGTTCCGGCGCGCTTGAGGTCGGCCGCCCGGTCAAGCTCGTCTACGACAATGGCGAGGGGCTGCAATTCCGCCGCACCATCGCGGTCGACGACAAGTATCTTTTCACCATCACCGATGAAGTAGCGAACAAGGGCTCGGCGGCGGTCACGCTCTATCCCTATGCGCTGATTTCCCGCCACGGAACCCCTCAGACTTTGGGCTATTACATCTTGCATGAGGGCCTGATCGGCGTAATGGGCGACGAAGGGCTGCAGGAGATCACCTATTCGGACGTCGAGAAGAAGAAGGCGATTTCCTTCAATATCACCAACGGCTGGTTCGGCATCACGGACAAATATTGGGCGGCGGCTCTGTTGCCCGACCCGTCGGCGCATCTGCGCGCGCGCTTTTCCGCGGGGACGCTCGGAAACCTGAAGACCTATCAGACCGACTACCTGCTCGACCCCGTGACCGTTGCGGCCGGCGGCACCGGCTCGGCGAGCGCGCGGCTGTTCGCGGGCGCCAAGGAAGTCGCGGTGGTGGACGGCTACGACAAGCAGCTCGGCCTCAACCGCTTCGAACTGCTGATCGACTGGGGCTGGTTCTACTTCTTGACCAAGCCGGTGTTTTGGACTCTCGACTGGCTCTACAAGCTCACCGGCAATTTCGGCGTCGCCATTCTCATCATCACGGTGCTGGTGAAGATCCTGTTTTTCCCGCTCGCCAACAAGTCCTATGCCTCAATGGCGAAGATGAAGGCGGTACAGCCGCAGATGCTGGAAATCCGCGAGCGCCACCCCGACGATAAGATGAAGCAGCAGCAGGCGATGATGGAGCTCTACAAGAAAGAGAAGATCAATCCCGTTGCCGGCTGCTTGCCGATATTGATCCAGATTCCTGTCTTCTACGCGCTCTATAAGGTGCTGTTTGTCACTATTGAGATGCGGCATGCGCCGTTCTTCGGATGGATCAAGGATCTCTCGGCGCCCGACCCCACGAACTTGTTCAATCTGTTCGGCCTGATCCCCTGGGACCCGACGATCATTCCGCTGATCGGCCCATTCCTGCATCTCGGCGCTTGGCCGCTGATCATGGGCGTGACCATGTGGTTCCAGATGAAGCTGAACCCCGCGCCGCCCGATCCGACGCAGAAGATGATCTTCGATTGGATGCCGCTGATCTTCACCTTCATGCTCGCCAGCTTCCCGGCCGGCCTGGTGATCTACTGGGCCTGGAACAATACGCTCTCGGTCACTCAGCAGGCGGTGATCATGCGCAAACACGGTGTCAAGATCGAGCTGTTCGACAACCTCAAGAGCGATCTGCGGTCGCTCTTCCTCAGGAAAAAGGGCGGCTGAGGCGTCACCCCGCGGGGCATGACGACTGCCATGACCAGCGATTTCACTGCCAAGGAACTGAACGCGGGCCGCCGATTGTTCGCCGGATCGTGGCAGTTTGCCCGTGCGTCGGGCTCGCTTGAGTCATTGCCGCCGATGGACGGGATTGAGATCGCCATTGCGGGCCGATCCAATGTGGGCAAGTCGAGCCTCATCAACGCGCTGACCGGCCGCAAGGCCCTGGCCCGCACCTCGCACACGCCTGGCCGCACCCAGGAACTCGTTTTCTTCACCGCCGGAGGCAAGCTCGCGATCGTCGACATGCCAGGCTACGGCTACGCCGAGGCGCCAAAGGTCAAGGTCGAGGCCTGGACTGAGCTGATCCACGCCTACTTGCGTGGCCGCGCCAAACTCGTGCGCGTTTACGTGCTCATCGATGCCCGCCATGGCTTAAAGCCCGCTGATAACAAGGTCCTGGACAGTCTGGGCGAAGCCGCCATGAGCCACCAAATCGTGCTCACCAAGGCCGATCAGATAAAGCCCAAGGAGTTGGAGACCCGAATCGCGGCGGCCAAAGAGGCGCTGGCCAAGCGCGCCGCCGCCTTCCCGGACGTGCTGGCAACCTCCGCGCATACCGGCGCCGGCATCCCCGAGCTTCGTGCGGCTATTGCGCGACTTTTGGCGGAGAGGGCCTGAGGAAAGCGTTTTCGCCCCTTTCGCCCGGGCGCTGCGCCCGCTAATAAGGCGCCAATTCGCAGGATCGCCCCGATGAGCTTGAGCCCGCACGACCAGGCCCGCGTTTTGTCGGAAGCGCTGCCGCATATGCAGCGCTACGACGACCAGATCGTGGTCATCAAATACGGCGGGCACGCCATGGGCCAGGAGCAGACGGCGCGCGATTTCGCCCGCGACGTGGTGCTGCTCGAGCAGACCGCCGTCAATCCGGTCGTGGTGCACGGCGGCGGGCCACAGATCGAGACAATGCTGAAACGGCTCGGCATCAAGTCGGAATTTGCCGGCGGCCTGCGGGTGACCGACGCCGCCACCATGGAAATCGTCGAGATGGTGCTCGCCGGCTCGATCAACAAGCAGATCGTCGGCTTCATCAACGAGGCAGGCGGCAAGGCCGTCGGACTCTGCGGCAAGGACGGCAACATGGTGGTCGCGCGCAAAGCCACCCGTCACATCATCGATCCGAAATCGAAGCGCGAGCTGCCGGTCGATCTCGGCTTTGTCGGCGAGCCTGAAAAGATCGACGTCACCGTACTCGACCAGATTCTCGGCCGCGAGCTTATTCCGGTGCTGGCTCCGGTGGCGACCTCGGCAAATGGACAGAGCTACAACGTCAACGCCGACACCTTTGCCGGCTGCATCGCCGGCGCGCTCAAGGCCAAGCGCCTGCTCCTGCTCACCGACGTCCCTGGCGTACTGGATAAATCGAAGTCGCTCATCGGCGAACTGTCAGTGAACGACGCGCGGCGCCTGATCGCCGACGGCACCATATCGGGCGGAATGATTCCCAAGGTTGAGACCTGCATTGAGGCGCTGGATAAGGGGGTCGAGGGCGTCGTCATCCTCGACGGCCAGGTGCCGCATGCGGTGCTGCTTGAGCTTTTCACCGACCACGGCGCGGGCACGCTGATACACCGATAGCGCGGCGACCTAGCCGCAGGAATTCCAGGAGAAGGCCCGTGTTATTCGGATCCACCGGTCAGGGTAGCGAGGCCGTCGCAGGCCCCGGCACGCCGCGCAAAGGCGCGCCGCACCGGCTTGCCTTTGGTCTTGAACGGATTGGTTTGGTTTCCTTACGTTTTCCACTCGCCGTCACGCTCGCCGTCGTCGCGCTCTCCCTGGCGGCGGCAGTCGGAGTCACGCGCCTCAAGGTGGACGATTCGCTCAGTCAACTATTCCGGTCGGACACGGCGGAATTCAAGCAATACGAGGAAGTGGCGCGCCGCTTTCCCTCCAGCGAGTTCGACGTGCTTGTCGTCATCGAAGGCAAGACGCTGCTGGCCCGGCCGTCACTTGCGAAGCTGCGGGACCTCGTCATCGACCTCCAGCTGATCGACGGCGCCAAGGGATTGATCTCGCTGTTCTCGGCCCGCCAGCCGCCGGAAGGCGGGCGGCTGCCCGCGCCGCTTTTCCCGCAGGAACTCCCCGAAGGCGCCGGCTACGACAAGCTGATCGATCAAGTGAAGGCGAACGAGATCATCCGCGGCAAGCTGTTGTCGGAAGACGGCGAACTCACCCTCATCGTGCTCGCGCTTGATCCGGCCGTTGTCGACGGTAAGGGCCTGAATGGCGTCATCGGCGAAATCCGCAAGACCGTCGCCGCGGACCTGGCCGGGACCGGGCTCAACGGCCAGCTGTCCGGCGTGCCGGTCATGCAGCTCGAAATCCGCAATGCCGTTGAGCGCGACCGGCTAATCTACAACGCCGTCGGTTTCATCGCCGGATGCCTGATCGCCATTCTGTTCTTCCGGCGCGTATCCTTCATGATCATGGCGGCCGCTCCGCCGCTGATCGCCATCCTTTTGGCGCTTGGCTGTCTCGGCTGGCTCGATTTCCGGCTCAATATGTTCCTCAACGTGATGACGCCGCTCATCATGGTCATCAGCTTCTCGGACAGCATGCAGCTTACCTTCGCGGCGCGCGACCGGTTGCTGGCTGGCGAAAACAAATTCGAAGCGATGCGCAACGCCATCCTGGTCGTCGGACCCGCCTGCGTGTTGACGCATGGAACCGCGGGCCTCTCATTCATCGCTTTGCTGTTTTCCGATTCCGATCTGATCCGGACATTCGGGATGGCGGGCCTGATCGCCACCCTGATCGCCTTTGTCGCCGTGCTGACGCTCATGCCGTTGCTGGGCGTCCTGCTGCTGCGCAAGGAAGCGAGATTTGCCGCGAAGGTGAAGGGAGCGGATGCCGCCGTGGATACCCTCCGCAGTCTTTGCCGCTGGATCGCTACCCACATGGTGCGCCACCCGCATCTCTACAGTCTGCTGAGCGTGCTGATCGTCGGCGGCTTGGCGCTGCTCTACGCCAATCTCGAACCGCGCTACAGGCTTGCGGATCAAGTGCCCGACAAGCAGCAGGCCGTGGCGGCGAGCAGCCGTCTTGACGCCAAGCTCACCGGGGCCAATCCTGTCGATGTACTGATTGAATTTCTGCAAGAAGCGTCGCTCTATGCGCCGGCGACGCTTGCGGTGATCGGCGGCGTGCACGCGGCCCTTGAGAAACAGGCCGGCGTCGGCAATGTATGGTCGCTGGAAACGCTGCGGCGATGGCTTGCCGAGAAGGCGGGAAAGTCTGACACCGCGAGCCTGAAGCAATACGTTGACCTGCTGCCCGAGCACCTGAAGCGCCGCTTCATTGCCGCCGAGGAGAGCGCCGTGGTCGTATCGGGCCGCATTCCCGACATCGACGCGAGTCAGCTCCTGCCCGTCATCGAAAGCCTCGATACGGCACTTGACGAAATACGCGCGAAGAACCCGGGCTATCGCATATCCGTAACCGGCCTTTCAGCGGTCGCCGCCCGCAACAGCGCCAGCATGATCGGAAAGTTGAACAGGGCGCTGACCGTCGAGATCGTCTTCGTCGCGGCTTTCATCGGCATCTGCTTCCGCTCGCTGTTCGTGATGGCGGTGAGCACCCTGCCCGGCATTTTCCCGATCGTGATTTCGGGCGCCGTTTTATGGGCGATGGGCGAAGGCCTACAGTTCGCGAGCATCGTGGCACTAACGGTGTCTTTCGGGTTGGGGCTCAGCGCGACCATCCATTATCTGAACCGGCTGCGGCTGGAGTATCGGCCCGGCGAGGACCCGAAGCTTGGTGTCATCCGTCCGACCGTGCTTGTCGGCCCGGCGCTGATTCTCACCTCTATGGTGCTGGCCTGCGGACTGGCGGTGACGGTCTTTTCTGATCTGCCATCGCTGCGCTTGTTCGGCTGGCTCAGCGCATTCGCCATGATCGCGGCGCTAATCGGCGATCTCTTGATTTTGCCGGCGACGGTGATGTCGCTGCGCGAGGTCATCCGTTGGGCCAGGAAGCACTTGGCTGCGCCCGGACCAGCGTCGGGAGCCTAACTTCCGCGATTGAGGGTGATCGCGGCTTGCGACATTTCGCCTCCTGCCGGCGCGTAGATTGAGATCGATTGCTGGTCGCCGTTGGTCGTCAAGGACAGAAGCGCGGCAAAGGTTTGGCTGTCCACCCTAACCTCGATCTGGCTACCGCTGACGGTGCCCGTCACTTGGCCCGCCACCCCGCGCGTCGTCTCGTTCCAGTCCCCCACCAACTCGCCATTCCGGTAGGTCACGTTGCTCTGCAGCTCGAACTTGTAGCTGTCGCTCGCGCAGCGCAGTTCGAGCCGCAACTTCGAGCCGCCGCCCGCGACCTCGTACTTCGCCCGGCAGCGGATGCGCTCATTTGAGCCACCGGAGAGCGCCAAGGTACCAGCGCCCGACCACGCCCCCGCCAGAACAGCAAAGGGACCAGGTTGTTGGGCATGTGCAGCTACGGCAAAAGATAGCGCGGCCGCAAATGCGGCGCCCTTGAATGCTAAGGCACGGGCGCTAAACGATCGGAGCCACATCAATTTCGTCCTGACTCGTGGCCGGCCCTTCTATCTTAACGCGTCAATCGTTACTAGAGCGCAATCCGGCGAAGTGGGAACCGGTTCGCCGCAAGATTGCGCGACAAACTGAGGAATCTAGAGTCTGATCCGATTTAATCTAATCGGATCAGACTCTAGGTGCGAAGCGCTTTGCAAGGGCTAACGCCAGGATTGCGGAAATAAAGCCCTTCCGGCGATAGGCGGCAGCCGTGTTTTTGCATACCGGGAGGCGACCAGACCCCAATATTTTTGCGGCTTTGCCTCATTTCCAAGTGCTGCGCCAGCACCATTCAAGCTATAAACGGCCGCCCGAATGCAGCCTCTGATCGAAGGCTGCGCAATGTGTGCGACGAAGGCTGCAATTGATGAATACCCGCTTCAATGGCCATCGGTATCGCGCGCGGTTTCGGCAAGCAGCCCGCGCAATTGCGGCATTATTGCTTGCCGCCAGCCTGGCTTGGCCTGCAAACGCCCAGACGGTTGTCGATCTTCAACTCGTGCTCGCGGTCGACTGCTCCAACAGCGTCAACGACGTGCGCTTCGAGTTGCAGAAGCAGGGCTATGCCACCGCGTTCCGCAATCCCCAGATCATCAAAGCGATTGGTTCGGGAGCCCAGCAGTCCATTGCCGTCACCATGGTGCAATGGACCGGGCCGTTCAATTATGCCCAGGTGGTGCCCTGGACACTCGTCAAAGACGCAGAGTCCTCGCGCGCTCTTGCCGCTGCCATCGCCAATTCATCGCGCGAGCTTTTTGGCGGTAGCGGCACGTCGATCAGCGGGGCCATTGACACCGGCATGTACCTGTTGTCGCAAAGCCCATTCAAGTCGCAGCGCCGCACCATCGACATTTCCGGTGACGGGGCCAATAGCAGCGGACGCTCGGTTGTCAACGCGCGCGACGACGCGGTAGCCGCCGGCGTCGGCATCAACGGCCTTCCGATCCTGTCGGTCGAGCCGAACCTCGATCGCTACTACTACAGTTTCGTGATCGGCGGGCCCGGCGCCTTCATGATCCCAGCGTCGAATTACGAAAATTTCGCCGACGCCATCCTGAAGAAATTGATCCTTGAGATAGCCGCCAACGAGGACGCGCCCGCCATGCAGAAGTGGGGCGCCGTCTTGGCAAGAAAACCGTGAAAGCGATGCTCGCCGGCAAGAGCGCTTTTCGCGGGCGCCTGATGGCCGTCATGTTGGTGCTCGGTCTCGGTGGATCCACGACCGCTGCTGACACGACCGTCGATCTGCATCTCGTGCTTGCGCTCGACGCATCCGGCAGCGTCAACGACGCGCGCTTCGAGCTGCAAAAGCGGGGTTATGCGGCCGCCTTCCGCAATCCGCAGGTGATAAAGGCTATCGCGTCAGGGGCGGAGCAGTCTATTGCGGTGACAATGCTGCAATGGACAGGACCATTCCTTCATGTTCAGGTGGTGCCGTGGACGCTGATCAAAGATGCGGCGACTGCCCGTGCCTTTGCCGACGCGATCGACAATTCGCAGCGCGAGCTTTTCGGCGGCGGCACGTCGATCAGTGGCGCTATCGACCACGCGATGACCTTGTTTGTGCAAAGCCCGTATAAGTCGCAGCGCCGCACTATTGATATTTCCGGCGACGGCGCCAATACCAGCGGACGGTCGATCATCGGCGCGCGTGACGATGCGGTGGCAGCCGGCGTTGGCATCAATGGCTTGCCGATCCTGTCGCTCGATCCGATGCTCGACCGCTACTACTACAATTTCGTGATCGGCGGCCCCGGCGCTTTCATGATCCCGGCGGCGAATTATGAGAACTTCGCCGACGCCGTTCTAAAAAAATTGATCCTTGAGATTGCCGGCAACGCCTATGCTCCTATGAAAGATTGGGGCGCGGTGTTGGCCAAAAGGCCGTAAGTGCGTCAACGGACCATGACAACGTCCCCGCCGCGCGGCTTCGATCATGTCGAAACCTGGGTCTTCGATCTCGACAACACACTTTATCCGCATCACCTCAATCTCTGGCAGCAGGTGGACGAGCGCATCCGCGACTATATCTCCCGCCTGCTCGACCTTTCGCAGCCGGAGGCGTTCCGCCTGCA
>JGI1357J11328_10002919_pt1 | contig 12071 bp, 9 predicted proteins | sample Subgrocontami54m_FD_11328 | JGI IMG/M metagenome (IMG submission 11328)
GGAGTCCTGCCGCAATCAACCCCGAAATGTGAGAGATGTCGGCAACGTGATATGCCCCCACTTTTTTTGCAATTGCGCCAAATGTTTTGAAATCAATTTTTCGAGGATACGCAGTAATACCCGATACAATAACTTTGGGCCGATATTTTCTTGCGAGGCGCTCTATTTCTTTATAATCAATGAGTCCGGTTGCAGGATGAACGCCATACTGAATTGCATGCCACGCTTTTCCCGAGAAACTTACTTTATGCCCATGGGTGAGATGCCCACCCGCGGCAAGCGACATCCCGAGAAACGTATCGCCGATATTCATGAGTGCTGAATAAATTTCAATATTGGCGGGAGATCCGGAGTATGGCTGAACATTGACCGACCATACTTTGGGAGAAAGTCGGAATGCCTTCAAAGCGCGCGCTTGGGCCAGGCGCTCAATCGCATCGTAGTAAATATTCCCCGGATAGTAGCGCTTGCCGGGATACCCTTCGGAGTACTTATTCGTAAGTTCGGATCCGAGCAACTCCAAAATCGCAGGAGACGCGAAATTCTCAGAGGGAATGAGATCTATTGTCTCCGCTTGGCGCTTTCGCTCGGATACAACAAGCCGCCAAAGCTCGGGATCCTGTTTTTTGATTGTTTCGAATCGCTCCATAACTTCTAAGTTTTTTCCCAGTGAGCTAATAGTTCAAGGAGTTTTGCCGGAGTTGTCGCACCTACGCGGAGAATCTTCGGCATTCGGGGGTTGGTGAGATCAAGCACAGTCGAAGGGGGCGATGACTCGAGATCTCCCCCGTCCACAATGAGGTCGGGACGAGGAGCTATGCGGATAAAAGTATTTTGCACTTCGGTTGCAGACCTAGCCGGCTCGCTCCCGGAAAGATTTGCGGACGTGGCGGTGAGTGGTGTGGGAAATGCCTCAAGCACACGGTTGAGAAAGGTGTAATTCGGGACCCGGAGTCCCACGGTTGATGCCCCGCCAGTGACGAGGTCCGGCATCGTGGGTTTTTTTCGGAGCACAATCGTGATTGATCCAGGCCAAAGTTGGGGGAGGAACTTTACGAGGTTTGTATCGATGTAGGCGTAATGCCGGGCCTCCGTAATATTACGAACGAACACCGGTAAGGCTTTGGCGTGGGAACGCGCCTTGATGCGAAAGACTTTCTTTACCGCACTCTCACGGGAGATATCTGCGATAAGACCATACACCGTATCCGTCGGCACTGCAACGACTCCGCCACGGCGAAGAAGTGAGACCACGCGATTCACAACTGCCACATCATTCCTCCCTGTGAGATGAACCACATCCATGAGTGCGGACATCACGAGAGAACAATGTTTACGATTCTCCCCGGAACATAAATGAACTGCTTCGGCGTCTTACCCGCGAGCCACTCCTGGACTTTCGGCCGCTCAAGAACTAGCTTCTCGACGTCTTCCTTGGAGGCATCGATGCGCAGTTCAACTCGATCACGCACTTTTCCTTCGATTTGAATAATCACAGTTACGAGCTCGTCGTGGAGGAGAGATACATCTGGTTTTGGCCAATCGGTTTGGTGGGCACTCGTCTCTTCCCCAATCACTTCGCGCCAGAGTTCTTCGACAAGGTGTGGAGCAAAGGGTGCCAAAATCCGGATGAATGTTCGCACATCGGATTCGTCCACATGATCCGGCTCCTTTTCCCAGGCATTCACAAAAATCATGAGGGCTGATACCGCAGTGTTGAAATGAAACTCGGAAATATCGCTCCCCACTTTTGCCACTGTTCGAGCCAACAGTCGTTTGAGATTGTTTTGATCGGAAGAAGTCTTCTTCTCCCCTGCTCCTGCGGTGAGTTTGGTAACGCGGTCGAGAAAACGCGTAACACCCGAGATACCACCCGGATTCCATGGCCCACCCTGCTCATACGGCCCCATGAATGCAAGGTACATACGCACTGCATCCGCGCCGTAAGCTCGGACCAATGCACCCGGATCAACCACGCTCTCGGGGCGTGACTTCGACATTTTCTGACCATCCTCGCCGAGAAGGATTCCCTGATGGCGGAGGGATTGAAATGGTTCATCGAATTCGAGATACCCCTTGTCGTGGAGTACTTTCGTAAAAAAGCGCGAGTAGAGTAAATGAAGCACGGTGTGTTCCGCACCTCCGATGTACATATCTACCGGAAGCCAGGACTTAAGTTTTGCGGCCCCCGCAAATGCATCCGTATTTTTTGAATCAGCATAACGAAGGTAATACCAAGAAGAATCCACAAACGTATCCATGGTATCGGTCTCGCGCTCGGCATCGGCATCACAGCCGGGACACTTCACCCGAAGCCACTCTTTTGCTTTCGCGAGTGGGGAACGGCCGTCTCCTTGCGGCAAAAAATCATCAAGCTCGGGCAGGACAACGGGAAGTTCTTTTTCGGGAACGGCGAACCACCCCGGCATATTTTCTCTCTCGCCTCTCCCTGCTTTTGCGCACGTTTTGCAAAATGCCATGGGAATCGGAGCACCCCAATAGCGCTGTCGCGAAATAATCCAGTCGCGTAACCGATACTGCACTTTCATTGTCCCACCGACGAAGGAGGCAATTTTTTCCTTGGCTTCTTCAGACGGCATCCCGTCGAAGGCGCCTGATCCGACGAGATGCCCCACCCCCTCATATGCCTCATCAAGTATTGGGCAGGTGGTATCTGGATAGTGCGGGCACACCACAATTTTGATCGGCAAATTAAATTTCTTTGCAAACTCAAAATCGCGCTCGTCATGCGCCGGAACCGCCATAATCGCACCGGTGCCGTAGGATGCGAGCACATAATCCGCAATCCAGACTGGAATTTCTTCGTTATTTGCTGGATTAATCGCGCGAATTCCGACAAGCTCAACTCCACTCTTTTCACGAACATCTTCCTGGCGTTCGAGCTCGGACTTCTGGCGAGTCTTCTGAATGTATGATTCGACAGCGGGCCAGTTTTCAATACTCGCCTTCAGTTTCTCAACCAATGGATGATCCGGTGCAAGCACCATATAGGTTGCGCCAAACAAAGTATCGGGCCGCGTCGTGAATGCTTCAATTTCGGATTCCTGCCCTTCCAGTAGGCGGGTCGAATTTCGGATTTCGAATTTAATCAATGCTCCTTCCGACTTCCCGATCCAATTCCTCTGCATGGTCTTCGTTCTCTCCGGCCAGTCAATGCGATCAAGATCGGAAAGTAGCCGCTCGGCATAATCGGTAATGCGGAATACCCATTGCTCAATCTCGCGTTGCTCTACAATCGTGCCGCATCTCTCGCATGCGCCATCAATCACCTGCTCGTTCGCAAGCACGGTTTTATCCTTGGGGCACCAATTAGCAACAACCTTCTTCCTCTCGGCAAGCCCCGACTTCCACATGACCTCGAACATCCACTGCGTCCAGCGATAGTAGGAAGGATCCGAGGTGATCACTTCGCGCGACCAATCATAGATCGTACCCATGGCGCGAAGCTGTTCACGCATACGGGTAATGTTTACCATGGTCCAATCGCGGGGATGCAACTTTCGCTGGATTGCGGCATTTTCCGCGGGCAACCCAAACGCATCAAACCCGATTGGTGATAACACATTAAATCCCTGCATGCGCTTCCAGCGCGCCCAGATATCCGCCGGCCCAAAATTGTACCAATGCCCAATATGAAGATCACCCGATGGATACGGGAACATGACAAGGTGGTAGAAATTTTCTTTGCCCGGAACGTGATCGGCTATCTCGTGAATTCGTTCTTCTTCCCACCGTTTCTGCCACTTCGATTCGATTTCGGACGGAGAATATCTCATGAAAGTTCGAAGAGACGCACTGCATTCGCAGTGGTGTATTCGGCAACCTCATCGTATCCAATACCCCTCAATTCCGCAATTTTCTTTGCTGTTTCAACAATATAAGCGGGTTCATTTCGTTTGCCGCGATACGGCACTGGTGCCACATACGGCGCATCGGTTTCAAGGAGAATCCGATCGAGCGGAGCGTTCTTGAGAGTCTCATCATAATCGCGCGTAAAGGTAACAACCCCTCCGAAACCGAGAAAGAACCCGACGTTCAAAAGTTTCCGGGCATCATCCCATGTCCCCGAAAAAAAATGGATAACACCATTTCCGGAAGATCGTATGGTGAGCCTCCGATCTTCAAATATATTAATGAGGTCAGGAAATGCCGAACGGCAGTGAATCACGAGTGGCTTTCTGATGGTCTCGGCAATATTGATCTGCCGCGAAAAAACTTCAAGCTGCTGTCTTTTCGTACTATCAACTCTCCCCTCACCCCTATCCCCTAGGCGATAATAATCGAGCCCGCACTCCCCGATCGCAACCACCTCTTGATAGCCCGCAAGCTCCAAGAATTTTTCGGCCTCAAACGATTCTTGGTGCTTCTCGGGAAGTTCCAATGGATCATGATGCGAATGAATATCCATGTGCCCAGGATGGAATCCCGCCGTTGCCCACATCTCGCCAGGGTTGTCTTTTGCGAGTTTGAGCGCGCGAAGCGAGGTTGAGTATTGCGTTCCCACATTAATCATCCGAACACCTGCCTCCTTTGCGCGCAAAAGAACCTCCTTGCGATCGGCGTCGTAGGCAGGGAATTGAACGTGAGTGTGAGAATCAATGAGTATGTTGTTTGACATCAAATTAAATTGTCGCTATTGTCCCGCTATAAAAGGAGGATATGAATCATGGCCGATATCGTGATTGTTGATCTTAAGATCGGGCCGTTCCCCCACATGGCCAGTCTCCGGACAGCTCATCTCAAGTGCCTCGAGCTCTTTCTCAAGAAAAATCCAGCGCGACACGTGACGAGAGTCCGAACCATCCGCAATTGCGGCGAGGCCGCGTGCATGTTCCACGAGGGCGAAGACAAGTTCAAGCCGTATGTACGGCCCGGTCTTTCGGGTCGTCGGCGTTAAGACGCGGAAAGAGCACCGCGCCTTTTTTTATTTCAATCGTACTATCAGAAAACAGAATTTGCTCTCGAATGCGATCCGAGGTTAAGGGCAGAAATGGCCGTATGAGACCCGCGATGATATGTACCAAGTAGCTCGCATTCGTAAGCACGCCGCGAAACGCTGTCTCATCTACAATGGCCCAGGGTTTTTGAGTGTTGATATAGCGATCCGTAAACCCAATAAGCCGCCACGCCTCGGCAAGCGCCTCGTTCAACCGGAATGCTTCAAATGCCTCGGCCTGGCGAGCAAATGCGGCTTCAATCTCAGATCGTATTTCCGGCAGAATGTCTTTGGCAACATCAATTCGTAGCGGACTCACCTTTACTCCGAGTGTCGCAACACGAGCGACGAGATTGCCGAGACCGTTCGCAAGATCGCCATTATACCGCTCCTCAAGCTTGGCCGCGCCAAAATCCCCGTCTCCAGTTGAGGGGATCTCGCGCAGGAGATAGTATCGTAATGGCTCCGCACCGTACTTCCGAACAAGTTCGAACGGGTCGACAACATTACCGAGAGTCTTCGACATCTTCTGTCCCTCTGCCGTCAGATATCCGTGGACGAACAGTACTTTCGGTAATTTCAGTTTTGCGGATAGCAGAAATGCCGGCCAGAAGATCGCATGGAACCGAAGAATGCCCTTTCCGATCACATGCACCTCAGCCGGCCACCATTTTTCGTATTGCGTATTATCCCAACCGAATCCGACACCTGACTGATAGATATTCAATGCATCAAACCACACATACATCCGCTGGGAGGGATCACTCGGCACCGGAACGCCCCAGTTTTTCGCGCGCTCATTTGAACGGGAAATACTGATGTCTTCAAGCGGCTCTTTCAAAAACGCGAGCATTTCGTTTTTCCGAGTTTCCGGAATAATACGAATGACATCTTCCGTGAGGAGTTTCATAAGCTCGCTTTGATATTTCGATAAGCGAAAAAAATAATTTTCCTCGGAAACTTCCTCGAGTGCTCTCCCGGGATGCTCGAAACACTCTCTATGCTCGTTGAGTTCGCTCGGTAGATAAAACGCTTCACATCCGAGACAGTAGAGCCCCTGATAGGCTTTTTTGTAGATGTCCCCCGCATCCAAGCATCGCTGCCACAAGGTTTGGCTCGATACATAGTGGTGGACTTGGTCACTCCCTTTTTGAAATACATCAAACTCCACTGAGAGTACACGCGCAAGATCGCGGAATAGTTCCGTATGACGGTCCACAAAGGATTGAACTTCTTCGCCCATCTTCTCTGCCGCGTGCACGTTCTTGAGAGCGTTCTCATCGCCCCCGCATAGCAGTAACACTTCGTCCCCCTGCATACGATGGTAACGCGCGATCACATCCGACTGAATAAATTCCAACGCATGCCCGATATGCGGCGGGGCGTTTACGTACGGAATTGCGTTTGTAATATAAAATTTTTTCTTGGACGGTGCCATATTTTAAAAGCCCCTGCCGGGGCTCCTCTCCTACTCTACCGGAGCGCCGAAATGAAATAATCCTCGCTTCTTCCGATCCGTATCCATGAGGAACTCGACGAGGACCGCCGCAAGAGGAACCGCAAGAAACATCCCAAGTATTCCTCCGAGTTCGGCACCCACGAGAAGTGATAGAATAACGACCAAGGGATTCAACCCAACGGTTCGCTTCATCACTACCGGTACCAAGAGATGGCTTTCCACCTGTTGAATCACCACATATACGATTGCAATAATCAAACCAAGCAGGGGTGTTGAAAGAAACCCGAGGAATACCGCAGGCACTGCCGCCAAAATAGGTCCGATGATAGGAACGAGTTCAAAAATTGCGGCAAGCAACGCCAAGATAATGGCATACCGAATGCCGAGAATGGTGAGCGCAAAGTAGACAAGAATACCGATAATGGCACCAAGCAGGAGTTGCCCCCGAAGCCACTGCCCGATCTTCATCTGAGCGCGTTTCCAAAGATCCAGCACGTACTCCTCATCACGGAGCGGAGTTACCAATCGGAGGAATCGCTCAATGCCTTTCTCCTGACTCGCGAGATAAAACGAAACTACAATCAGCACAATAGCCGAGAACACCCCGCCAAAAAGCCCGACAATAATCTCAATCATCCCTCCGCCGATGCTTGCAAAATCAAACGAGGGATTCAGGATCATGCTCTCCACACTTTGAGAGAACGTACTGTAAAAAGGAAGTCCTTGGAGAGAGCGCAACTCCTGGAGCAGTACCCGCTGGTAGCGCGGGAACGAATCAAGAAATGCTCTCATCTCGTCGGCGATAGAAGGCAGGATGAGGTATACCGCGCCGACGATGACCCCGATGGTAACAAGGTAGATGAGGAGTACTGCCATGATGCGCGGTACGCGGAATCGACTGAGCCATCTGACGCCAGGCTCAATGCCGGATGCGACAACGACGGCAAAGAGGAGTACCGCAATAATTTGACGCAAATAAAATAGACTGGTAACTGCCGCGGCAACCACCACAATGCGCATGAGCGATTGATAGCTAATTTCCCACGAATTCATATCGAGTTTGATACGGCGCGGAGTCTAGCGAAACCGAAAGAGGAGTTCTTCGAGCCTGGCTCGATCGGGGTCAGTGCCGAGTGCCGCGATATTCAGCCGATTTGGCCGGAAAAGCTCGCTCGCGACCGCCTGGACTTCGGACGCGGTAACTAGATCAAGCTTAGCAAAAACCTCATCAATTGTCAGGGGTATGCCAGTAAGCATTTCCTCGCTTCCGACAAAGCTCGCAACCGCGTTTGATGTCTCGAGCGACATCAGCATCCGCCCTTTGATAAAATCTTTCGTTCTCAAAAGTTCATCTGCCGGCACCGGATCCTCCCGGATGCGGCGGTATTCATCGAGTACTGCTTCAACCGTTTTTTCGACATTCTCATGTGCAACACCGGCATACGTTAAAAGATATCCGCGATTCGAATAGTTCTCGCTCGCGGCATACACCGTGTAGGCAAGTCCAAGCTCTTCGCGAATTTTAGAAAACATTCGAGAACTCCAGCTCCCTCCAAGAACGGTCGCCAGGAGATCGGCGGCGTAACGTTCCGGCCGGAACACAGGATAGCCGCGAAAACCGATAATGAGATGTGTTTGATCTGTTTGTTTTTTCTCGAGATGAAGACGCGCTTCATTCTGTTCCTCGTGAACATCCACATGAGTTCTCGGCTCGGAGTGGCGAATGTCCGAAAAGAGCGACGTGACGAGTTCGGTGACCTTTGCTTCATCAATGTTGCCGGCAACGATTACGGCCGTATTCTCGGCAACGTATTGATGTTCGAAATAACGCACAAGATCTTCCTGTGAGAGACTCCGCACCGTTTCCTCTTTCCCGGCAATATCCCATCCGGCCGGCTGATCTCCATAAAGATACGTATCCCACAAATCCCAAATCCTTGTCGCGGGATCATCGCGTCGCATATGCATCTCCTCAATAACCACCTGTTTCTCCTTCTCGATTTCCGGAGGTGCGAGAAGTGAATTCCTGTAAATATCCGCGAGAATCTCGATGGATCGTTCGAGGTACGGCGTTCCTGCTTTGATAAAGTAGCCAGTGGTCTCGTGAGCGGTGAATGCATTTGAAATAGAACCCATCTGATCAAGCTCTCTTCGGATACCATCGGCACTCGGTCGGTTCTTCGTCCCCTTAAAAAACATGTGCTCGAGAAAATGAGAAATGCCATTCTCTGGCTTAGTTTCATAATCCGAACCTGTCGCACACATAACCAAAATGGTCACCGTGTTCGTGCCCTGCATGGGGGCTACGATAATACGAAAACCGGTCGAAAGTGTGTTTTTCTTGAACATAATTACCGCAAGCGATCCTGAAATGTGGCGATAAGTTCCGAAACCGGGATACGTTCCTGCTTCATTGAATCGCGATCGCGCACCGTAACAGTATCGTGCTCAATGGTATCGAAGTCAACCGTAACGCACCACGGGGTGCCGATTTCGTCTTGCGAGTAATAGCGCTTCCCGATGTTTCCGCGATCGTCCCAAGCAACCATCATGAAGGGCTTGAGCGCACGATAAATCGCCTCTGCCTTCTCGACAAGTGTTGGCTTGTTTGCAAGAAGTGGAAACACGGCAACCTTGAACGGACTCAAACGACGGTCGATGGCAAGATACGTTCTCTCCCCCTCTTCCCGATACGCATCAATAAGGAAAAAAAGAATCGCGCGATCAACGCCACCAGAGGTTTCAATAACCCATGGGATAAAGCGTTCCTTTGTTGCTTCATCGAAATAGGAAAGATCCTGCCCGGAAAATTCGCTATGCCGAGAAAGATCCCAGTTCCCACGATGATGAATTCCTTCAAATTCACTCCATCCGCCGAAAGGACTTGCATATTCAATATCCCAAGCGGCCTTGGCATAATGAGCCCGCTCATCCGGAGCATGCTCCCTGAACCGAAGATTCTCGGAACGAATACCGAGCTCGCGATACCATTGCATTCGCTCGTTCTTCCAAAATTCAAACCATCGCATGGCCTCACCCTCGTCGGCTTTCACGAACCACTGTAATTCCATTTGCTCAAATTCTCGCGAACGAAACGTAAAATTTCCCGGTGTGATTTCGTTGCGAAACGCCTTGCCTATTTGTGCGATACCAAATGGAATTTTTTTCCGAGAAGAGTCGAGCACGTTCTTGAAGTTCACGTGTACTCCCTGCGTGATTTCACCTCGCAAATACACTTTGGTCTTTTCGCCCTCAACCGCGCCGAGCCCCGCCTCAACCAAAAGATTAAATGTTTTGGGCTCGGTCCATTCTACTTTCTTACCTTCATGAGTATTTTCATGCAATCGAAGCTCATCTTCGTGATCGGCACGAAATCGTTCGTGACACACTTTACATTCGACGAGAGGGTCAGTAAATGAAGCCACATGCCCGCTCGCTTCCCATACTTTGGGATTCATCAAAATAGCCGCATCCAACCCCACCACATCATCGCGCATCCGTACCATCGTATTCCAAAATTCCCGCTTCATATTCTGCTTGACCTCAACCCCAAGCGGGCCGTAATCCCACGTCCCGGCTAACCCGCCATAAATTTCTGAACCGGGGAAAATGAACCCTCTTCGTTTGGCGAGAGATACTATTTTTTCCATTCGATCATTCATACAACGAAAAGAAATTTAAGGCGGGCAAGTCCCACCCATACATTTCAGAACCGGGAAATATAAAGCCCCTGCGCTTTGCAGGCGAAACAATCTTTTCCATGTACACCTGAGGATCACTCATACTCTCGAGCCTACTGGATTACGGTTGAACTCGCCACTCGGTCCCAATACTCTTTTTATCGGTGAGAAGTTCTGTCGTAATGTCTCCAGCAGAGGCTGATTGCGTGGTATTGGTAAAGCTATCTCGACCTTCCGCCTGGATTCCCTGAACGAGGACAGGTGATGTATGCACTTGGTTCTCGGCAGGAGTAAGTTCGACCTGAATCGAAGCCCCTGCCGGAGGCCTCAAGATACCGGTTGCGGCCGTAAGGATGGGCACTTTCCAGACAAGCTCCTGGATTGAGGGGTTGAATTCGATAGTCCCAAGATCACTTGCAATGATCCCTTTCCATACGACTCCGCCCGGAAGCGCTGCACTTACTTCGATATCACGGAGATCATTCGCGCCACTCGTGAGACGCAAAAACACCGTATAGGTAGTGTTCCGTCGAACTTTCGGCGGGAGAGGCCCGGTATTCGGGATCGGCGAATCATAGTAAGTAGCACGGGCAGAAATCCCAATAGGCGACTCGAGCTTGAAATCAGCCAAGTCCTCGTAGAGAAGGATGACTCCCGCATAATCTGACGGCACCGACGCAGTATCAATCACGGTTTTTACGGGAAACAAAAAATTCTTGTCAGAAAAAGTACGGATGGGAAGTTGCGACTTCAAGGAAAACGAGAACGCGAGCGTCCCTTCTTCCCCGGGAGCCAGCTCCTGCAGGCGCGATTCGGATGCGGGATTCCATGTAAGGGTTTGTTTGGTAACGTCATAAAACCCGTGCTCTCCCCTCACTGATTCAAGTTGGACAAATTTCTCTGGGAACGAAAGCAGTATCGATATATTCTCCACCTTTTGCGGAAGATTATTTTTAAAGAAAATATTCCCGTCTATGCGATCCCCGGGGCCAAATGATCCTTGGCGCGCTCCGTTCAACGTGGTCTGAACCAGGAGAAGGGGGGCTGCGATGATTGGGCCATTGGTAGTATCCGTAAGAAGGAACCACTGTTGGGTATTGCCATTATACCGGCCGAGACGAACATGGAAAGACTTCACCTCTCCAGGGTCTCCCCGGATTGTTCCTGTCACCGAAAACGTCCGAGCGGTCCCCACGGTCAGCTCCGCAAGAGACCAAATCTTGGATTCTGGGTCGGGAAAAGCCGGGTCCGCTGTTTTCAACTGGAAACCTTCCGGAAATTCAATACCAAGCGACATTCCCACGAGTGGCTGAGAAAGCTCGGAATCAACGCCAACCGTGATGGTATAATCCTGACCTGAACTTGCGTGATCCGGTGCGTCCACCGTAACCGCAAGCGGTAACCTCGCAATAGTGAACCGAGTGTCAGCGGTGCGCGTGAGTTTTGATTGAATATTATCCGGACGATAGAGGTATACGCCGGATGTGGTGAACTCCTGACCCAGCATCCCGAAGATTCGAACGCGAACATCTTGGCGAATCTCCCCGCCGGACGCAACGTCAGGTAACTCAAGTTTCATGCGAAGCGGGCCTTGCAGAATGAGCCCCTCTTCGATATTTGCGCTGCCCTCTGGAAAGACGATGGTTACACTGCCCTCACGGAGCGCGACTGGAGAATGGTTTAAAATACGAATGGTGAATACTGCGGCTTCCCCTCCAGTTATTTGACTCGGGCCCAAAATAGAGAGCTCGACTTCGGCTGAGGGAAAGTAAATCGTATAGCCGATCCAAGCACCGATCGCAATGAGAAGCAACCCACCGCCGATCATAAGAGTATCCCGCAACATATGTCCCTTTCGGACCGGTTGCCCGGAAGGAGAAAGTTCAGAGCCCAGAGTAGCGGGAACCCAGGTACTTTTTACGTCGCCTTCAGTTTTGGTACGGGGAAGTGGCGACTCGCTCGGCGGAGGGGGAGG
>JGI1357J11328_10002921_pt1 | contig 12066 bp, 8 predicted proteins | sample Subgrocontami54m_FD_11328 | JGI IMG/M metagenome (IMG submission 11328)
GCCTCGCTGCGGAAAGAGTTGAAAAAAATCCCGGGCGCCTGGGTGGAGGACAAGGGGCTCACGCTGAGCGTCCATTACCGGCAAGCGGAACCGGTGAAGAAGCTCCTGGCTCGCCGCCGCTTCCACGAAGTGGTCCGTCCCTACGCGGAGAAAAAACAGGTCCGGCTCACGGCGGGCAAAGAGGTCTTGGAAGTGCGGCCCCCGGTTCGCTGGACCAAGGGAAGCGTGGTGAGCTGGCTGCTGGCCCGGCGCCGGGCCCTTTCACGCGGGCCGGTGCTGCCGGTCTATATCGGGGACGACCTGACCGACGAAGACGCTTTTCGCGCGATTGGGAAGCGGGGCGTCACAGTCAGGGTGGGCGCCGGCAACCCGCGCACGCGGGCCCGGTACAGGGTTCGTTCCCCGGCGGAAGCGGCGCGGTTCCTGGAGATCATTTCACATTGCCAAAGCAGTCATCTCGAGCGGAGCGAGAGATCTCGTTTTTAAAATCGAGATCTCTCGCCCCTTCGGGGCTCGAGATGACGTTGTGAAATGAGTTTTTAATTTCCGAACGAGGTGCCGACCGCCCGGGCCGCGGCGATCAGCGGGGAACGCGGCGGCACGCCGCGCGTCCGGCCTAAAGCCCGCTTCAAATCCACGACGGCCAGGGTCCCTTTCCTGAGGCAGACCATCTTCCCGTAGTTGTTCCGTGAAGCCAGGCCGGCGGCGGCGTGGCCGAACTGCGTGGCCAGCAGCCGGTCAAAAAAAGTGGGAGCCCCCCCTCTCTGCAGGTAGCCCAGCACAGTGGCCCGGCTCTCCATCCCGGTCCTGCGTTCAATCGTGTCGGCCAGCGCGATCCCCACCCCTCCGCGGGCCGCGGCCCAGCCCTCTTTTTTACCGCGGGGGCAGGCCCCTTCGGCCGCCACGATGATGCTGAACCGCCGGCCGCGCCGGCGCCTTTCCCGGACCGTCTCGCAGACGGCTTCCATGGAGAAAGGGATCTCCGGGATCAGGATCACGTCTCCCCCGCCGGCCAGGCCCGCCTCCAGCGCGATCCAGCCGGCATGGCGGCCCATCACCTCCAGTACCATCGTCCGGTGATGGCTGGCCGCCGTGGTGTGGAGCCGGTCCACCGCGTCGGTGGCGACCGTGCAGGCGGAGTTGAAACCGAAAGAGAGGTCGGTCTCCGGCACGTCGTTGTCGATCGTTTTAGGGACGCCGATCATCGGGATGCCCCGGCGGTGCAGATGGTGGGCCACCTTCAAGCTGCCCTCCCCGCCGATGCAGACAATCCCCTGCAAGCGGTGCTTTCGGAAGACGCTCAGGGCCTCTTTGACGCGGTTTTCTTTCGACGGCTTCATCCGGGAACCGGCCGGAACGCCGAAGTACGTTTCCCGGCCGGAGGTGCCCAGGATGGTGCCCCCCTGGCTGAGGATATTGGAGACGGCGTCAAAGGTCAGGGGGAGGGTTTCATCTTCGACTAATCCCCGGAAGCCGTCCACAAAGCCGACCACCTCCATATTGAACCGGTGGACGGCGGTCTTCGTGACGGCCCGGATCACCGCGTTCAAGCCCGGGCAATCCCCGCCGCCGGTGAGGATGCCGATCCGGCCCCGGCTCATCCCGGATCCTCCGGCCGCAGCCNGCGGGCCAGCTCGGCCATCCCGGCCGTGAAGGGGACCTTGCCCAACTCGTCAAAAGAAACCCATTTTCTTTCGGTGTACCACCCGAGTGGGGCATCGCCGCCGGTCCACGCGCAGGAGTAGGCCTGGATTTCCAGCTCCCGATGGGAAAGAAGCTGGGTGTAGCCGGCGCACCGCTTGGGGTTTTCCAGGACGATCCCCAGCCGGTCGGAGAGGTGCCTCCGGAGGGCGGCCGGCAGCGATTCCCGCGGCCGGGGTTCCCCTCCGGGGAATTCCCACAGCCCGGGCAGGAGCGTGGCGATGGGCCGGCGGGCGATGAGCACCCTGCCGTTCTTCCGAAGCACCGCGCAAGGGTAGGGGAGTTTCTTCCGGAGGGTTGCGCGCCGCGGAGGGGGGATCTTTTCCTGCCACCCTTTCTTTCGGGCCACGCAACCGGCCGAGACCGGGCAGCGGCCGCACTCCGGCCCGCGGGGCAGGCAGAGCGTGGCCCCCAGCTCCATCATCGCCTGGTTGAAATCGCCGGGGTCTTTGCGCGGCACGAGCTGCTCCGCCAGCCGCCATAGCCGTTGCTGGACCGCGGCTTGCCGGGGGTCTTCCCGGATCCCAAAGTAACGGCACAGCACCCGCTGCACATTCCCATCCAGGATGGGGGCGGGCCGGTCGAACGCGATGCTGGCGATCGCCCCTGCCGTGTAACGGCCGATGCCCGGCAGCTTCAGCAGGGCCTCCACCTCTTCGGGGAGCCGGCCTCCGTGGTCCCTCACAATAGTTTGCGCGCAGGCGTGCAGGTTCCTGGCCCGGCTGTAGTAGCCCAGCCCCGACCAGGTGTCGAGCACGTCGGTCAGCGGGGCGCCGGAAAGGGAATAGACCGTCGGGAACTTGGTGAGGAAGCGCTCATAGTAGGGAATGACGGTCGCCACCTGGGTCTGCTGAAGCATCGCCTCCGAGACCCAGATCCTATAAGGGTCGCGCGTTTTTCGCCAGGGAAGGTTCTTGCGGGATTCCTTGCGGTACCAGCGGAGCAGCTTATCGGTCTTCAAGGCCCACGGAGCCGAACGGGCAGTCTTGCGTGACGGAGGGGAAGCCGCCGTCCTCATCCCGGTGGGGAGAGGCGCAGGTGGCGATATCCCCGATCCCCTTCACAATGCGCAGGAAGGTGTGGCCGACCCCTTTGGCCGCGCCGATGAACAGGTTTTTGCGTTCGCTGCGCCACTCCAGCGCCGGCTGGTGGATCAACTCCAGCCAGCAGAAGGCGATGCCGGTCGTCCCGCGCAGGAACTGGCCGCTGGTCTTGGTGAGGTAATCATCGGAAGCGGCGGCGTCGCAGACGGAGATGGTCTCGGCCCGGCAGGGGAGAGCCCGCCAGCCGGAGACCACTGAAAACAGGCACAAAAACAGGAGGAACCGACGCACAAAATTATTTTAGCACACGGGTCATACAAATTGCCCCGTTCACCCTGAGCTTGTCGAAGGGTGAGCAGCTAGCTCCGACTCGTCCAGCTGCCGGAGCTCCTTTTCCAGTTCCTCCTCGGAACCCGGCTCCGAATCGGCCGGCGCTTCCTCCAGCGACTCCAGATCGTTCCAAAGCTCCAGGGCCACCTCCGCGTCTGGTTCCTCGGGGACCGCTTTGGCCAGCACGATCCGGTCATGCTCCTGCAGGTCCTGCTCCAGGTCCGGGCTGTCGAGCGAAGCCAGCTCGCCGGCCTCGATCAGGATTTCCGAGTCACGGTCGGCCATCCGGGCGACGCGGGCCGGGGTCGGCACAAGGAGCAGCACCGCCGTCACGGCGGCCAGCGCCCCCGCCCACCCGAACACGGGGGCCGGCTTGAAGACCCAGATCGGCGGAGCCAGGATGCGGTCCATCACCTGCCGGTGATAATCCCGCTGCAGCTGGGCGGGAGGATCCTTCAGAGGGTGCCTCTTCAGGAAGCTCCACAGCCACTCGTCCCACTCTTGAGGATTCATGCCAATTCCCTCCTCAGCCGCCGCGTCGCCCGGAACAAGTGGGCTTTCACGGTCCCTTCACGGCATCCCATCACGCGGGAAACCTCCTCCACCGGCAGCCCGCTCAGATGACGCAGATTCACGGCGGTCCGCTGGCTCATCGGGAGCCGCCCGATCGCGCGCGAGAGCCGTCCTGCCATCTCCCGCTCCTGGGCTGCCTCCCGGGGACCGGCGCGAGGATCGGGCGGATCGAGGGCCGGATCTTCCTCAGGATCGTCGCCGCTCCCGCTGAGGATGACCAGCTCCGGCCGGCGCCCTCGCCGCCGCAAAAAATCTTTGCACTCATTGGCGATGATCCGGTAAAGCCAGGTGGAAAATTTGGAATCGAACCGGAACCGGCGCAGATTCTCAAACGCTTTGACGAATCCGTTCTGAGAGAGATCCTTCGCTTCTTCCCAGTCCCCCACGAAGCTGTAGGCCAGCTTCCAGGCGGCGAGCTGGTATTTGGATACCAGCTCGCCGTAGCGCTCTTTCTCTCCCTGGAGCACCGCTGTGATAATTTCTGTTTCATCGGCCGCCACGCCCGCCCCCGTCGCGTCCGCCCCCGCCCCGGTTTCCACCTTGAGATCGAGGAGACCTTCGTTCCCCTCCTCGCCCGACGCCGTCACGGCCCTGCCCTCGTCCATGGTCCCGGACACCGCGGTTGTCGTGGGGCGTCTTACGGTCAAAGCGGTCTTCCCTCCGGTCGCGGACGTCCTCCCGGTGATCCCGGACATCCTCCCGCCTGTCCCGGATGTCTTCCAACCGGTCCAGCCGGCCGCCCTCATGCCGCCGATCAATGATATCTTCCCTCCGGTCCCGGATATCTTCCCGCCGATCCCGCACATCCTCTCTCCGGTCGCGGACATCCTCTCTGCGGTCCTGCGTGCGCTCCTTCCAATGCGGGTGCTTCTCTTTGAACTCCTCGCGCCACTGCTCCCGTTTTTGAACCAGCTCCTGGTAGCGCTCGGGGTTCTTCTCTTTCAGCTCGCCCAGCCGCTTCTCCAGGTGCTCCTTGCGCTGCTCCTTGAACTTCTCGTACGCTTCCGGCCGGTTCTCCTTGAGCCATTCCGCCCGCTCCTGCTTTCGCTCCCGGATATGGCCCATCACCTTCCGGTACTGCTCCGGGTCGTTCTTTTTCAGGTACTCCAGCCGTTCCCGCAGCTTTCCCTGCTTTTCCTGCATGACCCGCCGGAATTTCTCCGGGTCCTCCTCTTTGAGCCGGCGCAGCCGCTCGACCCGCTCTCCTCGCCGGAAAGCCCTGGCTGAACCGGCTCCTCGGCCCGGGCCGGCGGGCAGGGTGGTCAGTGTCAAAAGCATCATTGCAAACATGAGCTGTCGCATGGTCAGGTCCCTCCCTTGTCGCTGAATTAGACGCAGGATAGCCCCTTCAGGTTTACACGATTTTCGCCTCTTTCACCATACCCCCTTAGCCCCACTCCGGGCCGGGGTTCACTCGCACTCCCTCCTCGCCTCACGGCTCGTCGGTCAACGCTCGTTCACCCCAGCCCCGAGCGGGGCTAAGCGCGCCTCCGCCGCTTGCTCCGCCGGTCCCTCCTCCGGAGTTTCCGGAGATTCCCTCCGATTTCGGGAGCGAAGAGGCGGTCCCGGATAGGCCGGATTCCCCGATCTTTTTCCCGGGTGGCTCGATAGAAGCGCCGGAGCCGCCGGCGCCTGATACGGTTGCTCCTTCCACGGCCGAACCGGAGCCGGCGGAGGGACCGGCTCAGCCGTCTGAAAGCGAGATTTCTCGGCCTGAGGGCCTCGAAATGACGTCGCCTCCTCCGCCGGCGGCTCCGGAAGAACTGCCGCCCTCGGATGAATCTCCGGTCGCGGAGGAGCCGCCGCCGGAGCCGGAACCTCCCTTGGAGCCGCCGCCTTTGTTGCCGCCCATCCTGCCCCCTGCGCTGCCTCCCATCACTCCTCCGTCCCTCCCGCCGATGGGGTATTCTTCGCCTGCCTCGCCGGCCCCCGCGGCCCCTTCCGCGCCCTTGAACCCGCGGCAGGAAAAATTGCTGGGCTACTTGAAGAAGAAGGGCCGCATCACCCGGGTGGAGTATGTGAAACTGACCGGCGCCTCGGTTCCGACGGCCGCCCGCGACCTCAAGGAGCTGACGGACCAGGGGCTGATCAAGGGGATCGGCCCGTTGGCAAAGGGAAGGTACTATGTCCTGGCCTGAGTTTTCGATCCGCCGCCCGATCACCATCCTGATGCTCTGCGTGGCGATGGGCCTGCTGGGCGGCATCGCGGTCACCCAGCTTCCGATCGAGCTCTACCCCAACTTCAGTTTCGGCGACATCCAGATCATCATTGATGTGCGGGGCGGCATGCCGCCTGAAGAGGTGGAGAACCAGATCGCCCGCCCGATCGAGGAAACGGTGGGAGACGTCAGCCATCTGAAGGATATGATCTCGATTTCCGAGGAGGCCCGCTGCCGGGTCGTCCTCACCTTCGAGCCCGGCACCGACATGGACTTTGCCGGCTTGGAAGTTCGTGAGAAGTTCTCCAAAGTCCGTTCCAAATTGCCGAAGGAGATCGAGAAACCGGTCATCGCGAAGTTCAACCAGGAGGACGCCCCGATCCTGGTCATGGCGGTCACAGCGATTGATTACACGCCCGAGATGCTGCGCCGCCTGGTGGACGAAGACATCAAGGACCGGATCATGCGGGCCGAGGGGGTGGCCAACGTCGAGATCGGCGGCGGCCGGGAACGGAAGATCCTGGTCGAGATTGACATGGCCAAACTGCAGGCCTTCCGGCTGCCGATTGACCGGGTGACCCGCCTGCTCAACCGCAGCAACCTGAACCTGCTGGCGGGGGAGGTGGACCGAAGCCGCAACAAATACCTGATCCGGGCGATGGGGGAGTTTAAATCGCTGCAGGAGATCGAGAATCTGGGGATCTCGGTCACCTCCACCCGCTCGATCATCCGGCTCAAGGACGTCGCCACCGTGAAGGACTCCTTCCTGGAAGCCACCAGCTACGCCCGCGTCAACACCCTGCCGGTTGTTTCGCTCTATATCCAGAAGGAGACCACGGCCAACACGGTCAAGGTGGCCCGGAACGTGATGGAGATGCTGGAGGAGATCAAGAAGGATCCGAGATTGCCCCGGGAGCTGCGCTTCATCGTCACGCACGACCAGTCGGTGCAGATCAAGAGGGCCATCGAGCTGGTCGGCTCGGCGCTGGTCAGCGGGGGGACGCTCGCGATCCTGGTGCTGGGGGCCTTCTTCACCACGCACCGGGTGCCTCAGCTGCTGTTCATCCCGGCGGCGCTGGTGATCACCGCCCTCTCGGTGCTCACCTACCGGTACGGGAACATCCCGGTGGCGGCCATCAACGTGGGGGTGAACTTATTTCTGGCCGCGCTGCTGGCGGCGGCGATCTGCTGGAAACACCTGCGGCTGACGCTGATCGCCGCGGTGGCGATCCCGGTGGCGACCATCGTCACGTTCGGCTTCATGTTCTTCCTGAACCTGCTCGCCAAGAAGATGCACTTCATGTCGCTCACGCTGAACATCATGACGCTGGGGGGGCTGGCTCTCGGCGTGGGCATGCTGGTGGACAACGCGGTGGTCGTGCTGGACAACATCCTGAAGCGCCGGGCAGGGGGGGAGCCGCCCTATCCGGCGGCGGGCCACGGCGCCTCCCAGATGATGCTGGCGATCGTCTCTTCCACGATCTCCAGCATCATCGTTTTCCTGCCGATCGTCTTCATCAACAAGGAGATCCGGATCCTCTACATCGGGCTGGCGCTGACGATCTGTTTCTCGCTGCTGGCCTCTCTCTGGGTGGCGCTGACCGTGGTGCCCCTGCTGGCCTCCCGGCTCTCCTTCCCGGTGAACGTCGCGCGACGCCGGCCGCTCAAGATCCGCACGGGGTATCGCCGTTTCGTCAGCGGGATCCTGCGCTGGCGCTGGCTGGCGGGGGCCCTGGTCCTCTTCCTGCTGGCCGCCGGCTGGCAGATCTACAACTCGATCCCCAAGGAGTTCCTCGGCACCGCCGAGGCGGAGGACTTCACGGTCTTCGTGGAGCTGCCCAGCGGCGCCAAGCTGGAGATCTCCGACCAGGCGGTGGCCAAGCTGGAAAAGATGCTCAATGATGTTCCCGAGATCAAGTCGGTCTCCTCCCGGATCGAGAAGTGGTCCTCCAAGATCTATGTGAAGCTGCACCCCCTCTCCCAGCGGAGCCGGTCCACGAAGGACGTGATTGACTCGCTGCGCCCGCAGGTGGAGGAGATCGAGCGGGGGTTCCGGGAGGCGTTTATCTATTTTGAGGAGCCCCACGAGGTGGAGTCGAACGAGGTGATCGTGGAGATCTACGGTTGGAACTACGAGATCCTCAACCAGCTGGCCGTGGAGATGCTCAAGAGGATGCAGCAGGTGCCGGGCCTCACGGACCTGAAGATCCGGTGGCGGCGCGGCCGGCCGGAATGGCTGGTCAGGGTGGACAAGCAGAAAGCGGCCCGGTTCGGGCTGTCGGTGGACGACGTGGCCCAGGCGCTGCACGCCGAGATGCGGGGCTTGAGGGCCACGCTGTACCACACGGAGGCGAAGGAGGTGGAAGTGGTGACCCGCCTGCAGGAGGCGGACCGGGCCACGCTGGAGAAGCTCAAGCGCCTCAGCTTCACGCTGCCGGACCGGACCGTGGTGTCGCTGGAGCAAATCGCCCGGCTGGAACCGGCGATCGGCCCCTCCAAGGTCTGGCGCAAGAACAAGCAGCGGATGATCCAGGTGAGCGCCAACCGGGGGCGCTACGCCTTCGGCGAGGCGGCCCAAAAGGTGTACGAGGGGATCAAGGAGATGCCCTTCCCGGAGGACTACTATTGGCGGTTCGGCTCCAACTACTGGAAGCTGATCCAGAACCAGAAAGAGCTCACCTTCGCGCTGGGGCTCTCGCTGGTGCTCATCTTCCTGGTTCTCGCCTCCCTGTTCGAATCCCTCCTTCAGCCGGTGATCATCATGGCGGAGGTGCCCCTGGGGGCCTTTGGGGCTTTCCTGACCTTGAAGATGACCCACCTGGCTTTGAACGTCGGCGCCCTGATGGGGGTGATCCTGCTGGGCGGGATCGTGGTGAACAAGTCCATTATCCTGGTGGATGAGATCAACCGCTTGAGGGCCGGCGGGATGCGGGCCAAGCGGGCGGTGATCACCGCGACCCAGAGCCGGGTCCGGCCGATCTCGATCACCTCTCTCACCTCCATTTTGGGCCTCCTTCCGTTGGCGCTGAGCCGCACCGAGGAGTCCAGCTTGTGGGCCCCGATGTCTCTCGTGGTCATCGGCGGCATGACCTTCTCCACACTGATGACCCCTTTCGTGGTGCCCAGCCTTTACCTGATCCTCGAGGATGTGAGACGGTTCCTCCGAACGATGATACGGTTCCAATTCCGGCCCATTTTGAAGCCCCGAACCAGCCCCTGACGGGTGGCAGAGGGTCCATTCACCGTCATTTCGAGGCGAAGCCGAGAAATCTCGTTTTAAAATCGGGATTTCTCCTCGCTTCGCTCGTCGAAATGACCTACTACTTGGCAGACAGTAAATAGGTATTAATATTTAGATATGTCTGTTGACAGTATGGAAGGGGGGATGGTAACCTTAGAGTGGATACCGCTGGAGAAGAATGGGGGCCGATTCGAATGAAACGTTTGATCTCTTTTACCAGAGAAGAGTACTTTGCGCGTTTTGGAGAAGTCTTTTATGCCCACAAAACAATTGCATTGCAAAACAATTTATCCTTGATTTCTTATCACAACCGAAGGTATCATTTACCTGCAGGCGCTAATTGTCAGAGTGTCTGCGGGTTCTATCTCCCTGATAGAGGCAGCCCTGCCTTTTCCGGGCCGGCCTGGGGAGTGGAGTTGACCGGACAGCTCGGTGAGAGAAAACAACCTCTATAATAAGAGCGAATCAACCGGCGCCGAAGGAGCGATCCTGGAATGGAACGCCCCCCGGCGCCGCCCCATCCTCAAAGCCGTCGCTTCAATCACCTGCTTCACCTTCGTCCTGACCCAGCTTCCGATCCACGCCTACGCCCGGCCTCCGATGCAGCCGGTCACCCCTGAGAATTTGGTCAACAGTGTTACCAATGCCTCCAACCTGGCTTTCCAGCAGGAGCGGTCCCGGCAGCTGATGGAGCGGATGGAGCACCAACAGAGGGTGCAGCGGGCGGTTGAAGTGGGATGGCTGACCGCCAGCGGTGGGTTGAGCCAGGGGCTGCAGGCCCAGGGAGCGGACATCAACCGTGGCGCGAAATCCTTGCAGCAGACCTGGGACCAGGGAGTCAACCGGATGCAGGAGCTGTTCGGTGTGGTGCTGGGCCCAGGCACCGGAACGCTCGAGTTCAACCGCCTGCCGGTCAAGCAGGAGGGGGCCCCGCCGATGATGCTTTACTTTACCAACGGCCTCACCTCGCGGGTCATCGGGGAGAAGACCAAATCCGGTTTCCAGGACACCTTCAACATGAAATACCACGGCACGCGGCTCCTCTCCTCTTATGAGTCGGTGGAGTACAAAACCATGCCGGGCCTTCCGGGCGGGAAGCTGATCCTCAGCAAAACCAAGTGGACCGGCGACTGGCTGCCGGGCTCCATGTTCTACGCGAGCTCCGAGACCCAGGCGGTCCGCCAGATCAACCAGGAGCGGATCGAGACCACCAGCTTCAACACCTGGACGCAGGAGGATGTGGACCGGCTGCAGGCCAAGCTGGAGCAGATCGAATCCAAGATCACCTCGGCCGCGGAGCTGGCCTGGGTGGTGGCAATGCGGCGGCAGCTCTCCACCGGGAAGATCGGGGCGGGGGTGACCTCGGAGGTCACCTCGGTCACGGAGCGCAGCTACACACAGCATGACCGAAGCCGGCCGCTGAAATGGAGCCAGAAAGTCACCGACCCCGGCGGGGTGGCCGAGTCGGAGGTGGTGGTGGCCTACAAGGGGCCCAAGAACAACCAGCTCACTTCCTATATCGAAGAGGGGACCCGGAAAACCCTCTTTGTGAGCGAATCGGACTTTGAACTGTATCAGCAGTGGATGGGGGAGATCCTGGGCAACCCGGAGGCCGGGCGGGAAGAGCGCTCCGCGGCGCAGCGGCTCTCCGGCATGATCGCGCGCGGCGAGATCGGCCCCGGGACCACGGTGCAGACCGGGTTCCGGGTGGAACGCACCTACCTGGATTACAACTCGAAAGGGGACCCGCTCCACTACAAGGAGAAGAGGACCTCCACCGACACCTCGGTTGTGACTGAGTCCGAGGTGAAGATCGAGTATGACGCTGACCGCCAGGTCAAGCATCAAGAGGAAAGCCGGACCGAGGTGGGCCACTACACGGTGCGGGACGTGGATGCTTTTTGGGCCGACCTGCGGGAGATGGAGGGGCGCGGGCCGAAGGAGCTGACCTCCGCGGAAAGCCGGTTCGCCGCCGACCTGCGGTTCAAGCTGGAGACCGGGGAGATCAGTGAAGGGAGGATCTTCACGCGGGAGACAAAACTGGTCCGGGAGAATTTCCTCTACAGCCAGGCGCTGCAGACGCTGGAGTGGGACCAGACCACGGTCACCGGCGGCACGACGCTGAAAGAGAAGATACTCTCCTACCACAACGACGCTCAGGGGCGCACGCTGGAGCAGCTGATCTACTCGGACGAGAAGACCGATTACACCGAAAAGGACCGGGAGGACCTGCGCCGGCGGGCCCAGGAGATTTCCTCCAACCCGGACACCACCGACGCGGCCCGCGACGCCGCGCGGGAGACGCTGACCGCGCTGGGCAGCGGCGAGGCCCTCTCGGGCATGTTCCGCCGCAGCTCGGTGCGCTACGAAGGGGACATCCGCTACAACGCCGCCGGCCTGCGGATCCAGTACACGCGCCAGAGCACCACGAACGCCGATGAACTGCTGACGGTGGAAGAGCTGGGCGGCATTGTCTACGACGCGCGCGGGCGGGAGCTGGGCTCCCTGCGCAAGATTGAACGGATCGGCACGGGCACCCGGAACGCTTATCTGCTGGAGAATGGGGAAGAGGCGACCGTGGAGATCCTGCGGACGCTGCTGGCCGCTTTCTCGAGCGACGGAAAACCGGTGACGATCCAGAACCTGATGGACCGGGGGATGCTGAAGGCCACCGATGCCGCCGGTGCCCTGATGAATGAAGAGGAGATCGAGGCCCAGCTTCGGGAACACCCGGTGATCTCCAAGGAGCCCACGATCGCCGATCTGATCAAGCAAGGGATTATCTCCCAATTGCCGGACGGCAGCCTGACCGATGGGGAGGGACGGCCTCTCAAACAGGAGCAGGTCACGGCCCTCATCAAGAAGCATTCGCAGAGCCGGCCCAGCACTCTTCAAGAGGCGATGGATGCTAAGCGGCTGAGCGTGGTGGACGCCGACGGTTCCCTGATGACCCAGGCCGATGTCACGGCCCTGCTGGGGCGGGAATCCCGGCCGGCCCATGTGGCCACGATTGACGAGC
>JGI1357J11328_10002923_pt1 | contig 12061 bp, 12 predicted proteins | sample Subgrocontami54m_FD_11328 | JGI IMG/M metagenome (IMG submission 11328)
TGAAACGTACCGGCTTCAAGCCGTACTTCGCGGCGGCGGTGGAAGCGACTGCCTCCACCGGCGGGCAGATCATGCCGCCGATCATGGGCGCGGCGGCGTTCGTGATGGCGGAGTTCCTGGCGGTGAGCTACTTCCAGGTCACCCTCTGGGCGATCATTCCGGCGATCCTGTATTACGTCGCGGTGTTTTTTGCGGTGCACTTCGAAGCCAAGCGCGTCGGCTTGCTNGGCCTGCCGCGTTCCGAAATTCCGCGCTTCATGGACGTGATGCGCGAGCGCGGCCACCTGTTTCTGCCGATCGTGGTGGTGTTGGGCGGCCTGATCATGGGATACAGCGCGCCGCTGTGCGCCCTGGCCGGCACCCTGTCCTGCGTCCCGGTCGCCATGCTGCGCAAAAGCACGCGCAAAGACATCAACTGGATGACCATCTGGGGCGCGCTCGAAGACGGCGCGAAGAACTCGATTGCCGTCGCGCTCGCCTGCGCTTGCGCCGGCATCATCATCGGCATCATCACCCTGACCGGCGCCGCCATCAACTTTACCGCCGTCGTGCTCGACCTCGCCAAGGACATGCTGCCGCTGGCACTGGCGCTGACCATGATGGCAGGCATCGTGCTCGGCATGGGCATGCCGACCACGCCCGCCTACATCGTGATGGTCTCGCTGCTGGTGCCGGCTCTCATCAAGTTGGGTGCGATCCCGCCGGCCGCGCACATGTTCGCGTTTTACTTCGCGATTCTGTCGGCGATCACCCCGCCGGTCGCACTCGCGGTCTATGCCGCGGCGGGAATCGCCAAGTCCAACCTGTGGCAAACGGGATGGGCGGCAATGCGCGTGGGCGCGGCCGGCTTCATCGTGCCCTTCATGTTCGTGTTCGAAACGTCACTCCTCATGATCGGCGACTGGTTCACTATCCTGACCTCATTCATTTCCGCCACGGTCGGCGTAATCTGCCTTGCCGCCGGCCTGCACGGCTACCTGTTCCGCGAAGTACGGCTATGGGAACGGCTGTTCCTGCTCACCGCTGCGGTGCTGCTGATCAAGCCCGGCTATGTCACCGATGCCATCGGCCTGATCCTGCTGCTGTCCGTCATCGTCAATCAAAAACTCATCAGCCCTGCCAAGGCAACCGCCGCGTCGCCAGCCAAATAAGCCGGAAAGGCGCGAGGTTAGAGTTTCATTTTCCAACATCCGTTGAGGACACCACAATGAGCAACATCGGATTCATCGGCCTCGGCATCATGGGCAAGCCCATGGCGGCCAACCTGATCAAGGCGGACATACGCTCTATCTTTATACGCTCGAGGGCGTGCCGCAGGAGTTGACTGCAGCCGGCGGCAAAGCGTGCGCAAACGGCAAGGAAACCACGCAAAAAGCCGACATCATCATCATCATGGTTCCCGACACCCCCGACGTCGAGAAGGTGCTGTTCGGAGCCGGCGGCGTCGCCGAAGGTTTGTCGAAGGGAAAACTTGTCGTAGATATGAGCTCGATCTCGCCGCTCGAGACCAAGAAATACGCGAAACGCATCAACGAGCTTGGCTGCGATTATCTCGATGCACCGGTGTCGGGCGGCGAAGTCGGCGCCAAGAACGCCACGCTCACCATCATGGTCGGCGGCCCGCAAGCGGCGTTCGACAAGGTCAAACCCCTGTTCGAGCTGATGGGCAAGAACATTACGCTCGTCGGCGGCAACGGCGACGGCCAGACCTGCAAGGTCGCGAACCAGATCATCGTCGCGCTCAACATCGAGGCGGTCGGCGAAGCGCTGCTGTTCGCCTCCAAGGCCGGCGCCGACCCGGCCAAGGTGCGTCAGGCGCTGATGGGCGGCTTCGCCGCGTCGCGCATCCTCGAAGTGCACGGTGAGCGCATGATAAAGCGCACCTTCGATCCGGGCTTTCGCATCGAATTACATCAGAAAGACCTGAGCCTCGCTCTTGCCGGCGCGCGCGCGCTCGGTATCTCACTGCCCAACACCGCCACCGCGCAGGAACTGTTCAACGCGTGCAGCGCCAACGGCGGCGCCAAGTGGGACCATTCGGCGATGGTGAAAGCGCTGGAAAAAATGGCCAACCACGAAGTGGCGAAAGCCTGAGGCATTCCATTTGCCGGTATTTGATTGCAACGCTGAACGTGCATTATTATTCTTTCAATAACCATCAGCCTTACCAACCTGCCATGCCGACCAAACCGGGCAAGACATCCCTTACGCCGGCTGCATCGACCGCTGCGGTCGCCCTGCTGATCGCAACCCGCAAAGGCGCTTTCATCCTTAAAACGGACCAGACGCGGCGCACCTGGAAAATTACGGGTCCGATGTTTTTCGGCCACACCGTGCATCACGCGGTGCTCGATCCGCGCGACCGGCGCACGCTGCTGGTTGCCGCGCGCACCGGCCATCTGGGCCCCACCGTGTATCGTTCTGCCGACTTCGGAAAAAACTGGAAGGAAGCTGCCAGACCGCCCGCGTTCCCCAAAGCGCCTGAAGGGGAAAAAGGACGCGTGGTCGATCACGTATTCTGGCTCACGCCGGGACATTCGAGCGAGCCCAACGCGTGGTATGCGGGAACTTCGCCGCAAGGCCTCTTCCGCAGCGAGGACGGCGGCGACACGTGGGCGCAGGTCGCCGGCTTCAACGACCACCCGATGTATCTGCAGTGGACTGGCGGCGAACAGGACGGCACGCCCGACGGGCCCAAGCTGCATTCGGTCATCGTAAATCCAGGTAATCCCCGCCATCTCTATATCAGCATGTCGAGCGGCGGCGTATTCGAAAGCGTGGACCGGGGTACCGACTGGAAGCCGCTCAACGCCGGCTGTCTCGCCGACTTTCGTCCGGACAAGTATCCCGAGTATGGGCACGATCCGCATTGCGTGAAGATCCACCCCCTCGATCCAAACATTCTTTATCAGCAAAATCATTGCGGCATCTACCGCATGGAGCGTTCCGCGGGAACGTGGGTGCGGATCGGCGAAAGCATGCCGAAACAAATCGGCGATATCGGCTTTCCTGTTGTGCTGCATCCGCGCGATCCGAAAACGGTGTGGGTGTTTCCGATGGACGGCACTTCGGTGTGGCCGCGCACCAGCCCGGGCGGCAAACCCGCGGCTTATGTGACCCGCAATGCGGGCGGGAGCTGGAAGCGACTCGACGCTGGACTGCCGCGTAGCCAAGGGTGGTTCACGGTGAAACGCCAGGCGATGAGTTGTGATGCGCACGATCCGGTCGGCGTGTACTTCGGCACGACCGGCGGCGAGGTATGGGCGAGCAGGAACGAAGGCGCGAAATGGACATGCATCGCGCGCCACCTGCCCGAAATCTACGCGGTAGAGGTGGCCGAGCCCCGGCGATGAAGGTGCTGATTCCGGATCCCCTGCGTTCCTATACGCAGGAGCGGCGCCAGGTCGAAGCCGGCGGCGCCACGCTCGGCGAAGTACTCGCCGATCTCGACCGTAGATTCCCGGGCATCCGCTTCCGCATGATCGACGAGCAGGATTCGATTCGCCGTCTTCGTGAACGGCGATGAGGTGCGCGCGCTCGATGTCCCGCTCGCGAGCTCGGACGAGGTTTTCATCGTGCAGGCGCTGAGCGGCGGCTGATCTTGTCGATGGTAGTCCTCATGGCATTGGGATAGCCGACGCCCGAATCGCTCTCACCGACCGTCACGAGGACTTCGTTCGAAGCGACGCCGCGGGCGCGGCCGTGCAGCCGGCTGCCGACCGTGACGATCACTTCTCTACTGTATCCGGTACACCAATTGGTACTTGATGCCATTGAGCATGTCGGCCAGGCTGAGGCCATAGCCAACATAGATGTCAGTGCCTGCCAGGCCGCTCACATCGATGCTGCCATCCAGCAGAGGTATGGTATGGCTACGCAAGGTCACGCTGGCCAGACTGGGAAAGGTGCTGCCGCAGGGGGTCCAGCCCGTCGACGTCAGGCAAAACAAACCGGCTCCCGGCACGCTGGCTACCGCAAAAAGCAGACCGCTTCTTCCACTATCGGCGCTGGAAGCCTGCACGCTGGCGGTAACCGTCAGATTGCGGTTGCTGCCGCTACTGGCAGCGCTAAAACTGCTGCCCGCCACGCTAGCCAGAGCGAAGGTCATGCTGTCGATCTGCCACGAGGCTCCGACTGCGCGCTCGATGCGCATTGCGTTCAGGCCACGGCGCAGGGACAGGGTGACAGCCTGGGCGTCGCCCGTGGAAGCGGGCAGGCTGACGTTGGCAGCCGCGGTAGCGTTATTGAGTTTCACCCGAAAACTCTCGCTCGCCGGCGCCGAACCGCGAAACACCAGGCTGTAGCTGCCTTCGGTATCGGCGCGCAACAGGTACTCGACATATCCGGGAAAACCGAACGGCGAGGCCAGGCCGCTGAGAGAACCGTTTGCGGACGTAGTGTCGCGAAAAGCACCGCCGGGAATTGCCGCTCCCAGCACGGCGTTACCCAGCGTGACGGACGGCAAGCCGGCCGCCAGCACATCGTCGATGCACTGGTTTTTAGGCGCCGCGGGATTGCTCATATCCTCCAGCAGGGGCCACATGCCGAAGCGGGTGTCATAGCTGGCGGCACCGGCGTTGAACCAAAGAAAGTGCTCGAATCCATAGCTGTGCCACTGGTTCAGGTAGTTAGTGCAAATGGTGCGGATGCGCGGGTCCAGATTGGCTGCGCGCTTGTTGCCGATATTGGCGCTGCCAAAGTTGTCAAAGCCGCCTTCATAAGCCAGCACCTTGAGCCCGTACCAGGCGCCGAGACCGGCATGGGTCAGGTACTGGTAGGCGTCGGTTTCGCTCGGGGCATTCGTTACCCCGGCACTGATGCCCGCGAGGATCTGATCCACGCTGAGGCCGGCGACTTCGTCGGCATCCGCATCCGGTATGGCCGAGGCGAAGAGGTAAGGCGCACCCGCAATCGCATAGAAAACCGTGTCGGGCCTTATGTTCAAACCCTCGTCAATCACCCGCAATCCCTCGCTGACGCGAAAGCTGGTCGCCATCTGCCCCGCCAGTACCGGACGAATACGGGTATTGATGGCCGCCCCACCCCACACGGTCCTGAAGATGTCGCCGATCTGCTTCAGGCGCAGCGCCACGCGCCGGTTGGCCCAGGTATTCTGGTCGGTGCTGCCATCAAACCTGAGCGGTGAAGCGGCATTGGCGGCCACCTCGGCCACTGCGGCGTTGAAGTTGATCTGGAACTGGGGAAACGAACCGTTCCACACTTCGTTGGAGTATTCGACATAGACGTTGACGCTGGTCGAGAGGCTGTCGCGCAGCAGAGTGGACAGACTGGTGACGTACTCGTCATTCGCATTGACCGGTATATTGATCCAGATGTCGCGATTGACCGTGTTCGCCAGATCAATCACGGTTTCCCAACGGGCGATGTGCGCCTCGGTCTTGAGCTTGTCCGAGGTCGTGCGATCCGCCCAGGACACGATGCCCTGAGCCTCGTTGGTGCGCATCCAGTCCATGAAACGCAACACCGAGAAGCGCCTCACATGGTCAAGATAGGTCGTAGTGAAGGTGGGCGGATTGGCGGCATCAAAGCCCGGCCGAATCACGCGCAGGTTTTTCACCTGCCCGTTGGTTGCGGTGAAATCGAGCATGAAGTTCTCGGCGCCGGCGGGATAGATCAGATCGGCGCGCGTAGTGTTGCTGGCGGCGTCATAGGTCTGGTTGGCAATGCTGCCGGCGCCGCCGCCCGAGGTTGAAAGAGTGGCTCGGCCGTTGAATACAATCTTGTAGGTACCGGCCAGCCCCAGCGTGTCTTGCTGGGCCGCCATGGCAAACAACCGAAAATCGGTCGAGGGCCAGCCATCGCTGCCGAGCGGGGCGAGATTGGCGCTGACAGTGTCGTCAAATTGGCCGATCACGAGAAACTTGCGCGACTGCTTCACCACATCAACGAATTCGTGGTTGCGGGTGAAGTCGGCGATGCCGTTCAGGTTGGCGCCGACAAAGCCGTGTCCGAACGCGTTGATCGTCCCAAGGGCCAGGGCCAGGGCCAAGACCAACGCTAAAGGCAGCCTGAGCCAGTGGTGTGAAAGTATGGTCACTTGAGATTCTTTCCGCTTGCGCCCTGCGTCAAAGTTTAAAAACAGGAAATTCAACGGCGCCCCCGAGAGTATCGCCGAGCCTGGAAGACGCAGTCAATCGCAGTGAGAGAGCAGATAGTCAGGGCGTGAGAGCGGAATTTTGAACTTGAATCTCACTCGGCCTTGATGCCGGCCTCCCGGATGACCTGCGCCCACACCGCGGTTTCGCTCTTGATGCGGGCGGCGAGTTGCTGCGGCGTGCTGGTTTCCGATTCAAGCCCCTGGCGCGCCATCGCCTGCTGCACGTCGGGAAGTGCGACCGCCTTGATCGCCTCGTCGCGCAGGCGCTTGACGATCGTCACGGGCGTGCCTGCCGGCACCAGCAGCGCGTACCATGAGCTCACATCGAAACCGGGAAAGCCGGATTCTGCGACGGTCGGCAACTCCGGGGCGACTTTGGATCGCTGCGCTCCGGTGGTGGCGAGCGCCTTGAGCCGGCCGGCTTTGATCTGCGGTAACGAGGAAGCAACGCTGCCGAACAGCACCTGCGCTTCGCCGCCCAGCACCGCCGCCGCCGCAGGCCCGCCGCCCTTGTAGGCGAGGTGCACCATGCTGACGCCGGCGCGCTTCTTGAACAGTTCGGCTGCCAGATGCAGCGGACTGCCCACCCCTGCCGACGAATAGTTCAGCGAACCGGGCTTCTGCTTCGCGAGCGCGACCAGTTCCTTCAGCGTAGCGGCCTGCACGCTCGGGTGGAGTACCAGGATGTATTGCGCGGTGGCGAGCAGCGTCACTGGTTGCAGGTCCTTCTCCACGCGGTACGGCAGCTTGTAGAGGCTGGGATTCACCGTCAGCACGGTGTTGAAACCCATGAATACGGTGTGACCGTCCGGGGCCGCCTTCGCGACGGTTTCCGCAGCGATGTTGCCGGCAGCGCCGCCGCGGTTGTCCACCACCCACGGCTGTCCGAGCGCCTCATGGAGCTTGGGCGTGATGATGCGCGAAAGCGTATCCGCCCCGCCGCCGGGCGCGAAGGGCACCAGCAGCCGGATCGGGCGCGTCGGATAGGCGGCCACTTCGGCGCCTGACGCCATGCCGCTGACTCCCCATGCGAAGAGCACAACGCACAGCGTGAAAAGATGACGAAGATCGAAGCGTGAAATCATGGTGGCCCTCCTCGTTCAATGGGCGAATTGTAAGTGACCAGTGACCAATGGTTGATGGTTGATGGTTGATGGTTGATGGTTGATGGTTGATGGTTGATGGTTGATGGTTGATGGTTGATGGTTGATGGTTGATGGTTGATTACTGACTTCAGCTTCTCACCGTCAATCGCACGATTTCCCCGGCATCCGCCATAGTCTCGATATTCCATAATGCCTCCAGCAGCCGGTCTGTCTGCGCAGGTTCGAGCACGTGTAGGGCCAGCCCGCAGAATTTCGCTTCCACCTCGGCATCGGACATCGGGTTCTTGTAGTGTCCTTTATGGTAGTCGACGACCGCGCTGTGCGTTGCGCCGGATTTCGTAACGAGTTTCAGGTCGCACCGCATCGCCTCCGGCATGTGCCGATCCGCCTCCTCCGACGCTTCGACTTTCACGCGCTGCGCCAGCGCGAGTATTTTTGGATCGCGCAGGTATTGGTCGTCAAAATGACGCTCCTCGACGGCGCCGTAGATCAGCGCCACTGCGACCGTGTAAGGCATGCTGTGATCGGCGGTTTCGCGGGTAGCCGGAGCCCACTTCTCCGGGTCGCCCGCCATCAGCCGCACCGCGGCGGAAACCGTCCCGATCCGCACTTCCGCGATCTCGTCCGCGCTCTTGATATTCGCGCGCGCTTCCAGCGCCGCCTGCACCACGGTCTGCGAGTACTGGCCGAGCGGATAACGCTTGATGCTGCATTCCATGATCTTGAACGGGTGCTCCCGCCCGCCGAGCGCCGCGAGTGTAAACGGCGCGTGCGTCACCGCCTTGAAATAACCGCCCACGCCCTCGAAGATCGGCGCCGGCCCGGTCATGCCGCGCGCCGCGAGCAAAGCCGCGAACACCGCGTTGCGACTCGCGTTGGCGTAGGCACAGCCTTTCCACATCGAGACGTTGCCGATGCGCGTCTGATACAGCGCGATATTGGGCGCGATGCCGAGGTTGAATGCCTCGGCAATCTGCCGTTCCGGCAGCCTAAGCAGGCGCGCCGCGGCCGCCGTGCTCGCCATGCCGCCGACGGTCACGTGGTCGAAGCCGAGCGGCTTGAGGTCCGCCTGATCGCAGATGCGGCAGAATACTTCATAGGCAAGCACCGTCGCGACGATGACTTCTCGGCCGCTGCACCGCATGATTTCAGCGACGGTCAGCACCACGGCGATGCTGTCGCTCGGATGGCCCGATTCGCCGGTACTGGTGTAACCGTCGTTGAAGTCGAGGAAACGGATCATTACGCCGTTGGCGAATGTCGCAAGTTCGGCGCTCGTGTGCTGGCCGCTGCCAATGACGGTCGCGGGAGAGTCGCTGGTGACCATGCCGGCAATTTCTCGCGCAATGCGCGACGGCTCGCCGGCATAACCGCCGAGCGCGCAGCCCAGCGTGTCGATGATGAGCCGCTTCGCCTGGTGCACCACTTCGCGCGGCAAATCCTCGTAGCGCAGCGCGGCGGCGTAGGAACTTAATTGCTCGACTATGGTTGGCATTATTCGAAAAATATAATCGAGCCTCGCAGCCCCGCTGACTTCGTTACACCATGCGCTCAAGCGGTAGCTGGAACAGCCGTATCCTGTCGGAAGGCCGTTTGATCGCCGCATTGGCTGCGGTGATCCCCTGGATCAGGGCATCAAGCGGGGCCTCGTCCTGGAAAGCGATCATCAGCACGCAGTTCATACTGGGAAAACTGCCCGAGCCCAGGTGCGGTTCCGTGCCGTGGCCCTTGCCTTTCGCCTGATCCCAGCGCGTGTAGTAATCGATACCGAGCGATTTAAGAAGCCCCATCACCTGGGAACTCAGGAATTCGTTGTGGACAATAAAAGCGATTTTCATGGGATTGCTCTTTCCTCCATCGATTTCTACCCCCTCCCTAGCCCTCCCCCGCAAGCGGGGGAGGGGAATTTATTGGTTGCTCCCCCGCGCTGCGCGCAAGGGAGGGAGCTTGGAACTAAATCGCCCGGATCACCCGCGTCTGCGGCATCCCCGCGCCGATGTAGACATCCTGGGGACCGGGGCCACCGGCAACCGCGATATAGACTTCGTCGGGGCTGCTCGCGCGCCACACGGTTTTCGCATCGCCGCGACCCGCCGCGCATTCTGTCGAGGCAAACGACTCCGCAAAGTAGCTGATGGGAAGGCGCGCAAGCTCCCAGATCCGCTGCTGAATGTCGCGCTTGGTGAGGCCCGCTTCATGCAGCGATTGCGCGTGATTGACGCCTAGCAGCAGCAGCACGCCGTCGCCGCCGCCGTACATGGGNGGCATGTTGGTGGCGATCTGGCGCAGGATTTCCTCCGGGCCGACACCTTCGCCGCCGGAAATGTTGCAGAAGTTGGAGGCCTTGAACACGGTAACCGCGCTGTCCTCGCGCTGGCAGCCGCGATCGACGTGGAACGGCGTCCACGGATTTTCTTCCTCGTTCTCGCCGCAGATGTAGGAATAGCGCAGCGGCGAGCCGAAGCTGACCTTGGAATAAATCCCGGGCAACGCGCCGCCGGCGTTGTTCATGATGAGACGGATCGCTCGTCCGATGGTCGAATTGGCGCGCCAGCCGGGGCCGAGGCAGCCGGTACCCGAGTTGATTTCGAGTTCTTTCCGCACCGGGCCGTTCACCAGCAGAAATGGCGTCATCGGGTTGGTGGTGACCTGCATGAATTCCAGCGGATAAGACGGATCGGTCAAGCCTTCGACGGCGGCGATGATTACCGGCATGTACTCCGGGCGGCAACCCGCCATGACGGCGTTGACGGCGATGACTTCGACGGTCGCACGGCCTTTGCGCGGCGGCAACACGCCGATCAATTCGTCCGCGGCACGGCCCGAGGCCGCGACAAACCGCTGCACGCTTTCCTGCGTGGCGGGAATGACGGGAAGGCCATCGGTCCAGCCCTGGTCATAAGCGTGTTCATAGGTCCGCTCCAAAAGCTCGGCGGCCGATCCGGCTTCGAGCTTAACCTGCGCCTGCGTCATGACGCGGCCCCTTTATACCGGCACCGCTGAGCGCACCACACCCTGCGGCTGGATTTGCTGGCTGGCGCTGTGCTTGAGCCGGCGCTCGATCTCGGCCGGCGGAAGCGTAAGCCCGTCGATCACCGTGGCGATCATAGCTTCCGCCCGCACGCGCAGCACCTCGGGTTCTAGCTGCCGGATCGGGTTCGGCGTCTCGGCGATCACGATATACGGACAGCCTTGCGTGGACGCCATGCGGCGCGCGAACTTGGTGAAGGTATCGGTCGCGACCATCACCGTCGGGATGCCGCGTTGCTCGAGAGCGGGGGTGACGTGGCTACACCACGTCGTGCACGAGCCTCAGTCGCCGGTGGCGGTGATCACCACGTCGGCGCGCCGCGCGAGATCGTCGAGCTTTTCGTGCAGGGTGTCGAGCAGTTTTCCCGTGCGTATCGGCAACTCGCGCACCGGCTGTTCCATGACCACCGCCTTCAGGCGATAGCGTTCTCCGAGCAACGCGCCGAGCGCCTGCAGGATATGCACCGCCGAAGGCCGCCAGTTGGGCAGCAATCCAACCACCTTGCCGTCGAGCGTCGCGGGCCGCGGCGCGAGCTTGCCGCCGGCGGCGGTTTCGTCCAGATAGACGGGGAGCGGGGAAAGCATGGTCAGACCAAGGACAGCCATGTCGCATTCCTTTCGTGGAAAAATCTGCGCGGAAAGAGTAAAAAGCATCATAGACGGTATCGGCCATGCCTGCCAACCTCTCACCCGAGTACAAGGCCGCGGAGGCGGCTTTCCGCAAGGCGCGCGAGCCACGCGAGCGCCTGGACAGGCTGCGCGAGATGCTGCGCACCATTCCCAAGCATAAAGGCACCGATCACCTCCAGGCGGACATCAAGCACCGCATCAAGGAACTATCCGAGGAGCTCGAGGGGCCGCGGAAAGGTGGCGCGGCGCGCGGCGGCCCCGCGCTCGTGATCCGCCCCGAAGGCGCTGCGCAAATCGCGCTGATCGGGCCGCCCAACTCGGGCAAGTCATCACTGCATGCGCGGCTGACGGGGTCGAGCGCGCACGTCGCGCCGTACCCTTTCACGACTCAGTATCCCGAGCCGGGCATGATGCCCCACGAGGACATCCACTTGGAGCTCATCGATCTGCCCGCCGTCTCCCCCGAGCATCCGGTGCCGTGGCTCGCCGGCACTTTGCAGACGGCGGACGCGTGCCTGCTGATCATCGATCTCGGTGAGCCCTCGTGCGTCGAACAAGTGCAGGCGGTGCACACGGTGCTGCGTGAAAAACGCGTGACGCTCACCGAACGCTGGCACCCGGCGGGCACAGGATCCGCAACCGAAGACGGGCGCGATGAAGATCCTTTCGCGCTGCGGCTTCCCGTCTTGATGCTCGCGAACAAGGCCGACGCCGTCGCCGGGATTGAAGCGGAACTCGGCGTGTTTCGCGAACTGACCGGACTGCCCTACCCCGCGCTCGCGGTGTCGGCGACCAACGGCCACGGGCTAGGCGCGATCGGGCCCTGGCTCTTCGCAAACCTTGGCATCGCGCGCGTTTACACCAAGGCTCCCGGCAAACCGCCCAACAAGGACCGGCCGTTCACGCTGCGCCGCGGCCAGACGGTGGAGGATGTCGCCCGGCTCGTGCACAAGGACATTGCTCATGCACTCCGATACGCGCGGGTATGGGGGAAATCCGGATTCGATGGGCAGCAGGTCGGGCGCGAACACACGGTTGCGGACGGCGACGTAGTAGAGCTGCACACCTGACATCTGTCCGCGCTGATTTCCAGCGTAGGGTGGATGAAGCGCAGCGCAATCCACCGGTTCGAATTGCGGTGGATTCCGGTGGGAACAGCTCCACCTTCATCCACCCT
>JGI1357J11328_10002949_pt1 | contig 12000 bp, 14 predicted proteins | sample Subgrocontami54m_FD_11328 | JGI IMG/M metagenome (IMG submission 11328)
GAATGGGTTTTTGAGCAATGAGTATGAAAGTTGCTGTTCTCGGACTGTGGCACCTCGGAACGGTGACAGCTGCCTGCACTGCGGCTGCCGGCGTTCCAACCGTCGGCGTCGATGACGATGCTGGGCGCATCGCCGACCTCTCGCGCGGCGAGCCTCCGCTGTTCGAGCCCGGCCTCGCCGAGCTTGTGCGCGCGGGCCTTGATACCAAATATTTGCACTTCACCACCGACACCAAGACAGTCGCCGACGCGGATGTCGTTTGGGTTTGCTACGATACGCCGGTCGACGATGAGGACCGCGCCGATGTCGCGTTTGTCACGCGCCGGGTCGAAGGCGTGTTCAGCAATCTCAAGGACGGCGCGGTCGTGCTGGTGTCGGCGCAACTTCCGGTCGGTTCCATCCGCGCGCTCGAGCAAGCCTTCGTCACGCGCAAGACCGGGCGTAGCGTCGCGTTCGCCTGTTCACCCGAAAACCTCCGTCTCGGCCAAGCCATCCAGGTTTTCCAGAACCCGGGCCGGATCGTCGTCGGCGTGCGCGACGAAAGGACGCGGACGGTATTGGAGCCGCTGCTGCGCCGTTTCTGCGACAGCTTGATCTGGATATCGGTTGAATCCGCGGAAATGGTCAAGCATGCGCTCAACGCGTTTCTCGCGGTGTCGATCACATTCACGAACGAGATTGCCACAATTTGTGAAAGGGTCGGTGCCGATGCTTCCGAGGTCGAGGCGGCGCTACGCTCCGATCCGCGCATCGGGCCGCGCGCCTATGTAAAGGCCGGTTCCTCGTTTGCCGGCGGAACGCTGGCACGTGACGTCAATTTCCTCGGCAGCCTGGCGCGCGAACATCAACTCCCGGTGCCGGTGATCGACAGCGTTCTCGCTAGCAACCGCGCCCACGGCCAATGGGCACTGGCGCAGTTGCGCCGCTGGCTCCAGCCGCTGGCGGGCCATACCGTCGCGGTGCTGGGCCTCGCCTACAAGGCCGGCACCAGTACCGTGCGCCGATCGACCTCGATCGAGCTCATCCGCGCGCTCGTCAAGGAAGCCGCCGAAGTGCGGGCGTTTGACCCGAAAGTGACGGCTTTGCCAAGCGATCTGGCGGCGTCGGTGACGCTGGCCGCCGACGCCAAATCGGCCGCCCACGGCGCCCATGCCCTGGTGGTGGCGACGGAATGGCCGGAATTTCGTAATCTTTCCCCCGACGACATCGCAGGCGTGATGGCGGGGCACATCGTCCTCGATGCCGGGCGCTATCTCGCCCCCGCATTCGCTGCCAATGGACGGCTCAAATTGATTTCAGTCGGACGGGTCTCATGAAGCTTACGGGAAGAGTAGCCATCGTCACCGGCGCGAGCGCCGGCCTCGGTACCGCGATCGCCGAGCGGTTCGCCGCTGAAGGTGCTTCGCTGATGCTCTGTGCACGCAACCGGAGTGAGCTCGATACGCAACGCGCGCAACTATCCAAAGCCTATCCCGGCGTCACCATCTACGCCCAGGTGGCGGACGTGGCGAAACCGGACGACGTCGATCGTTTGTTCGCGGAAACCGCCAAGACTCTTGGCAAGGTCGACATTCTCGTCAACAATGCCGGGGTCTACGGGCCGATGGGCTCGATCGATCAAATCGACTGGGCGGAATGGGTCCATGCGATCGCCATCAATCTGACCGGAACTGTCTATTGCGCTCGCAAGGCTGTCGAGCTTTTCAAACCGAACCGCTACGGTAAGATCGTCAATCTGTCGGGTGGTGGGGCGACAAATCCCCTGCCCGGTATTAGCGCCTATGCCGCATCGAAGGCGGCCGTCGTTCGTTTCACCGAAACGCTGGCGTTGGAAGTCAAAGCCGATGGCATTGACGTCAATGCGATTGCACCCGGAACGCTGGCGACGCGCCTGACCGATCAGTTGCTCGCCGCCGGTCCGGACAAGGTGGGGGCCGCTCTCTACGAGCGCATGACCAAATTGAAAGCTGACGGCGGAACGCCGCTCAGCGTCGGCGCTGACCTGTGCGTTTATCTGGCATCGGCGGAAAGCGACGGCCTGACTGGCCGGCTCATCGCCGCTCTGTGGGATCCCTGGCCGTTCACCGATGACGTCAAGCGCGACATCGCCGGATCGGATATCTACACCTTGCGCCGGATCGTGCCCGGCGACCGCGGCAAGCCCTGGGACAAGACGTGATGCGTATCGCGATCATCGGATGCGGATTGATCGGAACCAAGCGTGCGGCCGCCGCAAAACCGCACGACATCGTCATAGTGTGCGACAAGGACAAATCACGGGCCGACGCCCTCGCACGGCAGACCGGTGCGAGCACCGTCGAAGACTGGCGCGAGGCGGTCAAAGCCGACGTCGATGCGGTGATCGTTGCCACTACCCACGATCAACTCGCTAGCATCGCGCTCGGCGCAGTCGAGGCAAACCGGCATGTACTGGTCGAAAAGCCGGCCGGCTGCAATGTCGATGAAGTGCGCCAGATTGCCGACGCTGCCAAGAAACGTGGCCGCGTAGTCAAGGTCGGATTCAATCATCGCTTCCATCCTAGCTTCCAGAAGGCGCGCGAGCTAGTCGATCGGGGCGCGCTCGGGCCGCTCTTGTTCATCCGCGCGCGCTACGGCCACGGCGGCCGCATCGGCATGGAGGATGAGTGGCGCTGCCAGCCGAAGTTGTCGGGAGGCGGCGAAGCGATTGACCAAGGCTCGCACTTGTTTGATCTCTCCCGCTGGTTTCTCGGGGATTTGACGGTGCATTACGCAGCGGCGCCCACCTTTTTTTGGAAAATTCCGGTCGATGACAATTGTTTCGTAGCTCTGCGCACGAAAAGTGGCCAGATGGCCTGGCTGCACGCCAGCTGGACCGAGTGGAAGAACATCTTTTCGTTTGAGATTGCCGGCCGCGACGGTAAGCTCGCTATTGACGGCCTCGGCGGCAGCTACGGCGTAGAGCGCCTGACCTATTATCACATGCTGCCGCAAATGGGCCTGCCCGAAACCACGAATTGGGAATATCCGCTTCAGGACTTATCCTGGACCGCCGAGTTTGCTGATTTCGCCACCGCGATTGAGCGAGGCCGGAATCCGTGCGGCGATATCTACGATGCCATTGCGAACCTAGAAATCGTCAAGCAGATCTACGTGAGCTCCAGATCATGATCATCACTCGTTCACCGCTTCGGATTACACTCGGCGGAGGCGGTACCGACCTCCCCTCTTATTACCGGGACCAGGCGGGCTTCCTGATCGCGGCCGCAATCGACAAATATGTCTACATCACGGTGCATCAAACCTTTGTTGAAGACCTGATCGTGAAGTATTCGACGCTCGAGCGCGTCAGCAACATCAAAGATCTCAAGCACCCGATCGTTCGCGAAGCTTTCAACCTGGTGGGGCTGGAGGCACGCGCGCTGGAAATCACTTCGATGGCCGACATTCCCGCCGGCACCGGGCTCGGCTCTTCGGGAAGTTTCACGACTTCCCTGCTCAAGGCGCTGCATGCCCACCGAAAGCACCTGATCCATCCGCGCGAATTGGCCGAGCAAGCTTGCGAGATTGAGATCAACCGCCTACGCGAGCCGATCGGCAAGCAGGACCAATACATCGCGGCATTTGGAGGCGTGACCTGCTTCCGCTTCAACCGCGATGACAGCGTCGAGGCATGGCCGCTCAAGGTCAATACCGAGACGCTCTACAATCTCGAAGATAATCTGCTGCTGTTCTTCACTGGCTATTCGCGCAGCGCCTCTTCCATTCTCAAGGAGCAGGACGAAAAGACCAAGAAAAGCGACTTCGACATGATCCAGAACCTCAATGACGTGAAGGATCTTGGCCTGCGCAGCCTTAAGGCGCTCGAGATCGGAAATCTCACCGAATTCGGCAAGCTGATGCACGAACACTGGAATCACAAAAAGCGCCGCTCCAGCAGCATGTCCAATCCCAAAATCGACGAATGGTACGACCTCGCGATCAAGAGCGGCGCAGTCGGCGGGAAGCTGATCGGCGCGGGCGGCGGCGGCTTTCTGATGTTCTACGCCGACGACGACAAGACACGGCTGCGCCACGCCATGACCACGGCCGGGCTTATCGAGGTCCGCTTCCGTTTTGATTTCGAGGGCACAAAGACGATCATCCAATGACCGCAATGCCAACTTTGGCGCTTCTAGCCGGCGGACTGGCGACGCGTATGCGCCCGCTGACCGAACAAGTGCCGAAGCCCTTGCTCGAAGTCGCCGGTGAACCGTTCATCGCTCATCAGCTTCGGCTCATCCGGCGCGAAGGGGTGACGCGCGTCGTTCTTTGCGTCGGTTATAAATGGGAATTGATTAAGGCTTTTGTCGGCGACGGCAGCCAGTTCGATCTTGAGGTCATCTACTGCGTCGATGGGCCGAAACTGCTTGGCACCGGCGGAGCTCTGCGTAAAGCACTACCCCATCTCGGCGCCGAGAGCCTGGTGATGTACGGTGACACTTGGCTCGATACGCGCTATCCGCCGATCGTCGAGGCCTTTCGCATCAGCGGCAAGCCGGCGCTGATGACCGTCTTCCGCAATGACGGGAAATGGGACACCAGCAATGTCTGGTACGAGGACGGGGTGATCCGCCGCTACGACAAGCGCGAGCGCGTTCCACAGATGCATCACATCGACTGGGGCCTAAGCCTGGTAAAAGCCGACATCCTCGCCCTCCGACCGGCGGATACGGCCTTCGACCTCGCCGAGGTCTATTCCGAGCTCTCGCGCCAGGGCGAGCTCGTGGGCTACGAGGTCAAAACGCGTTTTTACGAGATTGGCTCGATCGAGGGTCTGCGCGAGACCGACGCGCTGCTGCGAGCCAGCGATCACCCACCCCGCCCGGGCCGCTGACCACGCGCGAGGGACCCGATCGATCGGTTGCGATAAACGGCAATTCTCAACCCGACGAAAAGACTGAACGCCGTTTACAGCGCGATCGGAACGCCCAAACGAATTGACCAAGGATTGCACGGAAAAACGATTTCGTGATCGCCCGCAGCTACCTCGACCGCACGAAACGCGTAATTTGCCTTGTAGATTAGTCAATACATGATCGCAGCATACGCCACGATTATCAAACGTAATGCGCTACGGCGGGGCACTACATATTGATGAAACCCAGCCCTCGACACCTGAAATATCAACTACTTACAGCTCATGCCCACGCCTCAACTGTTGAAGATCAGTTTGCGATAAAAAGGCAAGGAATGGGCAGAGCGCGAAGTAAAGAACTGACGATGCATTGGCGAGCGAGGGCAGAAAGCCGAACGTCGCCACCATTTGCGGGCGCAGGTAGGAGTCGACGAACTCGACGGCCTGCATCACCGGACGAAACCGGATCAGCTCGGCGAAGATGACGCTGTAGTAACCCGCTCAACTATTCGTTGCCAGGGTATATCTGATGGTCTCGTCAAAATACGCGGTTTCGATGTGAATCCAGGACGACCACGGGTCGGTCATAAAAATGATGTAATGGACCGTATAAAGGACGAACGCGATGACAAGGATGATTGGTCCAAGCGCTTGACCTAGGATCGTATTACTCAACTGCATGGCATTTATTTTACGGCCGCCGGCTTAAATTGAAGCTTGGACTCAACAGCGCGCCAAAGGACAACTGTTGCACCGTACCAGTCGTATATGTTTGTTTCGGCCTGCCCCAGTGATTGGCCCAGTTGGGTGAGAATGTCTACGCGCTGATCCAGCCCTTTAAGTGCAAATTCATCGTAGCTGGAATCGAATGGGTCTTTCTGAACCACCAAATCTTGCCCCAGTCCCTTGTCCACATCAATGCCGATGCGAAATTCCGTCGACACCGACCTCGTGTCGATCCCGACATGACATATTGGCAAGTCGTTGCCGGTGAACGTCGCCCTCCACCGCTCAATTTCCTCGACCTCGGCGCCGAAGCCAGTCGAAAAGGTGACCTCGCGGTAACCGAGCTCGGCCAACAATGCGATCACCTGAATTCCATAAAATCGGATGGCACCACCGCCTTGCGCGGTCGAGCGTTTCCAGTTGTACAAATCATGACGAAAATGATGGGCCAAGAAGTTCCAGTGAATGGCGAAGGTGGCGACCCCCTTCGTCTCGACAAGTCCTCGTAGCTTCAGAGCCCAGTCCGTGTAGCGAAACGTATAACCGATCCGGAAGGCCTTGCCTGAACCTATGAGTTTATCCAGCACAAATGCTGCACCGTCGGGCGCGGGCGCGAGAGGCTTTTCTAGGATCAGGCGTGAGATCTCGCTGCGGGCTAGGCAACGAGGAACCCACTCGTATTGATCGCTTGGCCGCAACGCGAGAACCACACCGTCGGCGCGAGCCAACGCTTCTTCCTCGGTTAGCGACCATTGCACCTGGGATGCAAAGGGTGCGAGTTCTGGCCTTGAGTTGAAGCGGTCACGATACCGCTCTGGCAACACGACACGTTCGCCAAGGTTGATCAAGGCTGGCAGATACCCATAAAGGCCAAAACCTGATCCCAGAATTGCAAACATAATCAGCTCGCTTCTTGAAAATCCTCACCGCTGATCACATCGATGATGGGGCCCGTATAGCCCTGCTTTTTTATGTAGTTGTGGATCTCGCCCGATATATGCCACGCCAAGTTCAGCAGGGGCTGTGATTTGTCGGGCAAGGTAAAGAGCTCGTCGTCCGATCGGATCGGAATTCGGGTCCCAGGCACGTAATGACCGATTTTCATAGACCCAGGCTTCTCGTACACCGCAGAAATAATGTCTTCGTTCAGCCCAAGCAGCTTGACTAAGATCGCCGCTCGTCCGGGAAATGCCTTGGCTCGGAGCTTGCCATGACGGCGCGCCAGATCTTTTAACAAGCGGCTCTTTTTCGCCCTCCAGCCGCCCATGTTCCTATTCAGTAAATCAAATGTCTTGAGAAATTTCTTCTCACGCATCAGAAGATCGCCTTGCGTGCCGACCATTTTAATATTTTGCATTTCCTTGCTCAAGAAGACACGAATATTACCGCCGTAGCGCGATGGAAATTCTACATGGAGCAACTGAGCGCCCAACGAGCGTGCAATAAACTCGAATGACGTGTAACTGTAACTGCGCGGATGCTCGTGGTAGAAAGTGTCGAATTGATTTCCATCGAGCACCGCTCCGAGATAGTGATTTTCGATAACAACGACAGTGCTTGGAGCCAACAGCAGCTTCAGCGCGGCAACCACCTGTCGCATATTTTCAATATGGGCAAAGACATTCGTGAAGGTGATGAAGTCCGGCGCGCCCACCTCCGTGACGATGGACTTGGCGATTTCTTCGCCGAAAAACGCCTGGTATGTCCGGTGTCCTTTTTTCTCGGCATCGAGTGCGGCGTCGGTGGGCTCTATGCCGAGAGTCACTGCGCCATTTTGCCGAAAAAAATCCAACAAACTTCCATCATTACAGCCGATGTCGAGGACTTTTTTGTGAGCTAGATCACCAAATCGACGCTCACACGATTCGACGAGACCTCGCATTCCAGTAAGCACATCCGCAGTAAACCGGGAGCGGTAATGATAGGTCGGCGGAAACAAATCTTGTTTGGGGACTTGAAAACGTTGGTGGGCGGTTCGACATTTTTCACAGAACATGATTTCTATTGGATATTCACGGCATACGCGGGCGTCCCCGACCGGAACGAGATCATCGCACAGCGGATGGAGGCCCAAGTCGAGGACCGGTGCGAGTCGCTGATTGCCACACACTTCGCACGTACTAACTTCCACGATTAGATCAGATACCTGCATCACGGTCGTTTCTGTTATGTGCGACTTTTGAAGAAATTGCGTTGTTCGCTTCGTGAATATTAGTGAGCAAGTTGTTTAGCCTGCTTCAGAATAGGCGGTGATTTGATTTATTGCGATCGGCCGCATTGATTGATTGTCCCAATATGCCTTGTACCACTCCACAACGGAGGTCATAGCCTTGTCGATTGTCCAGCGAGGTCGCCATCCAAGCAGCGCGCGCGCTTTGGAGCTATCAAGCGTCAGGTTTTGTGCTTCATGCGGATGCGGCGACGCATCGATCGTCCAGCGCGCGCCTTCGCCCCAAAACTGGGTCAACTGCTCAACGATCCACCTAACAGGCTTGGTATCGTCAATATTTGGACCAAAGTTCCACGCTTGCGCGTATCGAGGCCCCTCTTCCCACAGTCGTTCAGCCAGGAGAAGGTAGCCGGAGACGGGTTCTAGGACGTGTTGCCACGGCCGGATTGCATTCGGATTTCTCACGACCAAAGGCTCCTTGCGCTGGATGGCTCGTACTAAATCTGGCACTAGACGATCTTCTGCCCAGTCGCCGCCGCCGATGACATTGCCGGCGCGTGCACTCGCCACGGCAATCTCGTTGCCGAATCCGGAAAAAAATGAATCTCGATAGGCGGCGGTGACAAGCTCGGCGCAGCCTTTGCTGCTCGAATAAGGATCGCGCCCACCTAGGGGATCGCATTCACGATATGCCCACACCCATTCGCGGTTGTCGTAGCACTTATCGCTGGTTACATTCACGAGTGAGCGCACCCCCGCATTCATGCGGGCCGCTTCGAGCACGTGCACGGTACCGACAACGTTAGTAGTAAAGGTCCGGACAGGATCGGAGTATGATGCGCGCACAAGTGATTGCGCCGCGAGATGAAAGACCACTTCAGGCTTATACTTGTCAAAAATAGCGCGCAACATATCTAGATTTCGGATGTCACCAAATATGGATTTCATGCCATCCGCGACGGCTGCGATTGTAAATAGGTTTGGTGTATCCGGCGGCGGCAGGGAATACCCAACAACCTCGGCTCCAAGGTGCTGAAGCCATAGTGACAACCAGCTCCCCTTGAATCCGGTGTGACCGGTAACCAGAACGCGCTTGCCTTGCCAAAATGCGCGGTCCATCACCATACTTTCCAGGGCGCGCGGTCCGAAGCCCACAATTCTTCAAGATGATTCTTGTCGCGTAGCGTATCCATCGCTTCCCAGTAGCCGGAATGTCGATACGCCGCCAGTTGCCCCTCTTGCGAAAGGCGCTTGAGCGGCTCCTGTTCCCACACTGTTGCGTCACCCTCGATATAATCGAAAACCGCTGGTTCTAGAACAAAGAATCCGCCATTGATCCAGCGCCCATCACCTTTTGGCTTCTCCTCAAAGTGAGAAACAACATCGTCATCGATGTCGAGCGCCCCAAAGCGAGCGGGAGGCTGAATTGCGGTGACTGTAGCATGACGACCGTGAGATGCGTGAAATCGAATGAGAGCACGAATATCGACATTGGCGACCCCGTCGCCATAAGTTAGGCAAAACCGCTCCTGACCAACGTAATCGCGGACCCGTAATAAGCGTCCCCCGGTCATCGTGTTCAAACCCGTGTCGACCAGGGTCACCCTCCAAGGTTCGGCGTATTGTTGATGAACCTCCATCTGGTTCTGCGCCAGATCGAAGGTAACATCCGCCATGTGCAGAAAGTAGTTTGCAAAGTATTCCTTAACTACATAGGCTCTATAGCCGCAACAAATCACGAAATCCCGTATGTCATATTGCGCAAAAATCTTCATGATGTGCCAGAGGATTGGCTTACCGCCAATTTCTAGCATCGGCTTTGGTTTGAGATGACTTTCCTCGGTAATACGTGTACCGAAGCCTCCGGCTAGGATCACGGCTTTCATATTCATGGGCCTTGTTCGCAGTGGCTGTGGTCAAAAAACGAGCACATAATCACGTCCAAGGTTGCGGCGCTAAACTACCATTGTCAATTATCACCGATACGACGGGAAGGCATCTCCTACAACAGCCACTTCGCCTGCACCTGTTATCATCCGCTGTTCGTGTTCAATCAGTTCGGCGATCTGAAATGCTGCGCGTTGCGTTCGGGCAACGTCCATTCGGCGCACGGTTGGAAGGAAGTGCTGGAGCCGGTCGTGGCCCGATACAGGGGCAAGTTCCAGCGCTGCTACTTGCTGATGCGGCCTTTGCGAATCCTGAGGTCTACGAGTTCCTGGAGGCCGAAGGCTTCACGTACGCGATCCGCCTGCCTGCCAACAACGTGTTCCAGGAAACCCTGCGGCTGATCGACGGACTGCGACCAAAACCGGCCCCAGCGTAGGGCTGGGACGGTCGGGTGCGTCATCACGACGGGAGGAGTGTGTCTGAATAACGAGAAAAAAGGGCAAAATCGGCGGATCTAACGTCGTTTAGGACGCCGACGACGGAAGCACTGGGAGCACTGCGCAGCCCGCCTATGGCTTCCGGGGAACCCCGCCATCTGCTATCGTCTACGCCGTTCCAAAGTTCATCTGGGAATGTCGGTTAAAGGCGCGGTCGATTCAATGAACGAGACAAGCGAATGGATTTTTCTAAATGTCCGGCCGGCGATGAGAGAGGTGCCAGCGTCGACAGAAGTATCTTCAGATCACGCGGATATTTGCGACTCCTTATGGTCCCGCCTGGGGGCGAATGTTGGCCAGTTCCGCCAATTCCTGCTCGTTGGAATACTCAATACGGTTTTTGGATACTTCGTCTATGCCGTCTTCGTTTTGTCCGGAGTGACGCCTAGCATCTCGTTGTTTGTTGCGACATGCGTTGGGATAATATTCAATTTCTCTACGACGGGGCGCTGGGTATTCCGTAAATCCGATGTATGGGCTTTCCCTCGCTTCGTCTTGGCCTATTTGATCACTTATATTGCGAATTGGGCACTTCTGAATTCACTGCTAGTACTCGGTGTGCCGGCGCTTGCAGCGCAAGCGCTTGCATTGCCGGTTATTGTCATATTCACCTTTTTCATATTGAGATTTTTCGTCTTCAGGAGGTAACCGTGCGTCAGACGATCAGTGTTGTCACTCCATGCTTCAATGAAGAAGCTGGCATCATGGAATGCTACCAGACCATCAAATCGATTTTTGCGACAGAGTTGCAAAACTACGATCGTGAACACATCTTCTGCGATAACGCCTCCACTGACAGGACCATCGAGATTCTGAAAGAAATTGCAGCGAAGGACCGTTCGGTTAAGATCATCATCAATGCCAGGAATTTCGGAATTTTGCGCAATACCTACAACGGTGTGCTCAATGCAACAGGCGATGCCGTCGTCCTGTTCATGCCCGCCGATCTTCAAGACCCGCCCGAATTGATTCCAACCTTCGTGCGCCATTGGGAAAGTGGCTACGAGATCGTGTACGGGATCAGGTCCCGCCGCGAGGAGCCGATCTTCTCAAGACTGGCGCGAAAGTCATATTACCGGCTGATCAGCCGAATATCCTATGTCGACTATCCGGTAGATGTTGGTGACTTCCAGCTCGTGGACCGCAAGGTGCTTGATGCCATGAAGCTGTTCGATGATGCACAACCGTTCATGCGAATGATGCCGTTTGAGTGCGGGTTCCGGTCGATTGGAGTGCCTTACACGTGGCGTGCCCGCAAGCACGGGTTTTCCCAGAATCGGATTTCCCAGCTCATCGATCAAGGTTTGAACGGCATTATCAGCTTCAGCACTGCGCCACTCAGAATTGCGTTCTTCTTTGGATTTGGCATCGCATTTCTGAGCTTCTTATATGCTTTTGCGGTTTTAATTTTGCAGCTTACCCGTTTTGATACCGGTCCTCACGGAATCCCAACGATCGTCATCGCGATATTCTTCTTCGCTGGCGTTCAGCTGCTTTTTCTCGGGTTGGTCGGCGAATACATCGTGGCGATCTTCAATCAGGTCCGACATCGGCCGATCGTGGTGGAACGTGAACGCGTAAATTTCGAGAAATCACGAGATGAGCAGATGAGTGCCAAGATTTAGTTTCAAAAAAACCCCGTCTGACTACCATGCAAGACGCCGTCGCTCATCTTCAGGGCGCTTGAGGTCAGCGACCGGCGGGTGCGCCCTCATCGCCGCCCATGTCGCCCCGCCATGTGTACCTGCGATAATGGAACCGAGCAGACCAGAACAGCGATTCTGCGCCGGTCGCAAGCCGGCTGCACGACGAGCTGATAACGAGATGCTATTGAATGAAAGCGG
>JGI1357J11328_10002952_pt1 | contig 11991 bp, 11 predicted proteins | sample Subgrocontami54m_FD_11328 | JGI IMG/M metagenome (IMG submission 11328)
GACCGTCGGCAGAAGTTCGGCCCGTTGAATGCCGTACAGCGCGCGCGCGCGCTCGACATTCAAAGCCGCCAGCCGCAGATCACGGTTGTTGTTCAAGGCAGTCTCAATGATCTTTTGCAGGCGTTCATCGGTGAAGAACTCCCGCCACGGCAACTCCGCCACCGGTGGTGTGGATGCGGCGGACTTTATTTCCTGGTAGGCCGCACCAGTCGGCCAATCGGCGGGGACAGGATTGACAGGCCGCTTGTAGGCCGGGGCCAGGGTGCAGCCGCTCAAGCCAAGGAACGTTCCCAGAAAGAGACACAGGACTGTTTTTTTACCTTTCATCAGATCACCTCCGGGGTCTTGGCGGTAGCAGGAGATTGTCCAGGGGGTGGGGACGGCCTCCTCATGAACAAGCGGGATGTAAGGACAAAGAACAAGGGAATGAAGATTAAATCGATGAATGTGGCCGAGAGCATGCCGCCAGCAACAGCAGTGCCAATGGCGCTCTGTGCCCCGGCGCCGGCGCCAGTCGCAACGGCCAGGGGGAGGACGCCGAAGAAGAAAGCAAGCGAGGTCATGATAACCGGTCGAAAACGCAATCGCGCTGCCCCCAGGATAGCATCGACCAGGTTGGCCCCCTGCGCCATCTGATCTCTGGCAAACTGAATAATAAGAATGGCGTTTTTTGTCGACAGCCCGAGGGTGGTGAGAAAGCCGATCTGGAAATAGACGTCGTTGGGGAACCCCCGCAGCGAGGTGGCAAGTATCGCGCCAAACACACCCAGCGGCAACATCAGCATGTTGGCAACAGGAATGGACCAGCTTTCGTACAACGCTGCCACGCACAGAAAAATCACGAGGGTGGAAAATGCGTAAAGAATAGGCGCCTGGGAACTGGCCATGCGTTCCTGGTAGGAAAGCCCGGTCCAGTCAAAGCCAATTCCCTGCGGCAGCTTTGAGGCGAGCTCTTCCATTGCCTGCATCGCCTCACCGGTGCTTCTACCCGGCGTCGGCGCACCCCAGATGTTTATAGAAGAAAAGGCGTTGTAGCGCTCCAGCTTGGGAGAGCCATACGTCCAGTGTCCGGAGGCAAAAGAAGAAAAGGGCGCCATATTTCCCATGTTATTGCGAACATAAAGCTTCTTCAGGTCCTCAGGCAACATGCGCTGCGGGGCATCCGCCTGAGCGTACACCCGCTTGACCCGTTCGGCCTGGATAAAGTTATTGACATAAGCGCCGCCAAAGGCCGCGGCAATCGTGTTATGGATGGCATTGATGGGAATTCCCAAAGCGCCGGCCTTTTCCCAATCTACGTCGATGTGGTACTCTGGTACATCTTCCATCGCGTTGGGCCGTACCGCCATTAGCCGCTTGTCCTCTGCGGCCATGCCGAGGAGTTGGCTGCGGACGTCCATCAGGGCGGCGTGTCCCAGGCCACCGCGATCCTGCAACTGAAAATCAAACCCCGTGGCATTGCCCAGCTCGACGACCGGTGGAGGCGGAAAGGCGAATACCATAGCGTTACGGATCTTTGAGAACCTCCCCATGGCCCTGCCGGTTACGGCCTTGACTTTCAGATCAGGCCGGTTGCGCCGTTTCCAGTCCTTGAGCTTGGCAAATCCCAGGCCCATGTTCTGGCCCTGGCCGCTAAAACTGATACCTGAGACTGCCAGGAAGGATTCCACCGCATCTCTCTCCTGCGTCAGGAAATATTCCCTGACCTCCCCCATGACCTTTTGGGTCTGCCCCAGGGTGGAACCGGACGGAAGGTTCGCCTGAACCACCAGGATCCCCTGGTCTTCATCCGGCAGATAGGAGGTGGGCATCCGTTGAAACAAATACCCCACCGCAGCCACAATCAACACATACACGAATGCGTAGCGCAGTTTTTTTACCAGAACGTGGCCGACCAGTCTTACATACAGGTCTCTAAGACGGAAAAAACTGCGATCAAACCATCTGAAAAAGGGGCGCATAAAAGGAAGCGCATTGTCTGACGGTTCATGCCCTGCCGGCACCGGCTTGAGGAATGTGGCGCAGAGAACCGGGGTCAGGATCAGGGCTACAACCACTGAAAGGAGCATGGAAGAAATGATCGTCACGGAAAACTGGCGATAGATGACGCCAGTAGAACCGGGAAAAAATGCCATGGGGCCGAACACCGCCGCAAGCACCAGCCCAATACCGATCAGGGCGCTGGTGATCTGATCCATGGACTTGGCGGTGGCCTCCCGGGGCGAAAGCCCTTCTTCTGCCATGATCCGTTCCACGTTTTCCACCACCACGATGGCGTCGTCCACCAGGAGGCCAATGGCCAGCACCATGGCGAACATGGTCAGCATGTTGATGGAGAATCCAAAGAATTCTAACGCCGCGAAGGTGCCCAAGAGCACCACCGGCACCGCAATGGTTGGGATCAGGGTTGCCCGGATGTTTCCCATAAACAGGTACATGATCACAAAAACCAGCAGAATTGCCTCGAAAAGGGTTTTGACCACCTCCTCGATGGCTACCTTGGTAAAGGGAGTGGTATCATAGGGATAAATCACCTTCATGCCGACGGGAAAATACCGGTTCATTTCTATCATTTTTGCTTTAATTCTATCCGCCGTAGCCAGGGCATTGGCGCCGGGGGCCATGCGGATGGCCATGGCAGCGGCGGGCTTGCCATTGTAATCTGGCTCGATATCGTAGCGTTCGGTCCCCAGTTCCGTGCGTCCGATGTCCTTGATGCGTACCACGGAGCCGTCCGGATTGGTGCGGAGGGGGATGGCGGCAAACTCCTCCGGGGTCTTGAGCATATGCTGGACGATGATGGAGGCGTTCAGGCGCTGTCCTTTCACCGCCGGCGTCCCGCCGAACTGGCCGGCGGAGACCTCCACGTTGTAAGCCCGTAGCGCCATGATGACATCTTCCATCGTCAGATGATAATCGGTGAGTTTGTCAAGGTTGACCCAGACCCGCATGGCATACTGGGTGCCGAAATTCTCCACTTCACCAACGCCCGGCACCCGCGACAGCACTTTCTCCAAGTTGGATTGGGCATAGTTCCGCAGGTCTTCTGAATCCATGCTGCCGTCTTCGGAGATCAGGCCCACCAGGATCAGATAATTCTTGGTGGATTTGCTCACCTTGACGCCGGAGCGTTGGACCACGTCCGGGAGGCTTGCCATAGCAAGTTGAAGCTTGTTCTGCACCTTGGACCAGGCAATATCCGGATCGGTGCCCGGCTTAAAGGTCAATTCGAGGCGGGACGCACCAGATGAAGAACTGGTGCCTGAAAGGTAGAGCATATCATCTAAGCCGGTCATTTTCTGTTCGATGATCTGCGTGATGGTGTTTTCCACAGTCTCCGCCGAGGCGCCCGGATAGAAGGAGTCAATGGCAATGGAGGGCGGAGCGATGGGCGGATACTGGGAAATAGGCAGGTTGTAGATTGCCAGGCCGCCCAGTACCATGATAATGATGGCGATGACCCAGGCGAAGACCGGACGATTCAGGAAAAATTTTGATAACATCACGCGTCTCCGTCAATTCGCTTTTGCCGGGGGCAAAATCATATTTTTACGTTCCCCGCACTTCTTTTCGCTACCGGCTTCAAAAGGGACCACCTTTACGGAAGCGCCGGGTTGCACCTTTTGCATCCCTTCGACGATCACCCGCTCGCCGGGCGCCAGACCTGATGAAACAAGCCAGACATCGCCGATGGCGCGATCGAGCGTCAACATCCGCTGCTGGACCTTGCCCGCGGCATCCACGATCAACGTGAAAGGGTTTCCTTTGTGATCGCGTGATACGGCCTGCTGAGGAATCAGGAGGGCTTTGTGATTTACCCCTTCTTCCACCACCGCCCGCGCGAACATGCCCGGCAGCAAAACACTGTGCGGATTGGGAAAGACAACCCGCAGCATGACCGATCCGGTCGTCGGATCGACCGTGACGTCGCGGAATTGAAGCGCCCCTTCCCAGGGATATGGGGAGTTGTCTTCCAGGAGGAGGCGGACCTTGTTCCTGATTTCCCCGTTGCGACGGAACCCGCCCTCCTCCGCACGGCGTCGCAAGCGCAGCACTTCGGTCGTGGCTTGGGGCACATCCACGTAGATGGGATCAAGTTGCTGAATGGTCGCGAGGGGCAGCGGCTGATAGGCCGCCACCAAGGCGCCCTCCGTGATGTTGGATCTTCCGATGCGGCCCGAGATAGGGGCAGTGATGGCGGTATATCCAAGATTGATGCGGGCCGTCTCGACTGTGGCCTTACCATACTGGATATCCGCCTCCGCTTGTTTCAGTGCGGCAGCCGCATCATCGTAAGCTTGCTCGCTGACCGCGTTATCGACCAGCAATTCCCGCAAGCGATCTGTCCTTGACCGGATCGCGGGCAGATTGGCCTCAGCCCTGCTGAGCGCCGCCGTGGCATTATCCAGCGCCGCATGGAAGGGAGCCGGATCGATTTGGTAGAGCGCCTGGCCGACCTTCACATCGGCGCCTTCTGTAAACAGGCGTTTCTGTATGATGCCGCTCACCTGCGGGCGCACTTCCGCGACCCGCTTGGCGGCTGTCCGCCCGGTCAATTCTGTCGTAATTACCAACCGCTGCGTTTGCATCGTCACAACGGCGACTTCCGGCGGACCACTCTGCCGCGGTCCGCCGGTGGCGTTCTGCTGTCCGCAAGCGTTCAAGATCAATAGACCGGTAAGAATACCCCCGGCGGCAATTCGCATAGACATCATATTTCGATGGCTTCCCAGCAGGCTTCCGCAATCTGCCGGATCAGGGCTTCGTTCAGGTTTACTAAACATAGGATATGATCGCGCATCAGGGCAATCAAGGGACCGAAGGCCAGGGCAAACAGCACTGCCTTCGGAAACTCTTTGAGAACATGCTGCTCAATTCCCTGCTCAAAAATGTCCATCAGGATATCGTGATTGCCGGACTTGCCCAGAAGTCTGTCCCTGTGCAGGGAAATTCCGTACGGAGAGTTGTAGTACTGCTCCATATAACGAAAATGAAGGGGGTTCGTTATGAAATACTGGAGTAGTTCCCTGATCAGGTAGAGAAATCTTTCCCGGAGGGGGCTCTCGAAAGGATAGCCTTCCCGGAGAAAGGCCATGATTTTGTCTTCCAGCTCCCGGTGCAACTCGGTGATGAGCACGTCCTTGCTCTCGAAATAACGATAGATCGTGCCGGCGGCCACGCCTGCCTTGGCGGCAATCTCGACCATCGGGGTGCGATGGAAACCCTGTTCCGCAATGAGTTCGAGGGCTGCTTGCATGATATTGAGGCGTTTATCTGATGTTTTCATGGTTAAATCCTCGCCCATAAAATGAGTGAACGTTCATTTATGCGAGTCAGCCTATCTCAGAAAAACGGCGCTGTCAACGATCTTCTTGTTCTTCTTGTAGGTATGAGTGGTTATTCGAATGAACCTGGGTTAAAATAATCTTGATAGTCGAGGTAATTGCAAAAGCCCCACATTGCCATTCCCGCGACTTTTTGGGACGGGAATCCAGCTTGCAGCCGCTTAACACTATGGATGCCCGACAAGGGAATTCGGACCTGACAGAGCTTTTGCAATTACCCCAGTTGTTAGTCTTCCAGAATCTTCTTCACAATGTCTTTCTTCCATTGCAGCCGATGCTTCAACTCTTCTTCCATCACCCGTTTCTTTTCCGCATCTTCACCTTCAGACTCGGCAAGCATGGAGCGCAGCATATGGCCTCTTCTCGCTCCCAACCTCTTGGACTCAAAATAGGTCACTTCGTCATCTTCGTCTTCTCTTGCGGTTATCTTGACAAACCACTCCTCATCAAGAAAACCGGATCGCAACTGAATGTGCAAACTATCCCACCCTTCCTGGGGAGAATTTGACACTTCAAACTTTGCCTTGAACTGTTCTCTGGTATCCTCATCTTGCAGGGTCTCACTGATGTCTCGCCCCCCGCCAGATATTTATACGCCTCTTCCTTCCTATCGGCGGCAATAAAAATAGTATAAGCTTTCATTCTAACTATACCCTCCTTTTTCGAGGCCCCCTCAATCCATAGTAACGGGCGCCTGCGCAATATCCAGCTTCTTCCACAGGGCCACCACCCGGTCCCGGACGTCTTTAGGTATGCAAGCTTCAAAGGTCATTCTTCTGGCCTTGTCTTCGTCCGGCCTGTCAAATCTCCAGGTAGCGTCAACAGTCCATGTGGAAGACAGGCCGCCGCCAAAGCCGTGATTTTCCGTCAGACCCAACGATTTGGCCATGGGCGAGATGAAAACATTGGTGTCATAATTCACCTTGGACACCCGGTCATTTAACGCTATCGCTAATTCCTGGGCATTCACATCGGAATCAACGAAAATCGTCTTGCGAATAAAGGGGCTGCGGGCATAAATCGCCCTGGCGATGCGAGCGGGAAACCCCGGCAAACGTTGCGGGCCTAAACATACGATGGCAAGCGTTAACTTGGCCTCTACCGGAATTGTTATCCATTTTATTACCGCCCCAAACACCGTCGAGCGGCAATGTTCCAGCAATTCGGCGGCATGAAGACAGGACGCAAGACACATGCTGTCGCTCGGCTTGGCGCCCTCGGCAATGAAGGGAAGAATCGGTTTTTCCCGATGGGTAATCATCTGGACGTCATAGACGAAATTCTGCATCTTCGGCGTGTAATAAGAGATGGATCCAAAAGGCCCTTCCTCCCCTTTTACCCCCGGCAATATCTGCCCTTCGAGCACCATTTCCGCCTCGACAGGGACCAGGATATCGCTCAACTTTGCCTTTACCAGGGCAATAGGATTTGCGCCCAGTCCGCCCGCGATGGAATATTCATCGGTCGTAGCCGGCAAATTCATAAAAGCCGACGCGTAAACGGGCGGCGGCGCGCCGATAGCAATGGCAAAGGGAACCGGTTCATTCTTCTTGGCCGCTTTCGCGACCATCTGTTCAATGTGCGTGGGTTGTGTGCGACGGGGTATGGAGCCATGCACCAGCTTATTTCTATCCCCCAACATCAATCTGTAGATACCGGTATTGGTGCACTGTTTTTCCTTGTCATGGGCGAAAACGACGTGAGAGGTCAGATATCTGCCGCCGTCCTTATCATGAAGCCGGGGGATGGGGTATTTATAAAGGTCCACATCCTTCGCCTCGATAATTACTTCCTGACAGGGCCCGCCGTCCACCTCGATGGCGCGGATCGGAGCCCTTTTTCTCTCGATTATTGTCTCCTGAAATTCTTCATAATCTATGTCCTTCTCAAGCCCTAACCCCAGCGCGATCCGCCCGTGCATCAGACGTTCCACCTGGGGCCAGTACATGAAACCGGGGCCTGTGAAAAGACTGCCTACCAGCTTACCTTCTTCATACCCTTTTACTTTGTTAAACTGGACAGCCGGTCCTCCCGTCCTCTGCGACATGGCGCAAATGGCGCTGGCTTCCAAGTTCCAATCCACTTCATCCTCTATGACGTTCAATTCATTATTTATTTCCAAATCTTCCAGAAATTCTCGCAGTGAACTCATGGTCTTTCCCTTTCCCTTTCCTTATAAATCATTTCATAAAAAGACAACTCGAGGCTCAATCCTCTTCCGGGGAGTCTGTCTTCAGAACCTCAATCCGGTGTTCCTCACCTGTAGGCTTTCCATAATCGGCCAGGACCTTCAAGATAGCCCCCCCATCGGCCGCCCCATCGCAGGCTCGCACTTCCGCCTTTAACCACTGCTTGTCTTCTTCATCCATCAATAGGACTTCGGTGATCTGGTTTTGCGCCAGTTTCCCTGCAATTTTATTTTCGAACTCCTGTTTTTTTATCCAGTATGTCTTCATCGCGCCCCTCCTTGATTTCCTATACGCTTTCCAGGTCTATGTACTTCTTATACCAGTCGGGCTCCTCTTTGAATCCCCATTTACTCCAGTTATCAACCACTTTTTGCTGCAGCTCCGAGGAGAAAAGAGTTTCAAACTGGGTCCTCGACACCCCTTGGGGCGTCTCCTCTTTGGAGGTGCCATCTACGAAAAGGTGCTTGGCATAAATATGCCCCAAGTTATGATACTTGGCGATATCCTCCGCCTCCGCCCATGGGGTTTCCAGGGTCATCCGCGGATGTTTGTCGTAGGTTATCCTCACATCCCGCTGAGGATTGGTTTGTGTCATCATGCCCTCAAGGATCTGATCCCAATCAAAGGCGCTGATGTCCGGATCGACCAGTATCTCGTTCGACATGCAGGAAAGNACAGGATTCGCCATAATGGAATCCTCCAGGTCCTGCCCGAAGCCGAGGTAGGGTTCCGGGTAAGTTTTATTTTTCATGGACATGACGGTAGATGTGCCNCCGAAATAGGTGTACCAGGTAGTNGCNTTNAAGGGAAAGCCCATCATTTTAGCCATCAAGGTAATGCCGACGCGGAAAGAGGCATCGCANAGNCTTACNCCNCCNCCNCCCAGGCCCTGATGCAAATCCAGCAGCACGGGATTNTTGCGATGGGTNATGCAGTTTATTCTTACNGCGATGTATTCCTGACGCGGNCCCGCGGAAAACCCAAAGCTCTCCGGTTTCGGCCCCTCAGGCAGCGTCTCATAGGGACGCACTTCTCCCTCAATTACCATCTCGGCATTGGCCGGAACGAGGAGATCCGAAGTCTCACATTTTACCAGCTCCAGCGGGGCGCCACGCACTCCGCCCGCAGCGTCGTATTCCGATACCCCCGGCGGGAGAGGCGCCGTGGCCACCAGATAGCATACCGGGTCNCCGCCAATCACAAGCGCAATCGGCATCGCCTGGTTCCTGGCCTCATATTTCGAATGATAAATCAAACGAAAATTGGACTGGGCATAAGGAGTAATAGCCGCCCTTCTTTTGGAGAAGATTTCCATGCAATAATGCCCCACGTTCATCCAATCCGAGTCCGGATCCTTGATGATGGTCTGCTGCTGGAAGCAATACCGGCCGCCATCGCCGATGGCATGATAAGTAAAAGGAAAATTAAAAAGATTGACGTCCTGACCTTCCAGAATTACCTCTTTGCACGCCCCGGTGGCAACCTCTACCGGCCTGATGGGGCTCGACATCCTCTTGGCAAGCTCCTGAGTGTAACTAACCGTGTCTATCTCGGGATCCAACCCCACCATGATTGCCTGCCGCCTATGGGGCTTGCGATAGGAACCGGAAAAATGTCCGGCAAGGATGCGCCCCTCCCCCGGCGGCGTGCCCTTAATGTTGTTGAACAGAAAGGCCGGGCCATTTACCCTCCCGCTCAATAATTCCATGGCGGGGGCCTCATAATTCCAATCGACCTCTTCATTAACCTCTACAAGCTCTCCGCGGTCCTTTAATACCTTAATTAGCTCTCTGGTATCCATGATCAATGCACTCCCTTTTTTTATTTATCTTAACTTCTGCCCTTGAACCGGCAGAACTCCACGTTCGCTGCCGGTTGCCGCTTTAATAACGCAAGTCTATTTATTCTCACAAAAATCAATGACGGCCTTGCTTGTCGCTATAACAGTTTTTGACTCTTCGCTGTCGGGATGGCTCATAACAAATGGCAGCCCTGCATCCAGGCTCAGACTGATCATCTCTGAAACCGGTATGTTGCCCATGAAAGGGACGCCCTCGCTCTCCGCCATTCTTTTCCCCGCGCCTCCCTGGATGGGGGCGATACTCCTGCCGCAAGCGGAGCAATGGGCCTCGCTCATGTTTTCCACAACGCCGATGACCGGGATATTGGCTTTGTTCAATATATAGATGCACTTGCGCGCCACGTTCTGGGAAACCTCCGAACCCACGGTAACGACCACCCCCCCATCTAAATCGGGAAGGTATTTTAAGGCATTCACCGTCTCTGAACTTGTTCCCGCGGGAATGTCCAATATCAGATAATCCAGTTCCCCGTAATCGGTAGCCGCCAGTAACTCCTCCGTCGCATTCCTCTTCATGTCGTGGTACCAGATGATCACGTCCGTGGTTTTTAAAATCAACCCGGTGGACATAACCCGCAAACCGGGATAGGCCTCGTAAGGAACCAGCCCTCCGTCACCAATCCGCAGTTTGGCGCCCTCAGGCACCCCTGTCATCATGGGAATGGCGGGACAATCATAAACCTGGTCCAGGATGCATACCGTCTTTCCCTGCGCTACCAAACCGGCGGCCAGGTTCACGGCAAACATGGATTTCCCTACCCCTCCTTTGCCGCCCAGGACAATAACTTTATGCTTGACGCCCTTCAGATTTGCCTGAATCATCCTCAGGATGCCCTTTTTCTGGAACGTCTCCTTCAGGGGCAATGAGCAGTCAAAATACTTCTCACAGCTCTCACATTTCCCAATACACTCTCCCTGGACAGTTATACGTTTAACTGTGGCTTCATTTTTCATTCTTTACCCTCCTGTACCATCTTTTCTATGTTCTCGGCAACTTCTCTTATCTTCTTAGAAATCAGGCTGTCAGGATATTTATAGACGTAAGGGACCCCTAAATCACCGGCCTGGCTTAAACTCCCATCCATGGGGATGCGGCCGAGAAAGGGTACATTAAGCTCTTTTGCCAGGCTTTCTCCGCCCCCTTGCAACAGAAAGTTGTGTATCGCGCCGCATTCGCAAACATAACCGGACATATTCTCCACGATGCCCAGCACCCTGGACCCGGCCTTGGCCGCCAGAAGCGTCGCCTTGCGAGCAGCAAGCTGCGCCACTTTGGGCGAGACGGTGATTACCACCGTGCCGTCGAGGTCGGGAATATACTGCAGGAGATTGCAGGAGTCCGAGCTTGTCCCCGGCGGCAGGTCGATAATAAGCCAATCCCTTTCCCCATAATCAACATTGGCCACAAACTCTTCCGTTATTCCCCTTCTCATTTGGTGAAACAAGGTTATGACTTCGTCGGGATATATCAAGCCTAAAGAGATGACATCTATCCCCAGGCCAAGGTTATCCGTGGCCGGGATCAGGCCTTTCGATCCATATCTTAATCCCTTTTCTCCCTGAATGCCAAACATCTTCGGAACAGTAGAACCGTCAAGGTCCTGATCCAGGATCGTGACCCTCCTGCCCATCATGGCTAATGTAGTGGCCAGATTCACCGATAGCAGGCTTTTGCCAACTCCGCCCTTGCCGGCGGAGACGGCCACTTTGTATTTTATGCCGCTCATTTTCTTGATCGCGCCCACCATTCTGCGCCGGCGAAACATTTTTTCCTTCATGGCGTCTTTGCACTCAAAAAACTTCTCGCAGTCTTCGCACTTATAATCGCACTTCATCATTATGTTGATTTTTAAAATCTCTCGGTCTTCCATTATACCTCCAAGCACATCATGGGATTACATGCATTATCGCACGGGCGATAACATTCAAATTACCACCCGTGCGATAAATTAACAAAAGCAACCGGGAAACGAATGTCTTCGCTCCGCTCCGGAGCGTATCACCTTTCTCCGGGGCGGGCAAAGCAAATTTCTCACCCCTCTGCTTAAAGACCTATCTTAATTGTCCCCTATTGCTTTTTTGCCAAGCAAGCCGGGTACATCCTGATTAATCTTGATAAACCAGGGCTCCGGTCTCAGGTAACCCCGGTTGTACCGCATCCACATAACTTCCCCCTCGGGCAGCTTTTCTTTGGACGAAGAAACAATTGCCTTGACCACCCGGGTTTTATATATGTCCGTTTCCCGGACGGCGATGGTTATTTCTTCCCCCTCTTTAAGGGTGGAAATATCGTCAACAAATGTATCATATTCTTTTGCCATGCCTTATTCCTCCTTGCAAATTCTCAATAGGTTAATCAATCAAAATCCGTAGTTTTTCCAATTGGCAACTACTTTATCCTGTATCTCTTTCGGAAAAATATTCCCGAAAGAGGCCTTGGGTGGAATCTCGATATTCGGATCCCAGCCCACAGGCCAGGTACAATCCAGTAACAGATTAGCTGCCCGGCCCCATAATCGCTCCTCAAAATCCAGGAAGGGCATAAGGGCATGGCCGGGAGTGTTAGGCCGGGAATGGACACCTCGCACCGGATGGC
>JGI1357J11328_10002956_pt1 | contig 11974 bp, 12 predicted proteins | sample Subgrocontami54m_FD_11328 | JGI IMG/M metagenome (IMG submission 11328)
TGGGCGCGCCAGAAATCCCAGGCACGTTTAGCGGCGGTTGTGTTTACGACGTCCGCGAGCCGGCCTTCGTCCTGATCGAGCACGGCCGGGGGCGCGCCGCTTTTGAGCGAAGCGGTCGTCGAACCTGCGAGCGCCATGGTCCAATGCTGGATGCGGGCGTTGATCTCGGTGTAAACCGCGCGAAACACCGCCAACTGCAATGATCCCCCGCATGCCACGGCCCCATGCGCGCGCATGAGCACAATGTCATTTTTGCCCATGACCGCGGCAAGCGCTGCCGCCTTGGGCGCATTGCCGCACAGCATGTCGGTGGCGCCGAAATTGACGCGGATGTCGAACACCGGTACGCCGGACGCGATAAATGCCGCGTTGTGGAACATCGCCTGCATCGGAACATTAACGAGCCCGAACGGGATTATCGACGGTGAATGACTGTGTACGACGGACATGATGTCCGGCCTCGCCCGGTAAATTTCGCCGTGGATAAAGCGCTCGAAGAAACTGTTGCGGCCCTGGGCATTGCAGGGATTGCTGTCGAGATCGTATTCGATGATGTCAGCGGGGGTGACCGACGCCGGTGCAATCGCGCGTGACATCAGATAGCGGGCGGGCGCGTGCGGATGGCGCATCGAGACGTGACCGTAGCCATCGACCACACCCTGGTTAAAGAGTATGCGGCTGGCGGCGGCGAGGTCGTGAATCAGTTCGGCTGCGACCGGGCCGCCCGATTTGGGCGCATCGTCTGCCATCTCAAATCACCACTTTGGTCATAATGCCTTCCGGAAAAATTTCCTCGGGCTTGAATTGGCGGTGCGCGATGCCCTGCTGCCAGGTATAGAGCGCCATTTGTTCCCAGGTCGCGCGGTTTTCCTCGATGCCGTAGGGAAACGGATCGCCGCCGAACCTGTCGCGCATTTTGCGCGCATAGGTAGGTAGCCACGCCAGCGGATAGCGCGACACAGCGGGATCGAGCAGGCGTTCGATGCTGCGGCGCTTCGATTCCTGGAACGCATTGTAGAGATTGCGCGCGACCCAGGGGTTCTCGTCCAGAACCCGCTTCCTCATCGCGATGATGTGCATGATCGGCCAGACCCGGGTCCGTTCGTAATACTCCTCTTCCATTTCGAGATAATCCGGGAAAAGGCGCACCACGTCGGGATGGCCTTCAAGAAAACAGGTCGGCGGGCGCGCGATGATGGCGCAGTCGATCTCGCCCGCGGCCAGCAACTCGCTCAGCGATTTGTCCGCGACCCGCGTGAGCTTCAGCCCCTGGGGGAGATTGAGCTCGACTTTTTCTTCGCGGCCGGGCGCGTTCGCGCCTGCCTGAACCCAGTGTACGTCCGTGAGCTTCACGCCCATGTCGTTGTGCATCCAGCCGCGCATATAAACGGCTGCCGAGTGCGCCCATTCGGGCGAGCCGATCTTCTTGCCCTTCAGGTCCTGCACGGTCTTGATCTTGCTCTTCTGGTTCACGTAGAAGGAGCTGAAGCGGAACAGCCGCGAGCAAACGACGGGAAGTCCTATGATGTCGCTGTCCTTGCGTGTCACCTGCGTTGCGAATTTCGCGAACGAAAGTTCGGACACATCGAATTCGCGATTGGCCGTGAAGCGCGCAAAGCACTCATGATGGCCGAGATTCAGCCAATTATGAGCGATACCTTCGGCCTTTACGACGCCCAGTCTGAAATCGCGAAAGTGGTCGTAATCCGTGGTCGCGATGGAAAGATTCAGTTGCGACATGTGCTCCCTTCGGGGGTTATGCGGTCAAGCCGTGCGTGTTTCGTGCGAACAACTCCTCCACTGCGACGGGTCGGGCGATGATGCCTTGCGTCAGAGCGTGCTGGATGAGTTCCTCGAGCACCCGCCGGTTGGGCTCAATGCCGTACGGCAGCGGGTCGCCGCCCGTGATGGCCATTACCCGCCGGTGTACCTCGTCGACCGGGGTCGGCTTCGTCACCTGCCCGCTCTTGAGACGTTCGAGGTAGAGGCGCTTGGATTTGGCGAAGGCGTTGAAAACATCGGCGGCCAGATCNGGGNGGGCATCNANNAGNTCGTCCTTGANCACCACGGTGTGNTTGATGGGGTAGTGGCCGCGGCTGCGCAGGGCTTTGAGCCCCGCGTCCAGGGCATTGGGGATGAGCGGCTTCACGTCCGGATGGTCGACTTCGATGCCGATCGCTGCGGCCAACTCTCCTGAAATCAGCATGTCTCCCATCTTCTTGCCTTTTTCGATAGGCACCACATTGGCCGGGGCGCGGTACTCGGCCACATGCTCATCGCCGGAGAGCACCCAGGTGATTTTGCTCAGGTCCACACCGTGCTCCTGCTGGAGCACGCTTCGCGCCCACACACCGGTGGTGACGGTATAGCCGCGGTTGACGCCGATTTTTCTGCCTTCGAGGTCCTTGGGGCCGCGGACGCCGGTTTTGGTGTTATAGACGATGGCGCCGTGGTGGAAAGCCCGCACCAGAAAAACCGGCAGGGCGGTAAACCGCTTGCCGTGGGCGCGGGCACAGATGTAGGTGGTGATCGCCATCTCGCAGATGTCGAATTCCAGTCCCCGCACCATGCGGCGGAACGCGTCGATGAGGGGGTCGACCTCGAGGAAATCGAACGCGAAGGTTGCGGGCTTCACGGTGCCGTCCTTGAGGGACTGGTTGTTGCCCTGAGTACGGGTTACGGTTTTCAACTTGAGTTCGGCCATGGCGGGCTTCTTTTCAGGTGCGATGACGGAGTGTTCCTGCGATTGAGCGCGCAGTTTATGCTAAGGTTTGCGCCGCGTCGAGCGCGCATCGGGAAGTGCATGGCGATTTTGTCGGGTACGGTTCGCGCGTGTACATGAAGTCGGGTGCAAGGCATGCGAAAATAGGCAAAGTAACCGTCGTATTATTCGAGGAGATCGTCGTGGTGGAAAAAGTACAGGCTGCCGTGAGGACAGGCCCGAGCAAGACCGAGTTCCGCGAGTACCCGATGCCGGATGTTCCCGAGGACAGCGCGCTTCTGAAGATGGAGGTCGCCGGTATCTGCGGCACCGATGTCAAGTTGTACAAAACACCGCCGTCCAACGCCCCGGTGATCATGGGCCACGAGAACATCGGCACCATCGCCAAAGCGGGCCGCGAGTTCACCAGACGCAAGGGTTTCAAGGAGGGGGACCTGGTGTTCGTCGAGCACTACGTCATGTGCGGCAAATGCGAGTGGTGCCACCTCGGTCAGTACCGCCACTGCGAAAACACCGACTGGCGCACCAACCCCGACGGCATTCGCTATGGCTATACGTCGGCCGAGAAAGCCCCGCACCTGTGGGGCGGCTTCGCGCAATACGTTTACCTGCCATGGAACGCGGTGGTGCCCCAGGTGCCGAAGAACGTGACGCCGGAATTGGCGGGGCTGGTCACGCCGATGGCAAACGGCGTCGAGTGGTCGCTTTTCGACGGCGGTGTGGGCTACAACTCCACGGTGCTTATTCAGGGCCCGGGCCAGCAGGGGCTCTCGCAGACCGTGATCTGCAAGCAGGCGGGCGCTGCTCTCATCATCGTTACCGGCACGTCCAAAGACGCCGCGCGGATGAAGGTCGCCAAAGAGCTCGGCGCCGATTACGTGATCGACGTGGAAAAGGAAGATCCGCTTGCGCGCATCCGGGAGATCACCGCCGGCCGTGGCGTGGACGTTGCGCTCGATTGCACAGCGGGCGCCGGGACCTTGCCGATTCTGCTCGGAGTTGACGCGCTCAAGCGCAAGGGCGGGACGATCGTGGTGCAGGGTGAAATGAAAGAGTTCCCGAATTTCCCGCTCGAAAAGGTCACCGTCAAGTTCATCACCATCAAAAGCGCGCGCGGCCATAGCTACCGGGCGTGCGAACTCGCGCTGGAGCAGCTTGCGTCACACCGCTTCCCGCTGGAGAAGGTCACGACCCACACTTTTGGACTGAAGGACGTGGATCTTGCCATCCGGTCGGTCGGCGGCAAGGGCGTGCCTGACGTGATACACGCGTCGCTCATGCCCTGGAAATAAGACACCAGTCGATTACTTCGCGTTACAAAGCCGGCTCCGCGCCGGCTTTTTTGTTTTATGCGCCCGCCCGTTCTAGAATGAACGCATGCTGAACGAACTCGAGCTGACCGGGCGCGCGAGAACCCACGTGGTACAACGCGACGATCTGGGCGCGCGCTGCATCCCGAGGTTGTCGCGCCGTTCCTTGCGCTGCGCGAGGCCGCGACGCGCGAGGGCATAGATTTGGCGATTTACAGCGGCTTTCGCGATTTCAGAAATCAGTGCCGGATCTGGAACCTGAAATATCGCGGCGAGCGCCCGCTCTACGATGCGCGCGGCAACGTCCGCGATCGCACCGGCCTTGCCGAGGATGAGCTGATCGGCGCGATTCTGGCGTGGAGTGCGCTGCCCGGGGCGAGCCGCCACCATTGGGGTACCGATCTTGACGTCATCGACCGCGCGGCGATGCCGCCGGATTACCGCGTGCGTCTTTTGCCGCAGGAGTCCGAGCTGGGCGGCGTGTTCGAGCGCCTGCACCGGTGGCTCCCGGCCAGCCTCGCGCGCTTCGGTTTTTTCCAGCCCTACCGTGAATATCGCGGCGGCGTGTTTGCGGAGCCCTGGCACCTGAGCTATGCGCCGCTTGCCGTGCCGGCGCTGCAACAGCTCAGTGAAGGATCGGTGGCCGCCACCATCCGCGACGCCGACCTGCTCGGCAAGGCGGCGGTATTAGCGCGGCTGCCCGACTTGTTCCGCGATTACGTCGCCAATGTCGATGACGCAACTGCAAAGCAGGCTCTCGCCGCTCACCATGCCGGGCGCGGGGCCGCCCCGTCATGAGCATTTACTGGCAAACTGGTAGTTTCCGGGCACAAAACCGGCGCCGCCGGGCGTCACATCAAGGGAGGAAAACCATGAATACTGTTCGTTACGGGCTGCTGCTGGTTCTGGCCGCCGCGCTGCCGGGTGCAGCATCGGCACAGGCGCAATATCCCAACAAGCCGGTGCGCCTGATCGTGCCGTTTCCGCCGGGAGGCGGCACCGACACGCTCGCGCGTATCTACGGGCAGAAGCTTGCCGAGGTTTTCGGGCAGCAAGTGATTATCGACAATCGCCCCGGGGCGGGGACCAACATCGGTGCGGAAATTGCCGCCAAAGCGCCGCCGGACGGCTATACGCTGCTGATGGGCAACATCGCTCACGCGATCAATGTCACCCTCTACAGCAAATTGGCTTACGATTTCGTCAAGGATTTCACGCCGGTGACGCTGCTCGCCTCAACGCCAAACATCCTGGTGGTGCATCCGTCGGTGCCGGCGAAGTCGGTCAAGGAACTGATCGCGCTGGCAAAGGCGCGACCCGGTCAGCTCGATTACGCCTCCGCGGGCAGTGGGAGTTCATCCCACCTCGCGGCGGAGCTTTTCGGCATCATGGCGGGCGTGAAGATGACTCACGTGCCGTACAAAGGCGGCGGGCCGGCGGTGATCGCGCTGGTCGGCGGCCAGGTGTCCGTCGGCTTTGCCACCACTCCCTCGGTGATCACTCACGTCAAGGCGGGCAAGATGCGCGGGCTCGGCGTCACCACCGCGCGACGCTCGCCCTCGACGCCGGAACTGCCGACGATCAGCGAAGCCGGAGTCCCCGGTTACGAGGCGGGCACCTGGTACGGGCTGCTCGCACCGGCGGGTACGCCGAACGAAATTGTCGCGCGGCTGCACGCGGAGTCGGTAAAGCTCCTCAAGCTACCCGATGTGAAGGACCGTCTGGACGCGACGGGCTTTGAATCGATCGGCAATACGCCGGAGCAATTTGCGGCATACATCCGCAGCGAAATCGAGAAGTGGGGCAAGGTGGTCAAGGCATCCGGCGCGCGCGTCGATTGAATATCCGGCTTGGAAGTTACCCGCACGCTTGCGCGTTACGTCGCAACATCGCACGGCGCCGATATCCCGCCGGCCGTGCGCCATGAGGCGACGCGCTCGCTCGTAAATTGGCTGGGATGCGCGCTTGGCGGATCGCGCCACGCTGCCGTCTGCCTGGCGCTCGACGCGTTACAAGAGTTCGCGGGGCCGCCGCAAGCAAGCGTGATCGGGCGTTGCGAGCGCCTGGACAGTCTGCACGCGGCGCTTATCAACGGCATGAGCGCGCATGTGCTCGATTTTGACGATACCCATCTGCGCACCCTGCTGCACCCGAGCGTACCGGTCGCGTCGTCCCTGCTCGCGCTTGCCGAGCGCCGGCCGCTGTCGGGTCAGGACTTTCTGCACGCATTCGTGCTGGGCGTGGAAGTCGAGTGCCGGGTTGCCAATGCGATTTATTTCGCGCATAACGTCGACTGGTACATCACCGGAACCGCAGGCGTGTTCGGGGCGGCCGCGGCCGCGGGGCGCGTGCTGGGCCTCGATGAACGGAAAATGACCTGGGCATTCGGCATCGCCGCGACGCAGGCTGCGGGATTGCGCGAAATGGCGGGGACCATGTGCAAGAGTTTCACGCACGGCCGTGCGGCGCAGAATGGCATGACCGCGGCGTTGCTGGCGGCGGCCGGCTTCACCAGCTCGGAGCAGGCGATCGAGGCGCCGCGCGGCTTTGTCCATGTGCTGGCCGCCGATTGCAACCTCGACGCCATTACTGCCGGACTCGGCGAGACCTTCGAAATCTCCAGCAACACCTATAAGCCTTATGCCTGCGGGGTGGTGTGCCATCCGGCGATCGACGGCTGCCTGCATCTGCGCAGCCAGGATTCGCTCGGTCCCGGGCAGATTTCTGCGGTCGCATTGCGCGTACATCCGCTTGCGCTCAAGCTCACCGGGATCAAGGTGCCGCAATGCGGGCTGGAAAGTAAATGGAGCCTTTACCACTCCGCGGCGGCCGCGCTCGTCGACGGCGCGGCCGGCGAGCATCAATACACTGATGAGCGTGTTCGAGATCCGGTCGTCAGCCGGTTGCGCGAGTGCATCGCAGCCGAGGCCGACCCGGGCCTGCGGGAGGACGAAGCGTACGTTGCAATTACGCTGCGCGACGGGCGGATCCTGCAACAGCATGTTGAGCATGCGCTCGGGAGCATTGACCATCCGCTGAGCGATCGCGAGNTGGAGTGCAAGTTTCTAGCGCTGGCTGAAGGCGTATTACCCCAGGCGCAAATCAACGCCCTGATAGAGAGATGCTGGCGGGTGGCGAGTCTTGACGATGTCGCGGATCTGGCGCGAATGGCGGTCCCGGCACGGATTCTTCAATAGAGGAGGAAGCCGGCGTGAACATAAGGCTTTTAATTCGCCATGTCAGCTGATGCAAACAAAACGCTGATCCACCGCCTCTACGATGAGGCGATAAACCGCCAGGACACGGTCGCTGCGGCTGCGTTCTACGCGCCTGACGCTAAGAACCACGGCCGGACGGTCGGGCGGGACGGGATGCAGAAGGTATTCGAGGCGCTCTTCAGCACCTTTCCGGACTTCAACTACCGGCTCGAAGAGTCCACGGCCGAAGCCGATCGCGTTGTCTGCAAGGTCACGATGACAGGCACCCATCTCGGCCAGCCGACGCTGCCGGCGGTCTTCAGCGGCATGCTGGCAGGAGTTCCACCAACCGCAAGGAAGGTTCAGGTCCTGCAGTTCCACAGCTTCCGCATCAGGGACGGACAGATCATCGAGCACGCTGCCGTGCGCGATGACCTGGGTATGCTGAAACAGCTTGGAGTGGTACGCGATAAGTAATTGCGGCGCCGCGGAATTACTTGCGCCAGGCCGCGCCGCCGTCAACGCTTACCACCGAGCCGCTCATGTAGGACGCGCAGTCGGACGCCAGGAAAACGACCACGTTTGCGACCTCTTCCACGGTTGCAGGCCGCCCGAACGGGAATCCCTTGGTCAGCTCCTGCCAGCGCTCCGCATCCCCCAGTTCCTTTTGTGCCTGAGTGCGCCACCGCTGGACGCCACGATCGGTAGCAGTTGCGCTGGGATTGAGGCCAAGCACGCGCACGCCGAACTTTGGACTATCCGCGCCAAGCGCGCGCGACATGGTCATCAGGCCGGAGTTGGCTATGCTGCCGGCGATGTAACCGGCAGTGGGGCGTTCGCCGGCACCGCCTATCACGTTGACGATCACCCCGCGTCGCCGTTCGCACATCCCGCGGTAGACCTCGCGCGTGAGGTTGACGTAGCCGAACATCTTGAGTTCCCACGCGGCGCGCCAGGTCTGGTCGTCGAAATCGGTGATCGTGCCCTGGGGTATCGCACCGGCGTTGTTGATGAGTATGTCGAGCTCACCACATTCGCGCGCGAGCCTGGCCGTGTTTTCGGCGACCGAGAGATCGAGCGCATGACAGGTTACTTTGACCGGATGGGCGGCGGTGATCTTGGCGCGCGCAGTCTCGAGATCGGCGGCGTTGCGCGAGGCAAGATGCAGATTGCAGCCTTCCGCGGCGAACAGCTGCGCAACGCCAAATCCGATGCCACGCGAGCCGCCGGTGACGAGCGCAGTACGACCTCTAAGATGCAAGTCCATGTGTAGTGACTCCCTTTAAGTCAAATCGAGGAAAACCCGCTCCGATAATACCGAATCATCGGTATCAGGCCAACCCAAATGTAGCGCAGAACCGGGAATTGGTAGAATCACGATTTGGTCCGCGGAATCCACATGAGAGAAGATGCGCGCGACGCGGCCGGCTGCGTCGATGAACAACGCCTGTGGCGGCGCCATGCCGAGATGGCGCTGATCGGCGCGATTGCCGGCAACGGGGTCAACCGTGCGGCGCTGTCGCAGGAAGATATCGCTGCACGCAAGCTGCTGCTGTCGTGGGCAGCTGCGCGCACGTTTACCGTCAGCGTCGACGGCATCGGGAACCTTTTTGTGCGGCGTGCCGGCACCGACGCCAATGCCGCGCCCGTCATGACCGGCAGCCACATGGATACGCAGCCGCGCGGCGGCCGCTTCGACGGTATTTACGGTGTGCTTGCCGGCCTGGAAGCGCTCGAAGCGATGGACCAAGCTGGCGTGACTACCCGCCGCCCGGTCGAAGTTGTTGCCTGGACTAACGAGGAAGGCGGCCGCTTCGCGCCGTGCACGATGGGATCGATGGTGTTCACCGGTGCGCGGCCGCTTGCCGATGTGCTCGACGTTACCGACAACGAGGGGATCAGGCTGCGCGATGCTCTTGCCGACACGCTCGCCGCGACGCCGCGCGCCGCGAAACGAGAATTCCGATCGCCCGCCGCCGGCTATATCGAGGCGCATATCGAGCAGGGCCCGCTGCTTGAAAACGCGCGCAAAACGATAGGCGTTGTCACCGGCATCCAGGGTGTGCGCTGGTTCAATATTGAAGTTTTCGGCAGGACCGACCATGCCGGCACCACGCCGCTCCATCTGCGCAAGGACGCGGTGCGTGATGCGGTCGCCATCATCAATGCGCTCGCCGAACTGGCGCACGATACGCATGACATCACGCGCTTCACTGTCGGCCGCATGCTGGTGACGCCGAACTCACCGAACTCGGTCGCAAGCCACGTGTTGTTCTCGGTGGATTTGCGCCACCCCGACCCAAAAACCGTCGCGCGCTTGGGTGACGCCGTCGTGCCGCTGGCGCGCGAGGCCGCGAAATTCTGCGAAGTAAAGATCACTTCGACCCTGAGTGACGATCCGTGCGAGTTCGATCCGCAGGTCACCGGTGCGATCGAAGATGCGGCAGAGAAACTTGGCCTGCCGCACCTGCGCCTGACCTCGGGCGCGAGCCACGATGCGAATTACATGGCGCGCATATGCCCGAGCGGCATGATCTTCGTGCCGTGCGAAAAAGGCATATCGCACAACGAAGCGGAGAACGCTGCGCCTGCGGACCTTGCTGCCGGCGCGCGCGTGCTGACCGCCGCACTGATAGAACTCGCCAACCGCTAGGGAATCGCTGATCAGTCCTGCGTGATGCCTTCGATGGGAAACGGCTTCCCGTTCACTTCGATATGGCTGTGCAGCGGCACCTGCTGCGTAATCAGGCCTTCAGCGAAACATCCGGCCTTGGCGTTCTTGATCAGATGCGCGAGCTTGTCAGCCGGCTCGTCGGTTTCCACTTTGAGGTAGGTGCTGACGCCGTCCCAGCGGTTGAACACCGTGCCCTTGAGTACCGAGCCGCCAAGAAACCTGCGCAGGACGACGCGGCAGTTCGCGCCGTTCACCTTCATTTTCATCATGTGCGCGTACCGCGCAACCTGGGTGAGTAGTCAGAAGCCGATCGCCATCGCGAGATAGCTCATCGGCGACGGATACTTGTCCGTGCCTCCGATGCGCGCGGGTTCGTCGCAGAATACCTCGAACTTGCCCGCGACGCCGCGCTTGAGCTGCATCTGGCCCGAGAGGACCTCGGTCATCGCCTCGTTTTCTCCGGGAATTCCGTCGGGGGGCAATTCGGGCTTGTCGATCACCCGATTGCCTACCTTGTTCGCCGGATCTTCATCGCCGGGTGGATTTGTCATGGTGCCTCCTTTATGTGTGACGGCACGCCGCCGCCGGACGCATGAAACGCGGAAATGATAAACAAAAATGGGCGCGGCGACGTAATCGATTAGCCTCGTCGGTCTGCGCAACGTAATTTATACTGCCGATACCGGTGGTGTCGAGGAGTGCCGCTATGGCTTTTGATCTGATCCTGCGCAATGCCCGCGTGGCCGATGGCGATGCCAAGCTTGCGACGGTCGACATCGCGGTTACAGATGGACGTATCACCGCGATTGAAAACCGCGTTTCAGGTGACGGCGTAAATGTGGATGCCGGCCGGCGATTCGTATCGCCGGGGCTGGTGGAAAGCCATTTCCATCTCGACAAGGCGCGGATCGTCGACCGTTGCGCGCCGCCCGAGGACCGGCGCGCGACTGACTACATGATGCGGACCTCCGCGATCAAGCACACCTTCACGGTCGAGGACGTGTACGCGCGCGCCCGCGATACGCTGGAACAGTGCCTGCTGAGCGGCGTTGCTCACATGCGGACCCACGTCGAGGTCGACCCCAACGTCGGCCTGCGCGGCTTCGACGCAATCGAGCGCCTGGCGAAGGATTACGCCTGGGCCATAGACCTGCAACCGTGTGTGTTCCTGCAGGAAGGCTGGACTGGCATTCCGGGCGGCGAGGCGAACATCGTGGCGGCGCTGAAACGCGGCGCACCGGCGGTCGGCGGCGCGCCAAGATACGACGTCGATGGCCCCGGGCAGATCCGGCGGATATTTGCGCTGGCGCAGGAGTACGACGTGGATGTCGACATCCATCTGGACGGCGGCCATACGACTCACGACATGGCGATCTTTCTGGTTTGCGATCTCGCCGACCGGATCGGCTGGGGCGGGCGCGTGGCGATCGGCCATGGCAACAAGTATTCGTGCCTGCCGGCGGCGGAACTGGATGCGCTCGGCCGGCGGCTGGCCGGTTCGGGAGTCGCCGTGACCGTATTGCCATCGACCGACTTGTTCACCAGCGGGCGCCATCTGGAGCACAGCGTCATCCGCGGCGTCGCGGATGCCAATGCGCTGATCGCCCAGGGAGCGAATTGCTCGATCTCGACCAACAATGTAATGAATCCCTTCACGCCGTACGGCGACTGCTCGCTGGTGCGGATCGCGAACCTGTACGCGAACGTCGTGCAGCGCGGCACGCAGGAGGATTTGACCGAGTGCTTCGCGATGCTGAGCAGTCGCCCGGCGCGGATTCTGCGCCGAAACGATTACGGCATTGCGGTCGGAAATCCGGCCGACTTCGTCGTATGGAATGCAGCAACACCCGCCGAAGTTATCGCGACCGTGGCGCAGCCACTGATGGGTTTCAAGCGTGGCCGGCGCGTTTTCACGCGAGAGATGCCGACGCTGCACCGTCCCTGACTGGAAATTATCAACGGGCGCTCAAGCTGCCGTCGATACGCGCAGCCTGCGCTCGTCGCCCGCTCTCAGAAGGTCCATCAGCGAGCGCACCGATCCCAGTGTCTCCAGCCGCGATACGTCGCCGAT